>Ga0209434_1000957_pt1 | contig 13253 bp, 18 predicted proteins | sample ETNvirnome_2_300_FD_184068 | JGI IMG/M metagenome (GOLD analysis project Ga0209434, IMG submission 184068) | Marine viral communities from the Pacific Ocean - ETNP_2_300 (SPAdes) (version 2) | ecosystem: Environmental > Aquatic > Marine > Oceanic | place: Pacific Ocean | collected 2013-06-22
CGTCAAATAACACTTCCCTCAGAAGGGCTTCGGTACACCAAGCCGGATCGACGTAGAAATCCTTGCCGTCACGGTCGTACTCGGAGGGGCGCTCACCCATTGAAGTGCGGCTTGGCGACCAAGACCGCCTGCCCTCTACCGCTTCGACCAGGGCGGCGCCGGCCAGAGTCCACGATCAGGCCCTTATCCTTGAGCGCTTTGAACCGTGCCATCACGCTCGAATACGAGAGTCCATGGAGGTAGCTCGATCCACGGATGTCGTCGCTGGTGGCCCCGCCGCTCCCGAAGCCGAAGACCACATGATAGACACGACGCTCCAAGACGGAGGCCGTCACGCTGTGCGCGGCGTCTCGGCTGGTGTCGATAGGGGACTGGCGGTAAAGCTTTCGAGGATCGGTCCCGAACGCCGGTTGCGTCGGCTCGCCGGTCCGGTTGAAGACCGACATCTGTCGTTCCTTGAAACGTCCCATTTCTCGCTCTCTTACAGGCTTCCCCTCACCGAGGGGGGGTTGGAAGATAGCACCTACGGTAACTTTATTTGTTCGACTCCGTGAGATAGTGGTTGGGCTGAAGATTGAGCGTGTAGTGTTTGTTCGCCTACGTGAGTGAACGGAAAAAAATTAGGCAGTGCTTCGAGTCACCTCTTAAGCTCAAAGCTCCAAACTCGTCACTGCCGATTTGAGATGCCGGGGTAGATGGTGAGCGTAAATCTGCTCCGTCACTCTGGAGCTAGCGTGGCCCAGGACCCGTGCAGCATCGATCAGGGGGATGCCGCTGTTAATCATTCTGGTCGCGGCAGTGTGCCTCAGGACGTGGGGCGTGACATCCTTCAGGCCGGCGGTGGCGACAATGGCATTCCAGGCCGTGTAAATCTTGGTCACCCTGAAGCCGTTGTATCGAATCACCCACGGCCCCTCGGCATCAACCTTCAGGTCCTCTAGGATTTTCCGAAGCTGGTCCGACATCGGGACGAAGCCCCTGCCCTTGCGTCGGCCTGCGTGGATAGCGGTTGGGTCTCGGAAGTCGATCTCGCCGCGCTTGAAATCAACCTGACCCCAAGTCAGCGAAAGAATGGCCTCCTGTCGCTGCCCCGTCAGTAAACCGATCTGGACAAAGGCGAGGACGTGGGGATAGCTGGCGGCGGCAGAGAGCAGCGCCGCGATCTCGTCGTCATCGAGCCACCTTTTCTTCGATGCCGGGGCCGCAAGCCGTTGCACGAACGGCACCCGGTCGATGCGCCCGGATCGATAGGCCCATTTCAAAGCCGCGACTAAAACACCAAGCTCACGGTTGATCGTTCCGGCAGAAACGCCGCGCTGAAGCCGGCTGTTGCTGTACCGGGTGATTCGCGCTGGCGTCAGGTCGGCTAGCTTGACCTTGGTGAAGTGAGGACGGAGCCGCTGCCAAGCGAAGTCGGCCCTCTCCGGTGAAGCCGTTGCTACCTGTAAGTGTTCGTCTCGGTAGAACCCAAAGCATTCGCCTACGGTCAGATTCTCTTTCATGCCAGCAGCACCCTTCTGATTCGCTGTGCGATAGTTTGCCCAATCGTGCCGCCCTCAGGGCACTTGATCCTGAGGGTTGGCATCTTCTCCAACTCCTTGATCGCCGCCTGGACGCCCTTCCGATAAACCCTATCATCGTTAGGGTTTTCCACGAATCGGGCCAGCGCCTCGCGCATCAGCGCGGTCGCGCTCGTTTCGTTTTTGACGGCGAGCTTGCGAAGCTTTTCCAGATCGTCCACGGGAAAGTAGCCACTAAAATTCGTAGCTTTCTTTCCCAGGTTTCGATCCCGACGCGGCTTACTGTTCATTCACACTTCCTCTTTTGGGTTCTCTTCATGTTCGACCTCTGGTCGCAGCACACCCAATATGTGAGCGTAGCCGGCGATGTCAACAATCGAGTCAATATGGCTGGGGTTCTGAGCCAATCGCGCCACCTTGACCATGACCATCATCATGGCCACGTCGAATCCGTCAAGGCTGGACACCTTCATGTTTTCGCCATGCCGCGCCGTGAGCCAAGTCTCCCAGAGCGTAGCGATGTCGATGTTGAAATTCTTTTCGATTGAGCCGTAGGACTTTGCTCGCTTACCGGTCACGAGACGTTTCGCTTCATCGAGGATATCAACGTCCATGGCCGCTCTCATTGAGGAATCGTTCCTTTAGTTCGTCAAAGGCGCCGCGAGCCTTGGCGTTGGTTCGAAGGTCGGCGCGGCTAATGATGCCGAGCTCTTTTCTGAGGCCTTCGGCGGCATCATGTTCGCCTACACTAAGAGCATAGCCTTTTTGGTATATCCAAACTTGGAAATCGTAATCACGACAAAGCATCGCGGCAGAGGTCACCGCTCGCTTGCCCTCGATCACTTCGCGCCGGGGCGCCGGAAAATCGTGGTGATCGAGCTTGACCATCGCGACCATGTAGCGGGTGCCGCCCCAGTCTTCGTAGAGTTCTTGCGGTAGATCGTTCGGATGAATTCTGAGCACCAAAACATCACCGCTTTGCTGAGCGTCGAGCGAGAGCTTGGTCGCCTCAAATGTGTAGGCAAGCTCGCGTGGGTTCTGGTCCTCAGGTAGGTCAACCATTTTTCAAGCCGCTCCAATAGGCCCACGACGCCTTGGCCCAGGCTTCGGCGTCAACGCCTTGCATCGCCCACCAGCGGGTCTCGTTGCCGTGTTGGTGAAGCTCGCCGTGGTGACGGTGGCAGAGCGGGACGGCCCAATCATCGCCGGACCGGGCGCCCATAGCGCCGGGGTCCACGTCCTCGCCCGTCATCAGGTGGTGCGCTTGCCCTGCCGGGGCGAGGCAGACAAGGCAAGGCTGCCATCTGATTTGGACGAGGTATTCCTCGTCTTTGATTCGGGCTACCGATCCCACGGGCTTTGGCCGCTTGGAATTTGATCGCCGCCGCCGAAGTCGGGAATCTCGTCGTTGAGTTTATTGCCCCAATTCGGATCGCCCTGGTCTTGCTGTTGGCCTTGGTTCTGGTTGTCCAGAGGCCGGTTGAAGTCCTGCTGTTGGTTTTGGTTCTGCTGGTAGTTTTGCTGTTGGCCCTGGTTCTGGTACTGCGGTTGCTGCTGCTGGCCTCGCTGCTGCTGGCCCTGGCCTTGCTGCTGCCGGCCTTGCCCTCGACCCATGTATTCCTTTTGAGCGACGATATCCATCATCGCATTGCCGTTGCGCGTTGTTCCAGATTCCCAGATCGACAGTTCCATCTTCGCTTCCTGGCCTTGCTGGCGAAGCGAAACCAAATGCTGGATCATTTCGTCGGTCAGCTTGAGGTCGCCCGACCACTGCGGCGCCTTCGGATTGGACGGGTTGGAGTTGAAAAAGATTCGGCCCTGGCTTCGGGGCGCGTAATTTCGCCCACCGCCACCACCGCCACCACCGCCTCTGTTCTGGTTGCCGTGCATTTCGTTTTCCTTCCTAGTTGGCCATCAAAAGGTTGCTCTGCTTCACGAACTCGCGTTTGATTTCGTGGTACATCGCGCTCTGGTGTTGCTCCATGTCGGCGAGGATGCCGGAATTGTCCTCCCACCATGTGTGGAGAGCCGGGATCGTCCCCGCGAGCGGCATGAATTCGATGAAGACGGTCCTGACCCAATCCCACGGGTAAGCTAGATTTTGAGGATCAGCCGGCTTGAAGGCTGGCATTCCGTTGGCATCACGATGTGAGATGATCGTCTTGAGTTCGTCCTCGCTAAGCGGTCTCGCGTCAGCGGAAGGTTCGTTCATAATGGCATCGCGCTCGATGTCCTGCGACTCGGGCGCCATGGCGATGTCATGCTTATTGTCTGTCATGTCGGCCTCGATCTCACCGGTCACGACGCCGAACAGAACTCGCATGAAGGCCTTGTCGGCGTAACTTCTCGCGGAGCCGCAAGTTTGAGCGCCTTGGAGAGGATGGTAGACGGTGAGCCGGTCAGCGCGAGGGACGTAGCCGCCGGACTTGTGGAAGAGGTCGAATTCGTAAGTGAAGGCAACGGTCTTGCCATCGAACTTGGTCGCCACCTCGCGCATCGTCCAGCCCAGGCCATGGGTGGCGGCGAGTTTCTTGATCGTGGCGTAGTAGGTGTCGATGGAGGCGAAAGCGTACCCGGCGTATTCGTTTTGATCTTCCTTTCTGAGGCTAGGCGCCTCAAGGGTGATCTGAATTATGGCCGCGCATATTTCAATCGGCAGGCTCGGCGGCGGCAAGCTCGGCAAGCTCCCGTTGCCACTGGTCGCACCACTTGGAGACAGAACAGTAGTCTCCTTCGCATCGGACGTATTTGGAGGGACGCTCTTCGATTTCGTACTGGTCGCCATTCTTCAGTTCCTTCTTGAATTCGTCGGCTGCGGATTTATCATCGAACACCCGATAGGCTCGCTTTGCTTTGGGTTTTTGGACCGCAAAACTGCCAGGGCGATGCCACCGTTCCTCGTTGGAGCACGGAGGCGGCTCCTCTCCCCATTCCATGGCCCGCCATGCTTGCTGGTGGTATTTGACGCGGCCAAGAACGTATTGCTCTTGTTCGGCAACTGACCAAAGCCGGACCGGCACCCTGTAGATCGGCGCATTTGGATAGATGTTTGACCGTTCAGCTTCCCACCGCTGCCAGTCGCGCAGGAAGCTCACGATGCCAAGCCTCGTCACCGTCCAGCCTCGGCACTGCCGGACCAGCCAAGCGTAACAATTAAGCTGGTTCTCCCAGTCCGGCTTGTTCTCTTGCTGCACCGCCCAGACCGACGTGAACTTGTAATCGTCGATGGCTACAGAGGTGACCTTTCCTCGATAGCGTTGGACAACTTGGACATCGATGGCGCCAGAGATTCGCCAGTCATTGACCATGGCGAACAATCTCTCTTCGGCGATGTGCTCGTAGTCGGCACCACCGGCAATGATCTCGTGAATTGCCTTGCCAAAAATCAACCAGATCATTTGGCTGATGTCTTGCTCGATCTTCAGTTCGTATTTCTGACGGAGAAGATCGATGCGGGGCGAGTTGATAAGTTGAGTTACGGATCGCCGGCTGTTGCCACGCGAATATTTATCGCGCTTAGCATAATTCACTAAGGGCTGTGGTGCGCCGAATTTGTTTGTTATAATCATGCGAAGCCAAGCTTCGCCTGTGGGCCGCTACGGTAGCAGCAACGAGGGGGCAGAAAACCACCCCCTCGCGCTCGCTATTGGCACCCCATCCGCTTCGAGCGCAAGGTAAAGCACCACGCCACAAACAGAGCCACCCGTTCTCCTAGCCCTCCTACAGGCTCACTCCCTTTCCTTCTTTCGAAGACCCTCCTACAGGTCACCTCGATTGAGGCGATGGGAAATTAGCATGCGTTGGTGGCTGTGTCTACCAAGAAAACGGGGTCCGATGGAAAATGTTGATGTGTCATTCGTTATAGAGGGCGAGCCTGCTTCCAAGGCCAATAGTCGCCGTCTTGTTCACCATAAGGGCGTCTCTCGTTCGATTAAATCGAAGAAGGCCCTCAATTATTCTAGTCAATTTATACTACAATGCCCGGAGTTGGAGAATCTTTTGGAAGGCGATTTGATGGTGGACATCACAATCCACTACGCTTCTCGCCGCCCCGACCTAGACGAATCCTTGATCCTTGACCTGATGCAAGGGCGCATCTACAAGAATGACCGTCAAGTCAAACAGAAGTATATCGCTTGGGGGCTGGATCGGGACCGACCGCGAGCGGAGATTCGAATTGGCCGACTCAGACCGCCACCTTCGTAGGCTGGTTATCCTACAAGCGTTTCGTGATTTTTGCTCTAGCCAAATTGAACAACGGCAAGAAGTTGTAGATTGGATTCTGGACGACGGCGCTTTCGCCGCCGCGTGCGAAGCGGCCAAGGTCGATACGGATCAGGTTCGTGCAGTGTTTGTTTCGATGTCGCGTATTCAAGTGAAGCAGCGACGTGCCTATCTATCTGTAATACAGCAGATTTTAGAAATCTAAAATGTAGGCTTGACAAGCCGGCTTTGAATAAGCAAAGCTGAAGTTTGGTGATTCACCACCAAGGGTGAAAAAGAACCCCGCACCGAAGCGCGAGGGCTCCTCTCACAACCACCCTTACCTGGAGGTCGGCCCGTTGGGGGCCGGCTTTGAAGTAGGAGTGACTTTCAAGATATAGACCGCCCGATTTCTCCTGTCAACGTTCGACTGTCGTTCTTACGCAGACGGTCAACGGGAGGGGTCTGTCTTTTTCTTGGTTGTCGCTTTGATTTCGATCAATCACTGGTGCCGTGGGGATTTTTCGGAGTTTTCCCCACGAACGAAGTGAGTGGAACTAAGGCTCCCATGGGAGCTTAAGTGCTTACGCTCCCAAGATTTTTATAAAAAATCTGCTTAAGGGAGAAGGTAGCTTAAGCTCCAGACTTAAGGGAGCTTAAGAGCGGAAGACGCGTGCGCGAGGCTCGCGGCCCGCGCTCAACCGGAAACCTGTAGGAGGGTGGAATTTTGGACGACATAGGTGACGCCGTGAGGGCCAAGGTTCAAGGCAAGTCGGGACCCCGGCATCGAATCATCTGCCCCGAATGCGCCCACACACGAAAGCGGCGGAATCAGAACCAGCCGACGATGAACGTCACCGCCGATGGGGACGCCTGGATTTTCAACTGCCATCACTGCGGCGCTCAAGGAATCTCCCCCGGACCGAAGACCACCTACTACCGTCGCCCCCGATCCCAGCCCCCCGAGCCGCCACCACCTCCCCCGCAATACGGCACCCCGCTTACACCGGAAGCTATCGCCTTCGCTTCGAGCCGTGGCATATCGAGACAGACGCTTGAGGTCGCCCGGTGTTTCTCCGATGTGAAATATATGCGCGAAATGAATGGTGAGGTCCCGGTCCTCGCCTTCCCCTATATGACCGATGATGGCGACGGGCTGCTGGCCGCGAAGTACCGGAGCCTCCAAGACAAGCACTTCACACAAAATCCTGGCGGGGCGTCTACCCTATTCGGAGTCGAGAGGCTGATCCTGGGTCAGCCTCTTTTCATTTTTGAGGGGGAGATCGACGCCCTGACCCTGACCGAGGCCGGCATCCAGAACGGTGTCAGCGTTCCAGCCGGCGCGGTATCGACGCCTTCGGCGGGGCCGATTCGCGAGGACGAGAAGGCCTTCGCGTTTTTGCGGAAGGCCGAGCGGTTTCTGAAGGACGCGCCGAAAGTCGTGATCGCTTCTGATGGCGACCAACCGGGCGGGGTTCTCGGTGAGGAACTGGTGCGCCGGATCGGTCGTGATCGATGCTGGAAGGTCGAGTATCCAGACGGCTGCAAGGATATCAACGACGTTTTGATGCAGCACGGCGCCGCCAAGGTGACGGAGGTGGTCAAGGCGGCGACGCCCTGGCCGGTGGTTGGGCTTCACCAACCGGAGAGCTACTTTCCAGAGGTCAGGCGAATCTATGTGGAGGGCCACGTCAGCGGAGCCAGGACCGGGCTTCCTTCGGTGGATGACTTGTTCACGGTCGTCCCCGGTCAAGTCTCTATCGTCACCGGCATCCCTGCCAGCGGGAAGTCGGAGTTCGTTGACCAGTTGATGGTCAACCTGACCAGGGAGCATGACTGGCGATTCGGAGTGTGTAGTTTCGAGAACCCGCCCGAATATCACGTCATAAAGCTGGCCGAGAAAGTGGTCGGGAAGCCTTTCAGTGATGGGCCGAAGGACCGGATGAACACCGCTGAAATGGAAGACGCCTTCGCGTGGATCAACGATCATTTCTCGTTCATTGTCGAGGACGAGTCTCAGCTTTCGACAATCGATTCGATTTTGGAACGAGCCAAGGTCGCGTTGCTCCGGTCTGGGATCAAGGGCCTTGTGATCGACCCCTATAACTACGTCGAAATGAACCGGCGAGAGAGTTCGGAGACCGAGTTGATTTCGAGTATGCTTTCCAAGGTGAGAGGCTTCGCCAGGGCCAACGACATTCATGTCTGGTTTGTGGCGCACCCCGCCAAGATGCCGCGTATCGATGGGAGAACGCCGATCCCAACCGGTTATGATATCTCAGGTTCGGCGGCGTGGTTCTCGAAAGCCGACTTGGGCGTGACCGTCCACAAGGCTGAAGATTTATCGGTCGAAATCCATGTTTGGAAATGCCGGTTCAAATGGACCGGAAAACAGGGGGTGACGGCCCTGCACTACGATCTGGCTACAGGTATTTACTCTGAACAGACGAAGTGGGGGCCGTATGGCAACGGCTACGAAAACCAAGCGCAGGCAGCGGAAATCGGCGTTGCGGGGTATGCTGGCGGTGGAGAGCCGGCCCCGTGGGACAAACCCGCAGGAAACGGAGCGGGAGTCGATTCTTCGAACGTCACCATCGGACCTTGGGACCAGGGAGCTGGCGAAACGGCGCACCCTCAAGGCTGAGCCGATCACGCCGAGTGGCTTCAAGGTCAGAGTTCGGGTTCTCGATGGTTGTGAGATTGATCGGCTCTTGATGAAGGGGCTGCTGGATTTCAATCAGCATCACACGGCAGAAAGATTTGGGAGGGATTGCCTGATCGCCGGCATCGGTCGGGTGGGAATTTCAAACATTGAGCGGTCATATGGCAAGAGGCCAGAGATAACGGACCGTCAGTCCGATGCGTTTCGCCGGGTTGGCGGGGCGATGGATATCGTGGGACGGGGGGCGAGCGGATTGCTCTTTGATGTTGTGATCCGGAACAAAAAAATGGACGCGAGCCAGATTGAGCTTCTGACTCGCGCCCTTAAAAAATTGGTTCCGTTCTATGAAACGTCAGATGGCCTTCGACGGCGGCGGCTCACGGTGTCGCCCAGTTTGATCGGATCGATGGTGCTCAATCGGGGTTTTTGAATTCGGCGTCGTGAGCCTCGCGGATCAGCGCGATAAGCTGGGTTGTTATCGTTCGGATATTAGCCTCGGTGAGTTGGATCAGCTTTTGATAGTCTTCTTTGCTTAGGCTGGCCGCGATCCGCATGCGACCGGTCTTGTCGGCTTTGGCCTTGTAGATTTGGCGTTTAGCCATGTCGTCCACCTCGGTATCATCGAGCGAATCGCGTTCTTTCATCGTACTCATCTTGTTCGTTCCTTTCTATAGGGTGTCTCGGTGATGTTTCCCTGCCGCCCAGGCGGCGTAGGCGAGGGTATTTTTTTGATTTCGCTGCGATGGACGGTTCCGTTCTATGAAACGTCAGATGGCCTTTCGTATTTCTGACGGAGAAGAAAATCGCCAGCCGTCATCCGAGAGCGAGCGGGGTCTGCCGCTTGCAGGCAAATCAGTCCTTCTTCGCGCCACATATCCACCACACGCTGGCGGTTATCAATGGCGATCACTGGCTCAAAGCCGTCCGCTCGGATGGTGGCTAGAAGCTCCCGCTTTACGATGTCGTCGGCTCGGTAGTCGCCAGCGGCTCGCATGTAGAGCGGGCGCCGCCAGCCATCGACGTTCACGCCAAGCCACTGAAGGGTTGCGGCTCGATGGTTGTCAGGATGCCCGGAGACGAAGACGATTGCCAGCGTGGGTTTAGCGGGGGAGATTAAGGTTTTCACCAATGTGCAGATTGGCTCGATGGGCTTGTCGTCTGACATGGCGTTGAAAAAATTGTTCCAATTCTTGGGCTTGAATAGCGGGCCGTCGAGGAAGTGCAGGCGATGGGTGATGTCGGCCAGCGTGCCGTCGATATTAACTAGAATGGTTTGCATGTCTCAAGCCTCCTCTTCAGTGATGGCGCTACGTTCCTTGGATTCGAGGAACGCGGCAATTTGGTTGGCGATGGATGGATCAACGAAAACTGAGATAGCCTCTTGCGAGACAAGCCGGGGGTGCCCGTTCGGATAGGCAAGTCGGGATCGATAGACCCGGCTCTGTCCGCACGGTTCTCGGACCGAGTGGTATTTGGTGATGGTCGTGTTCATGGGTTCCCTCCTACAGGGGTTGAAGATTTCGCACGTAATAAATAAACGAAAGACGCCCTCCCGAAGGAAGGCGCCTCGCTCTCGAAATATGGAGAGCTAGTTAGATTTCCGCTCCTCCTCATGGAGCTTTTGTTCGTTTTCGATGGCGGCTTTGGCGGCGCACAGCATTCCGTCGCGGCCCCAGGCTCGGCCAAGTCTCACGTAGCTCACCCGCATGGCGGACTTCGCCATGTCGCCGTGTTGCTCTAAGATGACACCCCGCACAACGATCATGGCGGTAGAGTCCTCAAGCCGCATGATGGTCTTGCAGGCCGTGTTGAAGATTAGGGTTTTGGCGACCTCGCTTCGGAGGGTGATGTCGATCAAGAGGTCCCACGAAAGAATGGTACCCGCCGCCACGGCGATGCCGATCCAGATTTCGGTGATGACGGTTGCGGTCATGCGGCTTCCTTTCTGGCCTCGACATCGGCCTTGATCCGGTTGACGACATCTTTGTTGACCACTGAAGATAGAGCGCTAAACGCGCCGAGTTTTTCCGCCACCTCGGCGGCTTCGCTCCACACCTCAATGACGCTCTGGTTCAGTCTGGTCTTAGCCATGATCTTTCCTCTACAGGATTGATTAAGGTAGTTCATCCTCCTCAGAGGAGCTTCTCCAGACCAGGATGTCGCTCTCTTTAATCGAGGCTCGCATCTCTGGGGTGATCTCCAGGTGGGGTATGATGCAGTCGGTGGCGAACGACTTGCTGTCGTTCAATTCGTTGGCCCTCATTTGAGCCACGTCATTTCGGAGAAAGATTCGCGGCCTTTTAGAGAACCGCCCTCCAAATCCGGCAGGATAGGCATCGAGCCCGGCGCGGCATTCGATTAACCATTCACCACTTGGGCCGTATACGACTCGCCATTCTCCGGCGTTAGGATGCTGAGTGGACATGGGCTATCTCTCCGCTTGTGCTTTGCTGAAGATCGAGCGCGGTTCGTGCAGGCCTTGGCTCCCGACCGCGTAGAGCCGGGAATACTCCCGGCCCTCTTTGGCGAGCGTTTGGGCCTCTTCGAAATAGAGCGCTCGGTGTTTGGTCGCTCGCTTGGCCTTGCCTAGCAGCGTTTTGTAGCGGTTCACGTAGTCGGCGTGGTTCGCCTCGTGCTCGGCTTTGGTATGCGCCGTCACGTTCGGGACGGTAAAGAACGGCCTACCCGAAGGGCTTTGCTTGAGTCTCACCATAACCATGGATCGATGGTTGGCGGTCGTGACCGAAGCGCTGCTATGACGGGCGTCCCATTGGGGGTTGCTGCCGCTACCGGGCTGTTGCCCGTCGCCATCCCAGCGATAGCCTCTACTCTCGCTATTGGCGTCCCGCTTAAGGCGTTGCGTGGTGAGCAAAACGATCTCGCCGTCGCCATCGAATCTGGCGATGGGAAAATGCTCGCCATAGCTATAGATCGTGTTGTCTCGGAAAAAGAGATTTCCGTTGCTGGACCGACCGTAGTTGTGATTCCTGGCCAGCCAATTAGCGACCACTTCGCCGTTCGTCAGGTTCTTTGGTCCCAGATTGGGAGACTTCGGCTCGGGTTCTCCGTTCAGCTTCGCGGCCAATGCCCTTGCTTCGTACCGTGCCCTAGCGGCGGCATCTCTGATGCCCAAGCCGGCGTGGCACTTGCGCCACGTCTGGACAATCCGGCGAACGCCCTTGGCTCTTTCGGCGAGCATTTTGGGTTCGCCCTGGAACCCAGGCTCAAGCTCGACGACTCCGACGTTGATGTAACGTCCCCAGCAACTCGCCGGCATCGACGCAGTCTTCTCCATTACGATATACGTGCTCATAGTTCATCCTCCTCAGATGGGTTGGGGGTATTTAGATGATCTGGCCGCCAGCCTCGATTACGCTGTCTAGCTGGTCCTCTGCGAACATGCCCACGACTCCGTGAGGCAGGCTTTCGCCCTTCGATTTTGCCTCGGCGATTTCTCGGATCATGTCGGCGGTAACATCGGGATAGCCAAAGTCCTTTAGGCTCCTAGCGATGGCTTCGTGAACCTTGGCTGGCTTCGCTTCGCTCATGACTTGGTCTCCTATGGTTCGGGTTGAAGATTTCGCGTGAAATAAACAAATGAAATTTGGGAACAGGGTGGGCGGAAGGGTTCCCCCTCCCGCCCCTGGCTCGCGACGATCAACATGTGAGAACCGGGCTTCGCCGCGAGCCGCCCCGCTAGGAGGCGCCCGGTTCTGTCTTTTAACCTCGGTGAACGTCGATCTCGATTACCTCGCCAAATGGCGGCGCGAGGGTCCCGATATCCCGGTCGAAAGTCTTACCGGTTCCGGCGTTATGGTAGGTCTTGAAGAATCCCCAGAGGACCGGGTAATCCGGCTCTTCAGGGTAGCGGTAGGATTCCAGATCGGTGAAGTAGATCACCAAGTCTGGCCTGATTTCGTTTTCCTCCAGCCATTGGAAGCCTGGACGAAAGTCGGTGCCGCCCCGCCCGTTGTAGGTCAGGTCGATTTCCTCGCCGGGGCGAACCTCGAAATCCTTTCGGACCCGCGTATCAACGTGCAGGACTTGAACCAAGTCCGGCTGGACATCCTCGACAATCTGAGTCATTTCGGCGCCGGCTTGCGCCAGATCATCGTTGGAAACCGATCCCGACGTATCCACCAAGATCGCGATGGTTCTGATCCCATCCTTCACGGCTCCCGGCAGGTAAATATCCTGCGAGAGATACCGTCGGTTCGGGCGCGACCACTGGTAATCAGTGACGATGTTGTTCGCCACCCAGGTCCGAAGCTGTTCGCGCCAATCGGAGCGAGCCGTGCGCGAATCCTCGATGACTTGCCGGATGGCATCGGGGATATCCTCGCCCGCCGCTTTCGCCGCGTTTACGGCTTGCTGGATTTCAACACCCAGCTTTTCCAAGGCCTCTTTGGTCTCGGCTTCAGTCATCGGCTGCCCGTGATCGTTCGGGCAATCCCACACTTCGCCCCACGAACCGGCTTCGGGTTCGGCTTCGTCGTCGGGCTTGGCGTTGCTGGACGTGTTGCCGTCGTCGTCCTCGGCTTCGTCCTGGCCGTCGTCATCACCGTTGCCGGTCTCGTCGTCGCCAGCGCTGTCGTCCGGGCTTGGTTGGCTTTCGCCAGCGCCTTGACCGTCGCCGGTTTCGCCGTCGTCGCACGGCTCGCCTTGCTGCCCCTCTTGCGGCGGCGGCTTGCTCGCCCAAAGAATTTCGTAGATTCCCTCGGGGTGCATGCCGCTGTAGGCGGCGTCAACCAAGCCGGCCTCAGGCAACTCGAAACCGGCATCGAGAATCATTTGATTCATGGCGTAGTCGGTTGCCATGTTCCAGAAATTCTTGTCGCGGTTGCCGCGCCTCAGGTGATGCCCACCGA
>Ga0209434_1000959_pt1 | contig 13250 bp, 2 predicted proteins | sample ETNvirnome_2_300_FD_184068 | JGI IMG/M metagenome (GOLD analysis project Ga0209434, IMG submission 184068) | Marine viral communities from the Pacific Ocean - ETNP_2_300 (SPAdes) (version 2) | ecosystem: Environmental > Aquatic > Marine > Oceanic | place: Pacific Ocean | collected 2013-06-22
CCGGGTCCATTCCGTTTCCGTCCAAGCCAAGCACTTGACTTAGAATATTTTCTTTGTCTGTAAGTTGACCAAATATATTTAATGCTCCCACTCCATAAAGCTCGCCCGTCGTGAGCGAGCCTTGACCTGTATAAAATGGATTTTGCATTTGAGAGTTCGGATTGCACCCGGAGGAACCGGGACCAATCGAAAGGCTTTTGCTTCCTTTCGAACCTCCGCCAAATTTAGAATACATGCTAGCTGCCATTGTTATACCTCATTGTTAAAAATTTTCACTTGGGTTACGACCTGCTTTGAAATTTTTTGTTACTCCCTTCGAAGCCCGAACATCGCCTTTCATGCCATTTATAAATAGTGTGGAACTGCTTCCACCAGATACCGGGCTCTTTGGTGCGGCTTTCCCAGAATCCTTCGGCTTTTTTGGTTTCGTGCTAGCGGGGGATTTATCGGCTTTCGAAGCCATACCTTCTCGTTCAGATTCAGTGCCCTTATAAAAATCTCCTGATAATCCTTTAGGGGCAACACTATCTTCAGTGCTAGGTCCAAGACCGGGTTTGCCACCAACTTGAATATTTGTTTTAAGTTTAATATCTAAAGCAGAAAAACCTGCGGACCCACCGTCTTTCCCGCTAACAATCGAGTCTGTCATCCCCAGACCGTCAGCTAGTTTAGCGGAAAGTGAATCTGCAATCTTGTCGAACCTAGGGTCAACTGGTTCATCTGTTTTTAAATCAACACCAACAATCGGATTTGACGGAGCTAAATATGTGTCAGGCGCTGGTGGTGGTTCAGGCGGGATGTGCGCTGGAATATGTCGCTGTACTTGCGTGCTTACATCAAGAAAAAAATATTCATCAACTGTGGGGAAATCGGTTTTTAGATCTCTCACGTATCCAAAGAGTTGATTTTCATATGGCTTTAATCTACATAAAAGTTTTTTTCCCATATTACCTTCCCAAACATCATTTGTGAGCATTTTCCACACTGGTTGCTGTAAGGCTTCACGACCTACGAAATCACTGGCTGCGTTTGCGGGGTTGTCAGTGTTTTGAAATTCGTGTAAATATTCGACAACTGCAATTTTGAAGAATTTCAAATAAGCTTTATATTTTTCTGGTCGATAACCATCCTTTGCTGCTGCAAGAGATTCTACATCAGCGTTATGCATAGCTTGTTTCCCAGCCACAAGAGCTTTGACATGGTTGGGAGTAGTTTGTTTATATGTCTCGCCTGCTGACAAATTTTTGTGGTTCATCGCTCTATGCTCTCCCTCCGCACCTAAATCAACAACCGTGTTCATCATTATCGATACAATACCCCGTGACGAGTCTGGAGAATAATAAATCTCACTATCGGCAATTCTTTGCATCGCTGTAGTCAAGTCAACTTGCTCTTGCTGTGTCTGTGTTGTTCCCATTTCCAAAACTTTGGAAATTAAATCGCTTGGATTTTGAGGATTTTTATGATGAATACCAATATCACAATTTTTGCTTTCTCGCACAATTTCATCAGCGACAACTCTTTCAATCGGAACTTGTTCAGGTAAAGCCTCGGACCTATATGCTTCACTCGGCTGAGTTGCTGCGCTTGGAGTACGAGCATAAAAATTATCTTTCGTAGCAACTTTCTTTGCCATCGCCCCATTTATCACATTCCAAAGCGATTTGTTAGCAGAATCGCCCTTTTCTTTTTTACCTCTTTTCTTTTCTTCTTCGTATCCCGGTTTAGCACCAAAAATTTTAGTCATGTCAGAAGACACCATCTCTTTAGCGTTTTTGGGTCCAAGCTTTTTTACAACTTCATAAACCACGTATTTCTCAGGAAATTGAGGCGGAAATGGTTCGAGTATCCCAAGTTGCACACTCTCACCCTTAGGTTTAGGTTTCCTCATGGCTTGCCCTTGTTCATTGCCCACCATTCCTTTTTTATCTCCCTCGGCTTCGGCTTGTCCTTTGGTCGCCATTTCTTTTTTATCTTTCTCGGACTGCACTTCAACCATAGGGGAAGCTGATAATTCTTTTTCCCTCTTCGCTGATTTTGTCTTTGGAATAAGTTGTATGTCATAATCTTTTGATAGACCAGTTTTAACTGTAGCTGGACTGAGAAAAGTTTTCTCAGTTTTCTCTGGAGTGTCATCTTTATTAAATGGCACTCCGTTTACTTTAACCTCAAGGTTTATTGGGCCCTGTACCTTTGATGGAGACATAAGTTTTTGCGTTTCAAGTTCGACTCTTTTCAAATAGTCGATTCCTTCAGCGGTTTTGATGATGGTCCCTTCAGAATCTGGACCGAGATTCAAAAAGTCATACTCCATCCCTTTCGGAAGATTGCTGTTAAAAAACGTTAAAAATCTATTTTTAAGTTTAAAGAATCCTTTTGGTTTGGATTGATTAAACAAAGTCACGGGAGGTCGTGGCGATTGAGCGGTATTCGGGACTTTGTGGCGCTTATACTTTTCGAGTTGTTTGATTTCCAAAGTATCGGATAATTTTCTTATTAACAAATCCATTAAATTTATTAGTTGTTTTATACCAGTGGGAGTGCCGGTGGCGGGGCTAATCCAACTTTTCAATTGAGTTGGGAAGTCGGGCGATTGAAGCGGAAAATTAGCATCCTTAGTCATAAGCGCCAAAATAGTTAAATATATTTCAGGTGCATCTTTCACATGCTTTGCGAGTGTTTGATTCCAAATCATGTATTTAGTGAACGCGGCTGTAAATTGATTTGTAATTGGATTATAAAACGCAAGTTCAGGGGTTTTGTTTGTTATAGTCAACAAAGAGAAATCAACATGAGGGTCATCGCGGACAATTTCAGTTGCGCCGGTTTCTCCTAACTGTGTTGCTTTGTCATAATATTTTTGTAGGTTAGTCCGAGAATTGTATAATCTCCTTAATTCATCATAGAGAAATGTTGGAGTATTATCTTCGATTTCCAATTCAATTCTATATTGATAATATCCATCCGTAATTTCTCTCATAGCCCTATCAATGCCAGAAAAGTGCATTAGATTTTTGGAAGCAGAATTTATATGGAGCCTTTCAACATTTTCAAGAGTACAAACAAGGCGACCCTTATAGTCTCTATATGAAGCCGGATTAATCGGCTGTCCGCCTTGAGGGGCAGATGCCACCATTATTAAAGTATCAGAGTCGTTACAGGAAAAATCCTTGGGAGTTGATACAGGGTCGAAAAAAGGAACCATAGGAAGATTGCGACTCGTATCGACTTTATAATATGGCGGCGAGCCAGCTTCAGGTGAGCCAGTAATTCTTTTTCTAAAGATTTTCAATGATGCAATTCTACAATAATCTAAAATTTGTTCTGTCTTTCTGACGTTCTTTTTTGCTAAAAGACTTCCAAATAGAGTATTGTCCATAACAATCCTTTGCCAATCCATCGAAAAGAAAAATCTTGCTTGCCCAAAAGAATCTCTCGCAATATGAATGTCTGAAAAATAAGTTCTTGGGCGATTGATGTCCAACATATCATTTCTTGGATTTTTTATAAAAGAGCGCAATATGTCTTCTTCGGTGGAAAAAAAGTTAAGCCTTCGTTTTTGGAAATATTTAGAAATTCTGAAATCTTGTATTCTTGTATTCGGTACAGAACGGCGAACCAGATACATGCTATCCTTCTGATGAAAATTTCCAGTCATCCAGCGCCCGCCGCGACCAGGCATTTGATGAACATCGCCCATCCATTGTTTATTGTTCCCTTCTAAAAAATAAGCATAAGAGGTTGAAACAGTTTTATTGTCTTGTATGATCACATCATGTGTTGTGGGACCAGTTAATAGTTCCGGGGATATTTGACTTATTATGGTGGTTGGTAATTGAAAATTCACACCAAGGGGCGAAGCTTGCGTACCCCCAAACAAAGCGGCTTCGTCCACTTCACATTGAGTAAATATCGTAAAATTTTCTGGAGTGTATGTGAGCACTATTTTCGTCTGAATTGAAAAAGTATAAATTTCATTTCCGTCGCTATCGGTTTCTTTAAATTGTTCAAAATTGTTATATCCTTTCGGTGGTAAAAATTCCGCCAGAGATTTTGACGACAGTTCGTTTTTATGGTCGCCTCTTAGTTTCAACGCTTCTAAGTTGTTCGGAAAATCACCCTTAGAAAAACGCATCGATTTGCTCCAACGCACCGGCCCAGTAGCAGCTTTAGGGTCATCAGTCCAGAACCACTTCACATTAATCAATGAAGCTAAGTTTCGATTTCTAAACCAAAGCCCTAAAATATTCGGGGTAACTACATCCCTAACAACGAGACTCACCGTGAGAGTTACTTCATCGGTTAAATATTTAGACCCATTTTGTGGATTAAGATCAGTTTGGCTTCTCTCTTTTCCAAATCGTTCTTCCAATCGTGCTTTGGATGGATTATCGCTAGACCAATCAATATGCGGGTTCGACACTTTACGAGCCACCTTCGACCCGCCACCTTCCAGGATGACTCGACCAATATAAACAGTCGGCAAAAACGAATTGATTATTTGGTCAGCATTGATTGTCATTCTTCGCACCCTTCTTCTGGTTCTTCATTAACAGGATTATAAAGATCTCCAATCTTTCTGCCCAAAACTTCATCAATAGGTTCACCAAGACGCTCTGGCCTGCCCAAAACTTCATCAATAGGTTCACCAAGACGCTCTGGCTGCAACGGCAACCTATCTTTAATTTGCACAAGCATTCTTGAATCTATTTCCTTATCAACCAATACATCAAAGAAGTATTCAACATAACTATTGTCCAATTCAACATTTTTTTGAGATACCTCTTCGGGAGTTAGCAGTAAATCGTTTTGTATGTTTTCAGGAACTTTTTGAAAATAGACAGGTTCAAGAATTTTTACTGGCGTGGTTTGCATTGGCAATGTACCATTCGTAATCTTAAAAACTTCAATATCAAAATTTTCATTATGAAATTCTGTATTTTCTTCAGTCACTTCTAAAAGGATCGAATCATCATATACTTTTAAATAATTTCCATCATCAAGTTGGTCAACGAATTCTCCATAACCAAGACCCAATTGATTAGCAGAACGCTCAGTGGGCTCGTTTAATCTAAGTATGTCATTTCCAATAAGGTCAATATCACTTTCAATATCTGCATCAGGCAATAAACCCGGTACAGAACCAGATACGACTTTGTACTCATATGTAACTGGTCTTGCTGTTAGCTTCGGAATAAAAGAATGTTGGTAAGTTCCGGTTTGTAAATTCACAGCACCAGTAAGATACCCGTTTAGAAAATTAATTTTCCATGCCGGTGCTGTATCTTTATCCAATCTCGAAGTTCCCATCGGCATATTAAAGGAATGAAATTTTGCTGCTTGCGGCTGAACTGCGTCTGAACCAAGCTCAGATAAAAGTCCATACGTTCTTCGTTCCACATCCTTGTTTCTGATATATTGATTAATTTTTAGAACTTCATGTTCTATCGAATCAAACACATACTGCACACCTAAGCTCGGAGTGTCTTTTGTAATTCGGACGGCTGCTTCGTTTTGGTGCTCACCACCACCAACATACCCAACATCATATAAAATATTATCATCAAAAAACATATAATACACAGGCTTATAAATTCCTTTTGAAAGCAAGTGCTTCCCGTATTGCGTAAGTTCAATTTCAAGTATTTGTTCTTTTTTATTTAAAAATTTCATATCAATTGTCTTCCGCCTTAGTCAACTTAAATCCACCAAATGGCTTTGCAGCCGAAGGTTCCTGCCCTGGACCATAACCAGCCACCTTGCCACGATCTCCAGCACGTTGTTGTGTCTGCGCTGAGAATGAATCTTCTTCTTTACTCACTTCCTCAACTTTGCCACCAAGCGGTACGGCTTTGCCCTTTCCAGACCCTCTTTGTTGCGCCGGTTTTTGAAGGGCAGAAATTTCAATGCCAGCATCTATTTGGATTGACTCCACCAGCGAACAAAAATCATAAGGCCAATTATAACTATATTCAGGTTCGAATTGCGTTCCCGCATGGTCCTTGAATTTAAAACGAGCATCATCTCTTGAATCAGCAGTCATTTTGTAATAATCTGTTTTAGCGTGTTGTTTGATTTTAAATACAAGCCACCTAACTTCAGGTGGTAATTTTTTACCACCGAAGAATTCCCAAGGCTTCATTTTGTGTTGGATGATTTCTTCGTCGCGGTCGGCTTTCATAGCTTGTGTAGGCATCACCCCTTGCCAAATATCCATTACATCCTGCGGACTGAGTTTGCTTTCGAACTCAAACATATACATTACAAAGGGTTCAATATTGTCATACTTTAAGAAATCTAATTCTGGAGGTAGAATATATTTTTTCATTTGGTCTATAAGTTTGGAAGTTGTATTCTCTTGTTTATCCCCAGCAGCGACACCGAAATAGCTTTTTAAATCTCTCGTTGTTAATGCTGGTGAAGGTTGCCCAGTGTTGGTGTCAAATCTTTCAATATTTCTTCGGACTTGATTAAAAACTTTTCGAGAATGTAAACGATTATCCCCAAACATTGAAAAGAATCTTTTACCAACAACTTTAGCATGTGTTGTTTTTGCATAATCAACTGGTGATTTTCCATCAATAAAAGGAATTGCCACGATTGCTTCTGAAATTGTTCTTGGTGTTCTGCCAGAATAAGGCTTACCAATCTGTTGTGGTTCTGTACTGAATCCCATAATATCCGCAAGAGAGCCGATAGAACCTGCGGCTTTGGTGAATGCGACGTTAGAGGTGTTGGCAAGCCCAGGAAAACTATTTTTAATACTGAGTTCGACTCCATCTTTACCAGTAGGAAATTCTCCATAACCACTCCACATTCCTCTTGGAACATAATAAAGCGAACCCGACCGGGTGTCTTGGTCGCTTGTTGCGTATCCAGCGTAGCCACCATTAGCGGTTGGTCCTCGGTCATAAACATACCTATAATTTTCTGGTGTTTGATTTTTAAAATTTAATATAGGACATTCATATTTTGTAGAAATAACCCACCTATTTAATGCGGAGTCTGTTTGCTGTTCGAGGCTTACCACTTGTGCTTGAGGTTCGGAACCGACCGCGCCCTGGTGTGATTCACCACCAACCGGAGGCAACCAAGTTGCTTTTTGATCTCTTGTGACTCCCAACAAATTTATTGAACCACTGATGTTCGCTCTTGCTCGCCATGCAGGTTGAGCGTCGATGGTTGCATCAGTATTTGAGTTCCAATAACTCATATAATCTCTAAAGTCAGGATCTAAATATTCGAACTCACAACCATTGAGGATTTTAGTTATCGGGTCAGTTGAAGCTCCTTCAGTTCCGTCCGCAACATATTTAATTCTTACGATGGATTCACCCCAAAAATATGGAGGTAAATAAGGTGCATAAGCTGGGTCATTATAAGTAATTTGTCGGAGATGACCAGAAACACCGTCGAGGGTCGGTCCAGAGCCCCACCTTGATAATTCGGTAGAACCAAACCACTGATAAGGAACACCAAAGAACTTTCCAACATAACTATTTGCGTATTTTTTCTCAATCAGTTTACCGCCCGAACCTGCGGCTAGTGGCGAGGCATATGGTAAACTTGAATTGATGTCGTGGTAAAATGGGTTTTCACGAGTATGGCGACCACCGTACATAAGAATATCCCCGTTCTTCTTCAACGAAACATCCATATAGTAAGCAGCGCCATTAATCATGGTCGAGAGCTGATTAGCGGGCTTTGAAACAATAGCGGTAACACCTCGCTTGTCTAAAAAGAAATTCATTGATTCCGCCAAAAAATTATGCATCGCCATTGAATAAAGAGCGTTTGTCCTTTTCCCTTTCCAAGCGAAATATATGTTTCTAAGACCATTATTTATTTCATTCTGAGTTAAATATTCTGGTCCAGCCCAAAGGATTTTCGCTGCATCACTTGTGCCACTTATCGGGATTCCACCAATCAAAGACCCATTTTCAATATCAAGCAAAGATTCAAACTGTATTCGAAAGTTTGGAGTATTTGTAAGAGCAACCGTAGATGCTCCATAACCAGCAGCGGTGAAAGCCAAAGAACCAGTAAAAGCAGCCCAATCGACTGCAATCCCAGATTTTATGGTATTATACATAATTCCAGGTGCGAAAAAAGGTTGCAAGAGAGCTTGTGTAGCGAGCGCACCAGAGTTATAATTATCTTCTCGTTGTAAGTCGGTTTCAAAATAATGACCAGCAATATGAGGGGCATATGATTGTGAAAACATTTGCGCCAATTGCACAGTACGTGAAACTGGATAAAATCCATTATAAGGTAATAACTTTTTAACAGCACGGCATGTAAGAGAAATCGAAGACACTCCTTGACCGGAAATTTCATGGTCGTCAACAAACATATCAAAATATTTTTGAAAATCTGAATGTGCATATTCTGTAAAGAAACTACTATTGAATCCTGTATTACCAGGACCATAACCACTTGATGTAACTTCCGCGCCTCTCAATTGCAGAAAATCATCATTTGGAACATTAAATTGTCCACCCTTTGTTTCCACATAATAATCAAGGTGGTCCGAAATATTAAATTCGGAAACAACCGAATAATTCGGAGCAATAATTCTAACATCCTGTGCGAATTCCTCATATGAATCAAACCAAGGAGTTTTCTTTCGTTTGTTCATTCCATCAATTTTAAATTGCGGAGCATGTTCCGGCACGCGGAATCGCGGACCCCAGTCATCCAAAGTTGGAACCCACGTAACACCATCACCAGGCACATCAAAATATGGACCAAAAATAGTTTGACCCCAATAATCTTTATGATTGGTGTAACAAATTGAAGCAGTTGGGAATCGACGCTGATAATTTCCATTGCCGTTATTTGAGGACGTGCCATAATAACCCGAAACCGGTCCTCTGTATTGAAAATATCCATAATCATAATTATAAGAAATGGTAGCTCCCTCGGTGCCGGGGCCTCCGCCCGCGCCAAAGTAATAACCAATTCCCCAAGAGCGACGAGCATCCAACTCGCCATAATCATAATTGGTTTGATTTGGATGCATCGGCGCAACGGTCGAGGGTAGTATTCCAAAAGTTTGCGTATGATGTAATTCAGAACCAAACGGGAAAATACTTGGCGCTCTACCATCCCTAAACCCTTGAGAGCTAATAACGGAGGTTTGTAAATTACCAGAAAGAATGAAGCCGCCCGCTTGACTGTTCCAACTCGCAGTGAACGGAGTTTGTGCATCGCGGTTTCTACCATATTGAATTGGATGCGGCTGACCATTAGACCTAAAATTGCCTAAAGTTCGAGTATAGAGCTTTCCGGCGTCCCAAACAAAACCTGTTTTATCACAAGCCGTATCTCGCCAGAAAGTACGTCGCTCAAGCGGAGAACGGTCAATTCCATTTTGGCTATAATCACCCGAAGACACAAACCACCTAAACATAGAATCGCCAGTATGTGAAGCGACGGTGGTATAATAACTGCCGTGTCCTGGCGCAGTAGCCCAAGAAGTATATCTAAGATCTGCCGCACCATTGACTGCGGTTACAGGAAAAATTATGGGTGCTTTTTCTGCATAGTTGGTACGAGTACGAGTTCTATTCAACCCAGTATTAATTTCTTTAGGAAATATAGTTTCGTTATATTCCATCTTCCAAAATTCTTCAACTGGATTGTTGGGTGAGGTTATATTTTGATAAAGGTTTAAAAGTTTATCATAAATTTGTTCATCACACTTTGTTGTTCCCAAAAGATTATTTATTGATGGGTTTATGAATGTCGATAAATTATTACCATAAGTATGAACCATCTCCACTGGTGCCTTTGACCCTTGAACTTTCATCACCGTAACAAGCGGGTCGTGTCTCCAAGATATTGCGGACTCTGTAAAATGATATAAAACTTGGTAAAAAGCGGCTTGGTCTGGTAATGGAGACTTTTCACTTATCTTTTCTTTTCCTACAAAAGAATAAACATTCTTCAATCTTTGATTTCGTGGAATAGCTAATTCGCCACCCCTTATTTGTTTCCACGACGGACGTTGATATGGACCATTAATATTGTTAAAGTGTGCATTGATAGTTGGCGCTGTTTCAAGATTGCTAACAAATCCCCAAGCTGGATGTAAGGTATTTGTGGACCCACTAATTGTATATTTGTATCGAGACTTATCAGTAACATTTTTCGCAAAAAAGTATTGTGCGAAATTAACTTGGGTGCCGCAACCAAGAACACTTGCAGGCATCCAACAACTCGCAGTTAAAAATGCTAATCCAGATCCGGTTGTGGACGTAGAGCCCAATGGGTATGTGAAATTTGTTCTTCCACAATCACTAGACCCAGCATGACCAAATGGAACAGTACAAGCGGGTCTTATTGTGGATGCTGTTATCCACGCATACTGATAGTCGCTTTGTGGAATCGGATGTTGAATAAACCAATTATCATAATTTATACTACAGCTTGCGTCAGTAGGAACTGTCCAAGGATTTCTATTAACCTTATGGTAATTTGCAATTACACCGTTATAAGATAAAGCATTAACTGTATGCTCAGATGGAGTAGTCCCATCACCAGGACTTCCAGTGGGGTCAATTCCAAACTGCCCACAATGCTGCGTGTACCAGGCATTTAAGGCTTCACGCACAACTGGATTTCTCCAATTTAAATCATTATAAACCGCATATTCTTCAGCGCACAAATCCATCGAAGCTCTAGAGCTTACTTCGGGACCACCGGGAGCATTAAATCTTTCAACAAAAATGTATTGGTTTGTGCCTGTTAAATCATACCTTGGTAGTTCATAGTCAACAAGACCATTGATATAGTCGGAAGGAGAAGCAACCGGGTTGAAGCCTTCATTTTTTGTAAAAAATCTATTATTGAGCCTGCGACCCGACGTTTGAATTATTTGATAATCTTTTGTGTAATTTCCAATTACTTGCGAACCAGTTCCCCATTTAATATTACGAATGTTTACTGGACGTTTTGCGTATTCATCTCTAACATAAGTTGCGTGTGGTTCGTTCAAACTGCGAGATGAAAGCGTAAGAGTGTTCGATGCGAGAGTTAAATCCCAGGCTTCGGGTCGCGACGACTCTGGGGTAAAAACATCCACATGTCTATGTTGGCGACCTCCAACATGAGCTTCAGTAAACGGACCTTGTGTTGGGATTCCTTTATCATCTCCATAGGTATCATCGTGATAATTGGTAATTGCGGTATTCGAACGAAAATTAGAACTAACATCAGAAGCATATCCTGTATTCACTGAAGAACTAAACAAACTAAACGGCGCAAGTAATGTTCCCTTACCAGTAGAATATCCGTGCGGGTCTGATGAGTTTTTAAGTTTATATTCTAATCTTTCTTTTTTATTTGGATCAACAACATCATCACAATTTTTTTCATATGCTATATCTGAAGCAGCAATATCTAATTGCGTGGGTGAATCAAAATTAAGAGCATCGTGTGTATATTCGATTTTCTTCGCTCTCGGAAAATTTGAGCCGCCATGAATCTCTGGCATTTCTTTTAGTGCAAAGCGATAAATCTTTGTAAAATTTCTTAAGGCATAAGCCGATGCTTCATATTGAGTCCCAGCGGCTGTAGATACAGTTGGCCCGCTTCCGCTTCTAAAATCATCTGCAATTCTGTATTTGTTTCGTTGCCCATCAATGTCAGCATCCCCCGACGAATTTGCTGAAGCCTCCGCACGGTCTTTCCACCACACACAATTTGAAGCCGTAGAGGATATTGGTATCGGTGCGCTAGCTCGCCTATATGGATAAAGCATTTCAGTAATACCATACAATCCTGCTTCTGGGTCTGGAGTTTTCATCTCAAGAGTTGGAAATTTTGTCCAATACTTATTTCTCTCAAGTATGTGATCTTCGACCATCAACCTCACACTATCAGCAAAATTAGCCGAAGCAGGAATCAATTGGGCTAGCATGTCTGAAAGAGCCCCGTCAACCCACTTGAAATAATCAACAAACTTTTCAAAGTCGATTGTGTTACCAATGGTTTCAAAATATCTTTCTCGCAATTTCTCAAGAGCTTTATAATTTTGACGGTATCGGTTAACTGGTTTTCCAATAAGATTATTAAAATCTTTAATTGTCGCGAACCATTTTATAATTTCTTCAGAAATAATTGCTGCTTGACTTTTTTCAATTGCATAAAAATAATTTATCGGTCTTGTTTCTCGTGTAAACAAGTCATCGTCCTGAAGACGCACCGAAACCATATCACCGCTATTCAGCACATCCGGTGGTAAAAGTTTTGCAGAATAAACATATTCTCGACTAACAGAGCCGGTGTCAAAAGGTAAGAAGAAATCACCTCGACCTGGATGCTGAGTATTGACAACTCGGGACAACCAACCATAATCAAATTCGGATGGAGGGCTAACGCCGGGAGTCAAATTAAAAAGATTCGAACCAGAAGTCATATCATCAACAATAAAAGTTGCATCAGACAAAGTTGGACTTCCAGTGGAGCTATCATTTGATCCGGTGACATTATCAAAACTCCAATTCAAAGCAAGGGTTTTAATTTGAGGAACTTCCACAACATTAAATCCAGCCGATTGATTATAAGCCGCCATGTAAGCATTCCGATGTGGCATCAAAGTGCCAAAACTACTTGCATCTTTTGAATGAGCCTGGATAGCCTCATTTGGTAAATCACTTATCCAATACCGAACAGATGAAATTTTTGTATCACAATATTGGAGAACGGTTGAGCCAGTAAAGTTTTGTCTTTCTGCACCGCAATAAACTCGCTTTGGGCTTGATAAGAATTTAGAACCTGAAGCAAAAGATAAGGCTCCAGTCAAATAAAAATTATTTTCTACATTATCTAAAAGAGAATTATAACCAACAAACTCTACCAAGTAAGGTTGATTAGAACTTCCGCTTAGACCATTGGCAAAGATTCTCTCTGGCTTGACTCTAACTCCAAGATTCCATTTTTCGTTATTATAAACATCCCGATAAACACTACTCGTTAATTTTGGAATTGCAGATTGTCCGCTACTCGAAAGCTGAAAATAACCATCACGGCTTCCTCTCTCAGTCCTAACAAATTGAACTTGAAAGTTAGCTATATCAGGAATAGCAAATCGATAATCCGATTCTTGACCCAAGGTTTGAGAAAATGTTTCATGCACGCCAAACAAAGAAGCGGTTACAAATCCGGTGTCAAAATAAAATGTCTCACCTGGTTCAAATTTATTGGGAAAGAATATTTCTGCTTCCATCGTGTTTGGAACATAAGAC
>Ga0209434_1000960_pt1 | contig 13245 bp, 17 predicted proteins | sample ETNvirnome_2_300_FD_184068 | JGI IMG/M metagenome (GOLD analysis project Ga0209434, IMG submission 184068) | Marine viral communities from the Pacific Ocean - ETNP_2_300 (SPAdes) (version 2) | ecosystem: Environmental > Aquatic > Marine > Oceanic | place: Pacific Ocean | collected 2013-06-22
GAGGATTTACCAGAGTTATGAGAGATTGCGCTAAAGATTGCTATTTGGCCCGGGTTGCATGCCAAAACAGAGAATGTAGACTGCACCTAGAATTTGAGGAGGATCTAAACTGTACCATTATTGCAGCCCAGAAACATGGGCCTATGACATTACAAGAGATCGCCCGCCGCCATAATTTAAGTACCGTAAGGATAAAACAGATTGTAGATGCGACCTTACTTAAATTAAAAAAGACATTACTCAAGGAAAATACTATTTAAAAGTAGCATATTCGCGATATGTTAGGAGATAATCGGCTATGTCAAACAAAAAGAATCTATTGAATGAATCCCAGGTCCGCCAGTTTATGAAGCTGGCCAAGCTGGAGCCCCTTACACCAGGCTTTGTAGAGGGCCTGTCGGAGGCGGCAGACCCCGACGAGCTTGAGGAATCCGAAGAGGGCGAAGAGCTTGATGAGTTACGCACCGGTCGGACTGGCGCTCTTGGTCCCAAGGGCGGAACCGCAAACCCAGGCCACGGCCGAGGCCAGGGTGAAGCAGCCGATGGCTCCCTCTTTCAGGAGGAAGTCCCGCCGCACGAGCTTGAGCTTGATGCAGCCGACGATCTCGCTGGCGGATCCGAAGAGGAAGATATTGAGGCAGCTGTTGATCTGGAGAAGGTCGGCGACGAAGAGGGCGTTGACGCTGATGAGGTTAAATTGTCGGTGAAAGAAGTTCTCGACGCTATCAAGGCCGCATTAGAAGATCTCTATCCTGGTGAGGCTGTTGAGGCTGATTATGAAGAGCCCGAGGACGTTGTCGACGTTGAGGCTGAGGTGGACATTGCGCCTCCCGAAGGCGCAGATCTCGCGCCGGACGATGAGCTTGAGCTCCAAGAGGGCGACGAAGAGGAAGTTGAGGAAGGAAAATCTGCTGAGGCAACTGACGATCTCGTTGAACAGATCACTAAGCGTGTTGCTGCTCGTATTTTGAAGAGCGCTCTCGCAAAGAAGTAAAATAACGCTTGACTTTCAAGCACTCCTAACGTATACTAGAGGCTGTGGGTAATCCCGCGGCCTTTTTAGTTTGGATTGATTATGTATGAAGTAACGACCTATGATCTCATGATTTTCGTGGTTTTAGGATTTGGTGCAGGCGTTTTTGCAACTTATTATCTGGCGCGCCTGTTTGAAATAGTTCACTTGTGGCGCCTGGTTCAACAAACATTAACACATCTTCTTTTAATGTGCGTCAAAATTTTAGAAGACGTTGCTTTCCTTGAAGAAATTAAAAGACAGCACATGAAAGATGCAGATTTTACACCCAAGCAGATGCGACAGTTCCGCGAAGTGGATGAACAAGTAATGACAAACTGGAAAGATTCAGTCATCATGTCGATGCGGGCGAAAGCGCCCCCTTCGTTCCACGCGCTGATACCTTTTAAGAATTGGCGCGAAGCGGTGGAGTTTATGGAGAAGTCTCTTAAGAATGAATAACCAACAGGGAGAAAATGTAATGATTTATAATGAAGATGAGGCAGAAAAGGCCGAAGACGAGGCAATGGTCTTCCAAGGGGAAGACGAAGAAGAAGAAACGGCCCTCATAGGGTTGTGCGGGGAAATTAATGAAGAGGCATTAAAGGAAGTCACGTATGCTCTCCTTAGCTTCAATAAAGGAAAGGTGCTAGTCACAGAAGATGATGATTTTGAAGACAGTCCAGATATTGAGTTGTTCATCTCATCGGCAGGAGGCACTGTTACAGATATGTTTGCTATATACGACTTGATGCAGCTCGTTAAAAAGAATAGAGATATTGCTACCTTCGGGTATGGGAAGGTGGCCTCTGCGGCAGTTCCGCTCCTGGCCGGCGGTACCCCAGGCAAGAGATATATTTCGCAGAATACGCGCGTTATGCTGCATCATTGTTCTAGCAATACGGGAGGGCCCCACCCGAATATCAAGGCTGGATTGGCGGAGCTAAAAAAAGTAGAGGAAATGATGATCCAGATTTTGGCCGACAATTCACACCTCTCTATTGGTGAAATTTATAATATCTTTTCTAATAACACTGATGAATATTTTTCAGCTGATGAAGCGCTAGAAATGGGTCTTGTTGATGGAATCATCTAATTAGTATTGGACTAGAGGATATAGTATGAATATCGAAGCAATGGTAGAGAGTTTTTACAAGCGAGCTGGTGAAGAAAAGCTTGTGAACGAGGTATTAAGGTTTCTGTTATCTGAGGCAGATGTAAAGACACCTCCCAAGGCCACTTTTGATTGGTCGATGATCCCAGACATTCCAATCTCCGAGATTGGGTGGTCAGATGTAAGCACCGGCGAGGAGGGGGAGAAGATCCTTGGACCGCAGCGCGCTCTCCTTGAGCAGTATCTTGACAACATCGGGGTTGAGGGGGGCGACTTCCAACAGCAAATTGAATCATTGGAAACATTCTATAAGAATGGTCCGTCCCAAATTGTGGCAGACGCCGGCAACGACCGAGTAGAAGTAATCAAGAAGCTGATATCTTATCTGGTCTTCTATAAGACCTTGACCAAGGTGGTCACCAACTTTAATGCTGCGTCTGCCGGCTTCACCTTTGAATCATTTCTCGCGACCCTGCTAAAGGGAACGCAGATCCCCACCAATTCCAATACGATTGCTGACTTCACCACTGGCGACAACATTCCTATCTCTTTGAAGCTGTATGCCGAAAAGACCCTCCACGTTGAAGGTAGCTTTACAGACCTTGTTAATGATTTGATTGACCCCAAGTACGCTCACCCCGACGGCAACGCGATGAGATACATCTTGTGCACCAAACGTATCACCGGAGACGGCCTCAAGCAGACGGGAACCATTGGCTTCTATCAGTTTGATTTCACACTAGATAATGTGTTTGCGATTCTTGCCGCGTCTATGGAGAAGTCACAAAGATGTATTCATCTGCCATTGTCTTTTGTGAAGGCCGTGGAGGGCGGTGAAACAGATGCTGGAAAACTAGATTTCAGCGCAACGCTTCCAGCAAAAGATGTGCTTCCATCACCGGAAGAACTTGAGCAGCAATTTGTTACAATTGCTAAACGCATGTTTGATAGCTTGGTGCCGGAGGAACACGAACTTTATCCCACCCCCGAAGAATACGAGCAAATGGTGAATAATATTGATTTTGCCAAAAACGATGATCTCTTCACGCCCGTTGGAAAAGGCGACTTGAAGCAGGTAATTCGCGGCCAGTCAGCGGGCGTGGGCCCACAGAAAGTAGCAAGAATTTTAAAGGCAGTTTATGACAATAGAGACGAGCCTCCCAAGAAGTATCCAAAGGGATCCCTGGACTTCTTGGCCAAGAATGTATTTCAGGCCGCTTACTTGGAAATTCTCAACCAATATAAAGCTAGTGAAATGAAGCTCTTACGCAAGCAAGCAATCACGGATACAACTTTTGTTACGGATCTTGGGGAATTGGTGGAGTTTTATGAAGGCCTCGACTCTGCTACAAAAGCTGTGGCCCTCAAGAACACCCTTGGTTACATGGAAACATTCCAGTTTGCACTTAACCGCAAGCAGTCCACAACAGATGCGGCCCCCATCAACACTCAGAAGTTTGGCGTTCTGAGCATTGGTGGTCAAAACGTTGAAATAATGCTTAAGCAGGTATCGGAGATTCTTAACGACGAGATCTTTACGGTTTTTACGTCCCTTAAAACTCTATCAGATAGTTTGAATGGATTCTTCGCGGGAGGACTTAGTGATAAGGACAGTGGACTCGCCATTCAGGCGATCGCCAGCGCTGACGAGATTCAAAAGAAGACGGCTGAACATAGCGGTCAGAAGACTGATGGTCCAGCAGGAGGCGTTTCGTCGATGGCTGGGCCCGTCCCCGCCGGACAACGACAATATATCCAAGAAGAATAAAAATAGTTTGACATTACAAATAAGTGTGTTATAATACAAAGAGATAGGAAAAGGAATGCCTTTGTACGAGTACGCGTGCCGGAAGTGTGAACATCATTTTGAAAGACTGTTACGAGGAAGCGAAATAAAAGAGGCACAGCCATGCCCTCGCTGCGGAGAGGACGACTGCCAAAAACAAATATCTCAGTCTTCTTTTTCGCTTAAAGGAGATGGTTGGGCCGAAGACGGTTACTCTGGCCGCCGCCCACCGGAAGGGGACAAGTAAATGGCCAAGTGCAAGTTTGAATCTCGTGCTGAGTTGAGTGCTAAAGTATTAAGAGGGGTAAACCTTCTCGCTGACACGGTAGGGGCGACTTTGGGCCCCAAGGGCCGTAATGTAATACTTCACCAAAAGGGGAAAGAGCCGATTATTACCAAGGATGGGGTGACAGTGTCGGCTTTCGTGCATGCGAACGATGAGTTTGAAAATGCCGCGATCCAAATTTTAAAACAGGCCACTTCTCAAACGAATGCCATGGCAGGGGATGGAACTACGACTGCTACAGTATTAGCAAGAGAGATTTTAGCAAACGCTCAAAGATATATCACAGCTGGTTCTTCCCCAATAGAATTGAAGCGCGGCATTGATGCGGCGGTGCAGAGAATCCTCCGGGAGCTTAAAGAGAAGGCTATTCACATTGAAACCCTAGACGATGTAGAAAACATCGCGACTATTTCAGCCAATAATGACAGGACGATTGGGAAGCTCGTTGCGACAGCCGTGGATAAAGCGGGAAAGGATGGGGCCATCACCATTGAAGAGGCCCGCACAATAGAAACCTCTTTGGACGTTATAGAGGGGTTTCGGCTGGAGGCGGGCTACGCAGCGTCGGCCTTCGTCACCGATGAACGACGAGGCGTAGTTCATTATGATTCGCCGCTAGTGCTTGTTACAGACACCAAGATTGACGCGGTAGACCAGATTTTACCGGCCCTGGAAATCGTCTCGCGCGATGGCCGGCCTTTAATTATCGTAGCTGAAGACGTTGAGGGACAAGCATTAGCAGCTCTTATTATGAACACGGTGCGAGGAACAATGAAAATCGCGGCTGTTAAGGCTCCCTTTTATGGAGATCGCCGACGCAATATTTTAGCCGATCTGGCTTTGTCTACAGGCGCTGAATTTCTGTCCCGGGAAGCTACGACAGCTTTGAAAGACCTAAAGCTTCACCACTTTGGTCAGTGCCGCTCGGTGGAGATTACGAAAACGGCGACCACTGTGATCGGCGGTAAAGGGAATTTTGCGGAGGTGGATAAAAGGATTGAGTTGTTGAAAGTAGAGTTACAGGCCCTGGATGATATACGCGAGTGCGATAAAGTACAAGAACGGATTACTAAACTAGCGGCCGGCGTTGCGGTCATTAATGTTGGGGCCCCCACTGAAGTAGAAATGATTGAAAAGAAACATCGTATTGAAGACGCGCTGGAAGCGGTGAAGTCCGCACAAGAGGAGGGGATTGTACCCGGGGGTGGAGTCGCCCTTCTTCGGGCGGCGGCCGCTTTGGCTCAAGTATCAGTGGAAAATGAGGACCAAGAATATGGGGTTGCCATTGTTGAGGCGGCTGCAGCAGCCCCTCTACGACAGATGGCGATCAATTGTGGCCTCTCGCCTGATCTTATCGAAGCTAAAATCAAAGAGGCGCCTGAAAATTGCGGCTACAATTTCCGAGACTTTTTACTTGTAGACATGTTGGAGGCGGGTATTGTGGACCCCGTGAAAGTAACCAGGACAGCCCTACAGAACGCTGCATCAGCGGCCGGAACTTTAATTACAACGTCCCATGCGATTGTGGAAGTTTGATCTAATTATAATGTTAACCGAGGGCCCCACCATGAACGACGAAGAGAGTCAGAAGCTAGCGATTATGATAACCGAGATTTCCGCGAAAATGGAAATATTGTTGAGCAAACAAGATGAATTGGCCGAAAACATTTCCAAGATCAAAGAGGCTGTTTATAATCCTGACGAAGGGTTATACGCACGCCTTAATAAATTGGATTCCCGGCTGGAGGTACTAGAAGCGTGGAAGAACACCAACGCCAAAGCGCTGTGGATCATTATAAGTGTCGGCTTAGGCTTGGTATTGACCACCCTCTGGCAGACAATATTTTAAAGGAAGTAATATGAGAATTAAATTATCTTTTACAGTTGAAGAAGAAGATGTATTAAGTGAAGCTGGGAAGGTTTTGCAGCTTGCAGGGGATGACCTACAACAGGCCGTTAATCTTTTTACTGCAGTTCAACAAGAACTAAAAGGGGGCACTGAAGAAGAGAGTTCGCCTGTTAACATCCCTAAAAGTTTAGACATGATTGAGGAGTTTAGGAAGGCGCTCTTGCAAATAGATATCCGCCTCGGAGAGGTGGGCGACATAGTGCACGGATTTGATAGATATTTGCACTCCAAAGATGATATGATCCCAGAGGTACCCGTGGAAGAAGAAGCTGAGCCTCCACCTGGAGAGTCCGCTTAATGAAATACAGTTACCAAATTGGCGATCTAGTACATGTCCCTCAGTGTGTAGATCTTATTAATTGCGCGAGGACTTCGCGCCCCCAACTCACTATTCCTCTCAGTGTGGAACAAACTACACATCCTCAGCTCGGGCTTATCGTTGATCCTTCCAATGGAGGGGGTTACGTTCGGATTTATTGTGGGGGTGAGGAATGGGCCGTGAAGGATAGTAGCGTTTATAAAATTGAGGCCTAATGTGATTCGATTTGTAGAAGTACTGCCGAGCCCGGATTTGCGCCCTACTCCTTATGCATTGGGAGAAGTGTGGATTAATAAGCAACATGTGGTTAATCTTCGAGAGGCGAGCGCCTATAAACAGTTTTTGCACGAAGGAAAATTGCCGTCAGATTTAGAGTCCCACCATGAATTTACCGCCATTACTGTGAATAACGGTACAGTTACTGAAACCCACGTGGTGGTGGGAAGTGTGCCCTTTGTAGCTTCCCGGTTTAACCATGGTAAGAAAACTCTTCTGAAAGGATAAAAAATGTTACGAACTGCACACATTACAAAAAAGCCGTGGGGACACGAGGAATTGTGGGCCACCTCCCATCGTTATATAGGAAAGATTTTATTTATCAAAAAAGGGCACCGTCTCTCCAGACAGTATCATAAAGTAAAAGAAGAAACCGTTATGGTTCTTGAGGGGGAGCTAACGTGCGAACATGGGCCCTATTTTGAAGGGGATACAGTGTATACAGAAACAATGCAACCTGGTGAGATATTTCATGTGTTCCCTGGCACTATCCACCGGTTCGGTGCTGAGATGGGAGATGTAAAACTTGTTGAAGTAAGCACTCCTGAGCTGCAGGACCTCACTCGGCTGGAGGATGACTATCGGCGCATTACCGATATACCTGTGCCACCCCCTACCAGCGGCAAATAATTTCCTTCTACACCTTGACAACCACAACTGAGATGTTATAATATACATCATAAGCGGTACAGCTTATACTATGAAGGAGATTTAGATATATGTACCCCGTTTTAAGTAACACTTTCCGCACGCAGCGGAACCTACTCGACACCCTGTTTGGGGATGAGTTTTTGAATGTTGAGGCGTCCAATATCATTGATGACTATTCGGTGCGCACCAATGTTACCACCACAGAAGAGGAGTACTGCATTGATGTGGTTGCCCCAGGCCTGAACAAAGAAGATATGATGGTGAAGGTTGAGAACAATCAGCTTCATATTTCCTACGACAACCAGAATACCGACAAGGCCGAACGAGTTTATTATAGGTCTTTCAGTCGTTTCTGGAAGTTGCCGTCCGACGCGGACTTCAATACTATCCGCGCCGACTACAAGCAGGGCATTCTGTCCGTCTTCGTTCCCCGCGAAACCCCTGCGTCCGACTCCATTACTATTGACATTAAGTAGATCCACAACTATTTATAGTTGATGTATCTGCGTCCGTCTAATAAATGGAATGAGTTCCTGCTGGCTGAGAGTTCTCAGCCAGCAGTTCTTCTCACTGAGATTACGCTTGCGTCTGTTGTAAGCAACTTCTTGTCTCGAAACAAACCCACGAAAATGATTCGCCGAGCGCTTGACGCAGGCATCTGGCTCACAAAACCGGATGTCCCTGGCACACAGGGCATTAAACCGGGGGAGTTTTCTTCCTTTCCTGAGGACAAGAAGGGCCGCGTTGTACAGCTGTATAAAAATCACTTTAAAGACCAGCTCCTGGGCAACGAAAAACGTGGGATAATTGGGATAATCCCCCAGGACTTAGATGATTCTCAGAAGGCGCTTGCTTTTACGTGGATCGTTGGACTCGCGCGCCGGGACGATAGGACTGCAGGATTTCTTCTCACCGGTTATCCCGGCCGCGGCGCGGGAATTGAGTTCCCCGCCGTAAGAGAGGACCTAGAAACGTTTTTTCATTATAAAGACCTGATGTCGCCGAACTCTTTATTTAAAACCGACCAGCACAATGGCATAGCAGATTTTGACGAGCTAGAGGGTGTTGTACTCAACGGCCGCGATGCTATCAAGCGCCATCAGCAGAACAAAACTTATAAGGACTTTGAACAAGGAGTAACTTTATTGCGGGGGTCTTTTCTGCGGAATGAAGAGGGACAAATTTTAAAACGTTTTAAAATTGTTACGGGCCCTGACGAGGAACCGGTTGCATCCGCAGTGGGCGCAACGCGAGAGGACGCTGTGCGCTCTTTTAAGCAAGAGAATCCCGGGTTAGGCGCAGAGAGTTTGAGTGCTATCGGGGGTCGCATATTATATGATTATGATAATGGGTGGTTTGTAGCAGAAATCCACAGTAAGGCGGCAGCCTGTGAGTTGGGGAAATCAACTGACTGGTGCACGGCTGCCCCTGGTTTGGATTTTTTTGGTCAATATTATAAGCCCGAAGATCCGTTGTTTTTCTTTGAGCAAGGGAGTGACGAGAAACCCGGCGCGCCTGGCGCAAAGTTTCAGGCTCACTACGGCAGTAAACAGTTCAAGGATAAAGTTGACCGGCCTCTCTCCACCCATTGGCGCATGAAATTACACAATCTATTAATGCAAACCGAAGCTCCTGGAAAATATTCCATACTTAGAAAACAAGATCGTAAATTTAAGTTAGAGGACCAATCCACCAGTGCTGAGGAACTTGCGGAATTAGCCGACAACAAAGAGGCCGAATTTTTAGACCTCACAACTATAGCCATGCACCCCAACGTATCTCCAGAAACTTTGCTTAAGCTGGCTAGTGTAAGTGCACGCACGAAGGATTATGTGGGCGGCGAGGGGTGGAGCACCTATGCGACGTCGCTAAAAGAGCAAATAGCCCGAAATCCTAACGCGACGTCTGAGGCTTTGGACGCGGTTTGGGAAGAGTCTCTCAAAGACTATAATACAATGAAGGAGTCGGCGCTCAAAATCCTTACGAAGAAGAAAGAGTCAGACGACTTGTCCGATGAGTGGCTGGAGGGAGCGATTGATCGGCGCTCTATCGCCGTCTACGGCCATTGGGGCCAAATTTGGCAGCGCCTAGTTGCTCACGAGAATGTCAGCAACGAACTTCTGAATACTATAATTGAGACCGACTTCGGGGAAGATAGTTGGGACCGCCTCGACGCGGTCAAGCTACTAAAGGATATGGTCCGCGAGAAGGAGGCTGCCCGAAAAGCAGGCGAGAAGGAGGACCTAGGATATGTTGACCTTCGCTCTCGCCTCATCAGGCGTAGGAGCTCTCGAACCTCCAAGGCGCTTCCTCCCCTAGCCGAACAGCGCATTATACAGCGTTGGCAACAAATTATTAAATAAATTCCGCAACTTTTCCGTTAAAGGGCCCTACTCTCTAGTTACTAAAGACACAGAGGTCAGGAAGGCTTGATAGGTTGTATGCAAAAAAGCATCCCAAGGGAGTTGCGGGTAATTAATACATGAGTTAGTGATGTGAGGCCATAGCACGGAGGAAGTTTCGTGTCCAAATGGTGGAAGAAAAGTTTAAGTTTACTAGTTTGCCTGCCTTTTATAGGCAGCTGCACTACGCCATTCCTCCCTTCTGAATCTTCCCCCTCTGCGGCCGAGATTGTTAACATCAGCCACCCTGTAGACGTACAGACAGCTTTTGGCGACGTATTTCAAGTTTTTGATGCCCCCAACTTATCCCTCGTCGAGCGCCGAGCCCGCGCCGCTGCCGTAAAAGTTAGATCCCTCATTCAGGACGGCCATGGCTCTGGCACCTATATGATCGCCCATGGTCGCCGCGTCGTCGTCACTGCGGCTCACGTTGTCCGGAGCGAGAGGACCATAGCAATCGATGGCCGCGACGGCGAGACGGTCATAGGCAAGGTTGTCTTTGTTGATAAAGAGAATGATCTTGCATTTATAGTTGTTCCGAGGCTCCAGACCCGTACGGCCGTGAGGTATCAACCGCGTCGTTCCTACGATGAGCGCTTAATCGGAACCCACATTACTTATACCGGCTTTCCTTCCCACCATGATTTACTCACCATTCGGGGGTATGTGGCCTCTCTCGAGCACGAGATGGTGGTGACTAACATGTTTGGCTGGTTTGGTTCTTCGGGATCGGGTGTATTTGATCGCAGCGGCCGCTTCGTTGGTATTGTTTCCGGGATTGATATGGGATATATCGGGGTATTTGGAATGCGTGTCCCACTTGAATCAATTGTGTGGGTAGCTCCCGTTAGCTTTATAGATCATGAGATGCTCAAGGTACGAATAATTACGGGGCAACTTCCCGGTACTATTAACACCTTTCCAGGCGCCGCCGCCCCGCGACGAGGGGGCTTGAGGGATTAAGAAAATGCGGCGCCTTATTGTATTACTCTTGATCTTCACGGTGGTTGGGTGTATCGAGGGCGACTATGCACTGATAAGCCTCCACGAGCCTGAAACGATATACATCGAGGTGGAAGTCCCAGTAGAAGTAGAAGTAGAGGTCCCGGTTGAAGTTGAGGTCCCTGTCGAAGTAATTGTTGAGGTTCCTGTCCCCGGGTGCGGTGGGGATGTCTGGATTGACTCCTTTGAACAGCCCTACACAGTTAATGGAATTGATATTGTCTGGCTGATTGATCAATCCGGATCTATGAATCAACATGCACAATCAGTCGTAAATGGAATTGAGGCGATGATGCTGGCTCTTCCACCGACTGGCTGGCGTTTGGGAATTAGTACAACTGCATGGCAAAACTCCGCCAGTATACAAGAATTTCCCCTCATACCCGGGGACACCGTCCAGGACGCCTGGAATGCTTATAATAACATTGGGACCTATGGGTTGGAAGCGGGGTTTGATTCTCTCTATTCTTATATGGTAGACAACACCTATAACCCTACGTGGCTGCGTGCGGACGCTGGACTTTTGGTTGTGTTTGTGAGCGATGAAGAGGAACAGAGTAATCATCATTTTAATAATAGTGCTCTTGGCTTGCAGGATTTTATAAATTGGTACGCTGGCCAGAGAAACTCTGTTTTCATGGCAAGTATAGTAAATGTACCGGCGTCTGAATCGGTTTGTCTGCACTCTCCCTCTAGCTACTACGTGGGAGATCGGTATATTGATGCGACCAATTATTTTGGGGGCGTCGTTGTGGACATTTGCTCCCCGGATTGGGCCCCCGGAGTACAGGAAGCCGCCATTCAGGTGCAGCCTTACGATAGCTGGGAACTTACCTACACACCTATTGAGGACACCTTGATTGTTTTTGTAGATTTTGTGGAGTTTACCGATTGGACATATGATGCACTAAGTAATACGGTGGAGTTTACCACTATTCCCCCCGAGGGCAGTCTTGTTGAGATAGGATATGTAATTCAATATGGGGGAGATGATGATGATAGCGCTGGGGATGATGACGATTCTTCAAGTAGTTGATAATAAATGATACGAAAGGAAAAAAATAATGAAAGATAATGATACCTTGCTACTTGAAGAAAGATGGAATCCAGGAGCCACCGAAGTTCCGACCCCGCGCGCCATTGATATGCACGCAGTGACGGAAGATTCGTATGTTGAAAATCCATTCCCACTTTCGCTGGATGCACAAAAAAGATTATTAGAATTAATCTACAGCCGAAAATCAGGTATAATTACTAGACAGGAGTTAATAGATGTTCTCTTTAATCCGGAAGATGTTAAACCAGGCACGCTCATACGATGCCTTATATGAACGCATTGAAAAAATAGAAGCTCAACTGGAGAAGTTTACAAAACTGGTTGACGAGAATGAATCGTTATGGCAGTTTTTGGATGACCAGAAAGAAATGGACCAATTGTTTGTGGGAACCCAGGAAGAGTTTGAAAAAGAGTTTGCCGATATAATGATTCGGAATATGAAGCCTCGCGGCGATGCCTAGATAACGAGGGCCCTCCACGAAACAACCGCTCTAATAGGGGCGAGCGAACTATTTATATAGATGAAGACTCACCTCCGCGCTTTTAAAGAGTTTCTGAGCGAAGCCGCAGATCCTAGCTATTATCAGGAAACGTTTTATTTTACTATATTGCTTTCTTTGAGTAAAGATGTTGGCGGCTCTCGCGACGAAACCAAAAATGACATCCGGGCACTCCCCGAGATTTTGACTGTTACCCTTGTGGAGCCACAGGAGGGAGGGATCCAGAAGGATCTTGGCACCAAGTATCTTTCTAGTTTAAAAATCCATATTCGGAAGCCCAAAGATATCAACAAACTATTATTGATGCGGCGGGCTTCAGCCGAAATAAGTGCACTGAGAGGCTGTTCAGTCTTACGCTTTAAGGAGCGCAAGCCCAAGCAACGTGCACACCCATTTCAGCGTCAGCATAAAATGACGGAGGGGGATTATTATCAGTCCGCCCAACACATGAAAGACGTGCAGCAGGACGCGGAGGAACTCACGTCTAAAGGTCCGCAGACAACTGGCGGCGGCTCTTATGAAACCAAGCGCACAAAACGAGGCGTCTGGGGATCCTCTCCGCCCGGCGCACCGGGGGGATTGGAAGAGGCTCAACTAGACGAAGCGATGGTGGGCCCCGAAGGATTGCCCGAAGATATTGTGATAGCAATCGACAAGTCCAAAGCGCCCCGTAGCTACAGAGCTTACTACGCTTTAAAAGACGACCCCGGCACGCCACTGAAGGCCGGCGACCTAGACCGAATGGAAGCAGGCATTGATGTGTATGGAAACATTTATGCTGCTTTGGGACAAGATTTTCCCTACGAGGGGCACTACGTTGTAACTTCAGTAAAAGCGGCGGATAAATATGGTCCACTCTTATATGATGTAATGATGGAACTCGCTGGCAACGCGGGACTTAAGCCTGATGTACACGGGGACCTATTTGAAC
>Ga0209434_1000961_pt1 | contig 13230 bp, 14 predicted proteins | sample ETNvirnome_2_300_FD_184068 | JGI IMG/M metagenome (GOLD analysis project Ga0209434, IMG submission 184068) | Marine viral communities from the Pacific Ocean - ETNP_2_300 (SPAdes) (version 2) | ecosystem: Environmental > Aquatic > Marine > Oceanic | place: Pacific Ocean | collected 2013-06-22
ATGAATGCTTTAATAGAGGCTCAAGACTTATTGCCTTATCCCATAAACATTACAGATAATTATATTACGCTTGAAAAAAAGATAGAGGCACGGGAAAAATGGATAGCGGGAGGAAGAAAAGGTCCATATCAGGCAGGCGAGAAGTCTTTTCATCCTCAAGGACAGGCTTTTGATTTAAACCCGAATGATCCAAACATGAATTTAGAAAAAACCTACGAGGCTTTAAGAAGTTTGGGCTTTTCTCAACCCCGACCTAAAGAAGAACCATGGCATTGGAGCATGGGCGAAGTTACTGAAAAGAATCTCGGTGGTCCCGTCACTAAACCATTTTATTCAGACAAAAGGTATCTGATCTAATGCCGCTTAAATCCATAGAAACCAGAGAAGAGCGACAGCAAAGGTTCTTGGAAAGGGATCTTGAACGAAAACGCAAAGAACAAGGTCTCAGTTCGCTGCCAGGGCAAGCAGCATGGATGGCAGGCTTGATGGCCCCAACTTCTGGGATCACCGATTACTTTGGTCTTTATCCTGAAGCGCCAACAGGCGAGGGTGTCACTGGCGAGAAACTCCCCAGTTTTGCTGAAAACATCCAAAACAAAGAATATTTAGACGCGCTTTACCAAGGTTTGGGGATTACGGGAGATCTTGCCCTAGGTGCTGGAGCTTTTTACCCTCCGCTTTTGGGAGTGGGTGCCGGGATGAAAGTAGCAAGTGGTGTTGGCAAAGCGTCCAAGGCAGCCAAAGGTGCTCTTCATTCCAGATATAAAACAGCTCCTTACTTTTCAGGAGACAATATAGTTACTAACCCTGATGTTTTACAATTAGACCTACCAAAAGAGTATGGAACCACGATACAGGCGAAGTACGCAGAAACCGCAGACGGGAAATTTATTATATCCCCCGACAAAATGGAATCTACTTTTTCTGAGTTTGTTAAAGACATGCGTCCTTTATCAATAAATCAAGCAGAGCACTTTGGAAAAGATATAATCGGCAAGACTGAATTTGATTCTTTGGAAGAGGCTAGAACAGCGCTAATAGATTATGTACTGAGAGATGAAGGCTGGTTTGGAAAAGGTTGGGATAAAACAGAACAAAAGCATCTGACTAAAGTTTATGATTGGTTAAGAAAAGAAAGAGGTATGACGGTAAGACCCCCTGAAACAGGGATCGTTGATGAGTACAATGCTTTCATACCCTTCACAAAGACGAAGAGGGGTGAGAAGACACAGTATCAAAAAAACATAGAAGAGGACTCGCAGGAGATCCTTGAAGTGGATCTTGGAGGAGGCCATTCGATTAAGGGACCCCAAGAAGAGATAGATAACTTTTTTGCCAAGGAGCCTTTTGACCCTGAAGAACAACGCCTTATGGATGAAGCATTTGAGAGGCATGAGAAGAAAAAAGACCAAGAAACTCTGGATTTGCTGCGCGAGGAAGTAGCAGACATAACAAAACCAGAAATAGAAGCAACAGTTGATGAACTATTGGACTGGCAGAAACCGTTAACGGAACAGCAGCCTGTAGTACAAGAAAAAATTAAAAATTTAATTGGTGAAGATTTTTTTAACCAGGCTGTTGCTGATGGTTATACCGGCGAAGAAGTTTATAACAGATTTAACGATGCAATATTAAGGGATGATTTAGCACAGTATGGTTTGGAATTTTTGGAACCTTCACTGTCTACAGAGAAACTTGGCGCAGGAGCTTATCTCAATGAGGCAGGGATCAAGGGTATTGTGTATAATCCTCGTTCTGTTGAGGTTTTTGATCCTTTAAAATATAAAAAAATAGATCCAGCAGCAGGACTTCCAAAGTCGTTGCAACCACCAAAACCTCCAATTGGTTTAACAAACAAGAAAATTACGGCAAGAGCACTTATTTCCAGGAAAATAAGTCCTGATTTTTATGGTAAAGATGAATTAATGGCAGCTGTCGGTTCAGTTGCGAAAAAAAATCAAGGCGAAGCATTGCCACCTTGGATTTATAGGTATAAAAGCGATGCACCTGGTGGGATAAGGGATTTCGATGGTATACAAGAGCTGTTTTATGAAGCAGATTCAACTTGGGCCGCACGACTGGATGAAGCGCATAATACGCCAGGAGGCGATGCCAATGAACTTGTAAGTGAGTGGCTTAGGGACGATGATTTAATACCCAGCCAGGTAGATGAAGTTTATGAGTGGAATAGGATAGTTGAGGATCAAGAAAGAACTATTGATTTACTTGAATCGAACGGTTATACCCCAAAAGGACTGACTGATGAAGAAGTTGATATGGCTTTAAAAAAGATATCTGAAAATCAGGAAACTGTTGAAGTAGAAGTCTTTGATTTTTTTGATGATGACACGCCGCCCTTTAATTCAGGGGGTCCTGTTACTCAACCCCTATACAATGATCGGAGATATATTATTTAATGGCCATAACAGCTGAATTTGGAATCCAGCCCTTTCAAACTGAGGAAGAAGCCAGGGCATATCGGGAAAATATGCCGATTGCCATGCGCTCAACTGCCCGTGGTCCAATACAGGGGCTTGCTAGTCTTTCCGGGATGGGCGATATTCCTGCTCTTGGTGAACGCTTATTATTTGGCGGGGGACCTAAATTTTGGGCACCCGAATCTGAATATAAAAGCTATGGTGAATCAAGACAAGATTATCTGGAAAATATAGGCGGCGCACTTGTTCCCGGAAAAACCGTTGAAGGCGGAGTCCAGGGAGGCCAGCTACTTACCGAGCTTGCTGGTATTGGAATCGTTGGCAAACAAGCCATTGATCTTATCAGGAAGTATGGTCCACAGGCCATTGTCAAAATAAAAAGTATTTTTATCAAAAACCCAGAAACCACGGTTGATGATGCAGTGCAAATAGCTCTATCTGAAAGAACAGGCTACATGCCTTCCACATCCGGTTATGCTTCTCCTAAAACTAAAATGTACCACGGTGCAAAAGGAGAGCTTCCAGAAGAATTTATGGACTTTGGGGATTATGCAAGTTCTAAAAGTTCTGCTTATGGAGATGGGTTTTATACCACCTCAAGAACAGGCACTGCAAAAGGCTATGCAGGAAAAGAAGGAAAACTTTACGAAGTAACTCCTAAAAAAGAATTAAAACTGTTTGACATGGATCAGTCGGTTCCTCCGAGCATAAAACAATCCATTAAAAAATCTTATGGGCGTTTTGAGAGTGGGTATGAGGGGCGTATTTTAAATTTTCTTGAGGAGAATCCCAAAGCATCCTTGGTAGAATTGTACGATGAAATGAGAACTTTGGCTCCTTATGAACGTGTCCCTATTTATGAATTGGATGAATATTTTTATGAGTTAAACTCAATCCTTTATAAATCAGGCTATAAAGGATTAAGGCATAAGGGAGGGGTTTTATCTGCGCGCCCCAAAAAACATGAGGTTAATGTATATTGGAATCCTGGAAAAGATTTGGACATAAAGCCTGTATCAGAAACTACTGCTAAAAACCTCGGTGGCCCCGTAACCAAGCCCCTTTATGCAGACAAAAGGTATATATAATGACCACTCTCCGTTTAACCGAAGTCTATAAGAAAAAACCGAACCTTGAACCGTTAATCAATAAAATCAAGGCCGATGAACCGTGGTTAAAGAACCAGGTGAATTTCATCTGGCTGATTGGTAGTTTTGCCAAAGGTACTGCCAGGGAAGATAGTGATGTTGACTTGTTGATGGTCCAATATGAAGACAACCTGGAGCCTTGGAAAAGGGAATTGCGTCATTTTGCAAAATTCTTTCCCGATATTAAATTACAAACGCATCAGCTGTTGAATGAGCGCTGGCAAAGGATCAAGCAAAATAAGTCCCCTTTTTACCAGGGCGTTGTAAACGAGAAAGACCACATTGGGATTGTGCCTAATGGCCAATAAGAAACAGGAAAAGTTAAGTGCCAGGCAAGAGCGTTTTGCTCAGAACGTGGCTTTAGGCATGAACAATGCCAAAGCGGCGCGGGAAGCGGGATATGCTCCAAAAAACGCAGCCAGGGCAGGTTGTCTCCTTACCAAGAATAAAGATTCAAAAGTTCAGAAACGAATCAATGAATTACAGAAAAAAGGAGCAGATCGGGTGTTACTGACTTTATCCAGGCACCTGCTTAATTTAATGGAAATCCGGGACAGAGCCTTTGAAAAGGGTTCTTTTTCCGCCGCTGTAGCCGCTGAAATTGCTCGTGGCAAAGCAGCAGGATTATATGTAAATAGATCCGAACTAACGATTAATAAGATAGAAAGCATGAGCAAGGAAGAAGTTATTGATCGCCTAAATAATCTTTATCAGGCTACCGGGGGAGCTTTACCCAACAGCAAGATTATAGATTTAAAATTAGAACATGAACCAAAAATTAACGGAAGTACCTGAAGAAACGCTTAAGGAATACTACGAACTCAGTGAACGCTATAAAGAGCTTACTGAGATTGAGCAAGCGCAAACGAGCTTTTTGTCATTTGTCAAAAGCCAATGGCCAAGTTTCATTCAGGGACATCATCATACAATAGTAGCAAAAGCCTTTGATCGCATAGCCGAGGGTTCCTTAAAGCGGTTGATCATCAACATGCCTCCCAGGCATACGAAAAGTGAGTTTGCGAGTTTCTTGCTCCCTGCTTATTTAATCGGACGCAATCCTGCTCTTAAAATTATTCAAGCTACACATACGTCTGACTTGGCGGTTCGCTTTGGGCGTAAGGTCAGAGACTTGATTCAATCGGATGTTTATAAACATATTTTCCCGGAAACGGTATTGAATCCTGATTCAAAGGCAGCAGGAAAATGGGAAACCATGTCGGAGAAAGAGCCTACTGTTCGTGGGGAGTATTATGCTGTTGGTACGGGTGGCGCTATTGCTGGACGGGGAGCTGATCTTTTTATCATTGATGATCCCCATTCCGAGCAAGATGCAATGTCCAAAATAGCTTTGGCTGATGCTTACGAGTGGTACACTTCTGGACCACGGCAACGACTGCAACCAGGAGGTTCAATCGTCATAGTCATGACCCGGTGGTCGATGAAGGATTTGACCGGGCGTTTGATCAAGGACATGTCCCGCAGCGAACAGAACGATCAATGGGAGTTGATTGAATTACCGGCGATTATGCCCAGTGGCGATGCCGTATGGCCTGAGTACTGGAAAATTGAGGAATTGGAAGGTATCAAGGCAGCTTTGGGCAATGGACCAAAATGGTTTGCCCAGTATATGCAGAACCCTACTGCCGAAGAAGGGGCACTGATCAAGCGGGAATGGTGGAAGGAATGGCCTGAGGAGAAGCCCCCTGAATGTGAATACATTATCCAGAGTTATGATACCGCGTTCCTACGCACTGAAACTGCCGACTATTCTGCGATCACTACTTGGGGTGTTTTTTGTCCTTATGGCAGGATCGGAGAGGAAATGTATACCGGTGAAACCGCACATTTGATTTTATTGGATTCGGTCAAGGCGCGGCTGGAATTTCCAGAGTTAAAAGCCAAAGCCTTGAAGTTATATGAGTATTGGGAACCCGACACCGTTATTATTGAGTCCAAGGGAAGCGGTACTCCTTTAACCCAGGAATTACGGAAAATCGGCATACCCGTGCAGAATTTTACTCCCAGCAAGGGCTCTGACAAAGTAGCAAGGGTCAATGCCTGTACGCCTTTGTTTGAGTCTGGAATGGTCTGGAAGCCTGATGAATTTTGGGCAACAGAAGTGGTTGAAGAATGCGCGGCTTTTCCTAACGGGGATCATGACGACTTGGTGGACTCCATGTCACAGGCAGTTTTGCGTTTTCGCCAGGGTGGTTTTGTACATTTGGCGACTGATTATGAGGATTCGTTTGAGGGACATCGCCACAAGGAAATGATTTATTACTAATGCTGCCAATACTGACAATTGGTATGGCTACCTATGATGATTATGAAGGTGTGTTTTTTACGATTCAAGCATTAAGGATGTATCACCCGGAAGTAATGGACCAGGTTGAAATATTGGTTATTGATAACAATCCAGAAGGTGAAGAAGGAAAAGAAGTAAAAAGGTTCATTGAGGGTTATGAAGCGGATTCAGGTTTATTTACACAAGGAAATGTTCCAAACGGAAGGTATATCCCCTTTACTGAATATCAAAGCTCTTTTGTTAAAGGGCAAGTATTTGAACAGGCAAAAGGCGACTTTGTTCTTTGTCTCGATTCCCATGTGTTTTTGGTTCCTGGTTCTTTGAAAAAACTTATTGATTATTATTCTATGTTTCCTGACACTAAAGATCTTATTCAAGGTCCTCTGATACACGATAATTTGTGCAATTTTTTTACTCATCTTCAGCCTGAATGGAATGATCAGATGTTTGGAAACTGGGAGTTCGCCGAAGAACTTTTTAATGCTGGCAATCCTTTTGAAATACCGATGCAAGGCTGTGGTTTGTTTTCCTGTAAAAAAGAGCATTGGGTTGGGTTCAATCCTAAGTTCAGAGGCTTTGGTGGAGAGGAATGGTATTTGCAGGAAAAATTCAGGAAGCACGGGGGTCGGGCCTTGTGTCTGCCGTTTTTACAATGGATGCATAGATTTAATAAAGTGGTAAATAAACCTGAATATCCTTTGGATATGTATGCCCGTATCAGGAATTTTATTATTGGCTGGACAGAGCTTTATGGAGATACGCAACATGAAGGAGTACAGTCCATAATAGAAAACTATGTAAAATTAGGTTATTCTGAAGAAAAGATAAAAGAACTTCTTGAAGGTTTTCCAGATAATTATTTATTTTGAAGAAATAGAAAATATGATAGAGTAATGCCTCATGGCTATTGATAAACAAATACAACCTGTAAGAAGCCCTGTTCCTATAGAAACACCAATGGAAATTGAATTAGAACTTCCTGGGGAAGAAACGGGAGAAATATTAGATTTTCAACAGCCGCCACAATTCAATGAAAATTTGGCGGATTTTTTGGAAGAGGATGTTCTTCAATCATTAGGCTCTGAATTAGTAAATCTTTATGAAGAAGATAAAGAATCACGCAAGGATTGGTATGAGGCTTTTAGCAAGGGTTTAGATCTATTAGGCATTAAACAGGAAGAACGAACGCAGCCGTTTCAGGGAGCAAGTGGCGTTAATCATCCCCTTTTAGCAGAAGCAGTAACCCAGTTTCAGGCTCAAGCCTACAAGGAACTTTTACCAGCAGGCGGCCCAGTTCAGGTTCAGGTGGTAGGGACGCATAACCCAGAAATTGTAGCCCAATCAACCAGGGTCAAGGAGTTCATGAACTATCAGATTAGTCATGTAATGGAAGAATATGATCCTGAGATGGATTCGCTATTGTTTTATTTACCGCTTTCTGGAAGTGCCTTTAAAAAAGTTTATTTTGATACGATGTTAAATCGTGCCGTCAGTGAGTTTGTAAAGGCAGAAGATTTGGTGGTTGGTTATTCCACTACAGATCTTTCAACTTCTCCTCGCGTAACCCACGTTATGACAATGACCAAGAATGATTTATTGAAAATGCAATTAAACGGCACTTATAGTGATGTTGAATTAATGCAGCCTGGGTTAATTACGCCAAATGAAGTTCAGGAAAAAATGGAAAAATTGGAAGGTGTAAATCCAACGTATGCAGAAAACAATGAGCTTTATACTATTTTAGAATTTCATGTTGATCTCAATTTAACGGAAATTGAGGATCATGGTTTTGCTTGTCCTTATATTGTGACTGTTTGTGAAGACATGAATCAAATTTTGGCGATTCGGCGCAATTGGACCGAAGGCGACACACTTTATAAAAAGATTGATTATTTTGTTCAATATAAATTTTTACCAGGACTGGGCTTTTATGGTTTTGGATTGATTCACATGATTGGTGGATTGACTAAGTCTGTTACTTCTATTTTACGACAATTGATTGATGCTGGAACTTTGGCTAATCTTCCAGCGGGGTTCAAGGCTCGTGGTATGCGAATACAGGGAGAAGACGAGCCTTTGCAACCTGGAGAATTTAGGGATGTTGATGTTGCAGGAGCAACGATCAAGGACTCATTACTGCCTTTACCTTATAAAGAACCTTCTGCCGTGTTGTCTCAGCTTTTAGGTCTTTTGGTAGATTCTGGTAGACGTTTTGCTTCTATTGCGGATATGCAGGTTGGTGATATTGGTAGTCAGCAATTACCTGTAGGCACGACTATAGCGATGTTGGAACGGGGCACAAAAGTCATGTCAGCTATTCATAAGCGTTTACATTTTGCTCAGAAAAAAGAATTTAGGTTATTGACTAAACTTTATGCCACTTACCTACCGCCTGAATATCCCTATATGACAGACCAGGGGCAACAAGTGATTATGGCTCAGGACTTTGATGAGCGTATTGATGTATTACCTGTTAGTGATCCAAATATATTTTCAATGGCTCAACGGGTAATGATCGCACAACAACAATTACAAATGGCACAAGCAGCACCAGATATTCATAATTTACAAGAGGCATATCGCCGAATGTATGAGGCTTTAGAGATAAAAAACCCACAAAGTTTATTCAAACAACAACCCCAAGTTCCTCCTAGAGACCCGATCAGTGAAGAACAGGCAGCAATGATGGGGCAGCCGATCAAGGCTTTTGAATGGCAAGACCATGAGGCTTATATTGCAGCGCATTCTTCTTTTATACAAAACCCTATGGCACAACAAAATGAGATGATTGTTCAAATGATTAGTGCAAATATACAAGAACATCAATCAATGCTGTATCGCTTGCAAATTGAAGAAGCGATGGGTCAACCATTACCGCCGTTGGAAGAATTACAACAAATGCCTCCAGAACAGAGCCAGCAAATTATGAATGAAATTGCTCAAGCAGCAACGCAAGCCACGGCAGAAGTCACAGGAAGGGCACAAGCGCTTGCTAAAGCTGAAGAGCTGCAACGAATTGATCCAATAATCGAGCTGCAAAAAGCAGAAATTAGACAAAAAGCGGTTGCTTCCGAGCAAAAACGAGAAGTTGAGAAAGAAAAAATTGAGTCTCAAGAGGCAATTGCTGAAATGAAGATCGCAGCAGACCGAGAAAAGAATGTCCAGGCTTCAATTTTAGAGGCAGATAGGACTTATGCAGATATTTTAAACACTGTCCGAGAGGCAGACGAGAAAACTAGAACCGAATAGGAGGAAAAATGGCTAAGAAGTCTAAATCTAAGATATATCCTGGACCACAACCTAACCCTGTTAAAGGTATGGGCAAACCAGCTGGAACTGGAGAGATAGTCTCAGTTAAAGGTAAGGCTAAGGGCGGTGGAGCAGCCACAAAAGGACTTAGTTTTATCCAATGGGTTAGAAAAAGTTGATGGATTGGCTAACGGCGACTGAATTTTTATTAAAACAGTCCCGCAAACGACAAGAAGAGCTGAAAAATACGCTTGCAAGTGGGGGTGTGGGTGATTTTAACCAATATCAGCGCTTAACTGGTGAAATTGCGGGGCTAAATTACGTTGAAAACGAAATAATTGGGTTACATAGACGAATGGAGACACCAGATGAAGAGTGAAGCTAAAAGTAAGAAAATACCTCCTTTTGTTGCGAATTTTGGTTCTGAAGAGCCTGAAAAGCCAAAATCAACGAATTTTACTCCAGAGGACCTTAAAACTGGCAGTTTAGCTAAAAAATTGCCTCGCCCTACAGGTTATCGACTACTTATTTTACCTTTTGCTCCTTCGGAAAAGACAAAGGGTGGAATTTATTTGGCAAAACAAACTGTAGAACGCGAGCGTCTGACTACAGTTGTGGGCTATATTGTGGCTCTTGGGCCAGATGCATATAAAGACCCAGTTAAATTTCCTGAAGGACCTTGGTGTCAAAAAGGAGATTGGGTCATTTTCGGACGCTACGCAGGTGCTCGTATTCAAATTGATGGAGGAGACTTGCGCTTATTAAATGACGATGAAATTTTGGCAAAAATAGACGACCCTGAGGATATAATAGGGATTTAATGTTTCATTTTTCTGAATTTCGCGCTAAACTCAAATATTCATGGAGGAAACCATGCCACAACAAGCTGAAAATTTAGAACAAGAAATTGAAATTCCAACTGAAGGAGATTCTTCTCAAGAAGTAGTAGTAGAAGCATCTTCTGTAAATCATGAGGAAGAAATTGAACAATATAGTGAAAAGGTTCAAAAACGAATCGACAAGCTCACTTATAATCAACGTGAAGCAGAGCGACAAAGGGATGAAGCTCTTCGCGTTGCTCAGGCTTTAAAAGATAAAGTTCATCAATTTGAAAATAAAGCTGCAAAAAGTGATGAAGCACTTTTTAAAGAATATAATGGAAGAGTAATAACTGAACTTGAGCAAGCTAAAGATAAATATCGAAAAGCTATTGAATCGGGAGATCTTGATGCTCAAGTTGATACTCAACAGGATATTGCAAAATTAGCAGTAGAACAAGAAACATTGGCTCGTGCTAAAAAACAACGAGAACATTCAAGTAATGGAAATAAGCCACAGCGACAACAAGCTCCTCAAGCACCTCCAATAGATCCCAGGGCAACTACCTGGGCGCAAAAGGAAGAAAATTCTTGGTTTGGAAGGGATGAAGCTATGACCGCTGCTGCTTTTGCACTTGATAAAAAAATGCAGGAAGAGGGTATAGATCCTACAGTATCAGATTATTATGAACAATTAGATGAAAGGATTCAGAATGCTTTTCCACATAAATTTGAAAAGGAAGGTAAATCGCCTCCTGTTCAAGCAGTTGGACGAACCAGTGTTGGAACTAATCCAAACACTAGAAAGTCCAAAAAAGTAAGACTCACAGCAAGTCAGCAAGCAATTGCTAAAAAACTTGGTGTGCCATTAGAAGAGTACGCAAAGTACGTTTAATATATAGGAGTATAATATGACAGACCGCAACTCCCGTTCTGCTGAAGTACGAGTAGAAAAAACTCGCAGAAAACCTTGGCAACCACCGTCTAGTTTAGACGCACCTAAACCGCCTCCAGGATATAAATATCGCTGGATTCGTGAAAGCATTCTTGGCCGAGAAGACAAAACGAATATGTCTAAGCGTATTCGTGAAGGATTCGAGCCAGTGAGGGCTGAAACTCATCCTGAGTTTCAAGGTCCTACAATTGAGGATGGAAAACACGCAGGTGTTATTGGCGTTGGTGGCTTAATCTTAGCAAAAATAGATGAAGAAATAGTAGCTGAACGTGAGGAATATTTTCAAGAAATGACCGATGCGTCCATGCAAGCTGTTGATTCTGAATTAATGAGGGAAAGTAATCCCATTATGCCTATTGAACCGCCTCGGCGACAGTCGAAGACCGAGTTTGGTAGCAAACGGGATCTTTCTGAAGATTAACCTTTAATATGGGTAAATAAATTATGGCAAATGTTAATGACCCGAATGGGTTTACACCAGCTTATCATTTAACTGGTGGAACCATTAGACCTGCTCAAATGAGGATCGCAAGTGCGACAAATGCTGCTATTTATAGCGGTGATGTTGTCAATCTTTCAAGCGGTTATATCATTCAAGGCACGGCTACTGGTGCTCCTGTAGGAGTATTTGCTGGCGTTTTTTATGAGAAGACGGATGGGACTCCGGTATGGGCAAGATATTGGACCGCTGATGTAGCAACTCTAGGAAGTGTAGATGCTCAAGCCTTTGTGTATAACGATCCTGACATCGTTTACGAGGCTCAATTTACGGCTGGAACTCCAGCAGTAAGTTTTATCGGCAGTAAGTACACTCTTTCAACAACGGCAGGTAGTACAAATACTGGTCGTTCGGCTGAAGGCGTTACTGCTACTACTGGTTCTGGCGTTGCTCTGTGTATTGGCTTTGTTGATACACCAAGCAATTCGATAGCTGCAAATGCTAGAGCCTATTTCCGTTTCCCAGCTAATCCATTTGAATAGGAGTTAAGAAATGGCAATTAATCGAGCGCAACTCGTTAAAGAACTTGTTCCAGGTCTTAATGCTTTATTCGGATTAGAGTATGCAAGCTATGCTGATGAGCACACGATGATTTTCGATACCGAAAGTTCTGATCGTGCTTATGAGGAAGAAGTCATGCTCTCTGGATTTGGTGAGGCAGCCGTTAAAGGAGAAGGCACTGCAGTTAAGTACGACACTGCCCAAGAAACTTGGACAGCTCGTTATGTACATAATACGGTAGCGTTAGCGTTCTCTTTGACGGAAGAGGCTATGGAAGATAATCTCTATGACACCCTATCTGCAAGGTACACCCGTGCTCTTGCTCGTTCAATGCAACAAACTAAGCAGGTTAAAGCTGCGAATGTGTTGAATAATGGTTTTAGCAGTACATATCCAGGAGGAGATGGTAAAGAACTTTTTGCCACCGATCATGGATCATTGACTGCGGGAGACCTGAAGAACGAACTAAGTACGGCAGCAGATCTTAATGAAACATCAATGGAACAAGCATTAATTGATATTGCTGGTTTCAAAGATGAACGAGGTCTGAAAGTTAATGCTCAAGCACAACGATTAATTGTGCCGCCTGCATTACAGTTCGTTGCAGATCGGTTATTGAACACACCTGGACGTGTAGCAACGGCAGATAATGACATCAACGCTATTAAGAATATGAATATGATTCCTGATGGCTATGCTGTTAACCATTATCTGACCGACACGGATGCGTGGTTCATTAAAACCGATGTTCCTAATGGAATGAAACATTTCGTCAGAACCGCTGTTTCCACTAATATGGAAGGCGATTTTGAAACTGGAAATGTAAGATACAAAGCGAGAGAAAGATATAGCTTCGGCTGGTCTGATTGGCGCGGTATCTTTGGTTCTCCTGGAGCATAGGGCTTAAACGCAAGCGAAATATGGAAGACGTAATACACTGTTTATGATATAAGCAGACTTTCTTACTCAGTATTACAAGGAAAGGGAGCTTCGGCTCCCTTTCTTTTTTGGATTTAATTATATAGAATGGAAGCATCTAGGGAAAACTTACCTATCGACTGACCTAGCAGACTAAGCCAAAGACGATAGGCTTTTTTCGGGAGAAAAAATTATGGCAAATTCAAGTTTTAGCGGACCAGTCAGGTCCAAAAACGGTTTTATAACTTACCGAGTTAATTCCACAACAGGAACAGAAACTACTTACGGAACTAGAGAAGGCGGTCAGTACGCTATAGGCAGTACAACTGGAACAAGTTCAATACTAGGTTTTGCACCTACGGACTTTTTTACTGGTAAGGGATCTAACCCAGACTCAGT
>Ga0209434_1000962_pt1 | contig 13229 bp, 10 predicted proteins | sample ETNvirnome_2_300_FD_184068 | JGI IMG/M metagenome (GOLD analysis project Ga0209434, IMG submission 184068) | Marine viral communities from the Pacific Ocean - ETNP_2_300 (SPAdes) (version 2) | ecosystem: Environmental > Aquatic > Marine > Oceanic | place: Pacific Ocean | collected 2013-06-22
TTTTGTTTCCGACTCTGATATTGACCGATGGATTGGTGAGGGTAGCCAACTACAATGGCGTTTCTGTTGTATGATATATGGCAAGGATGGCACAGGTAAAACCGGCGCCGCTCTAACATATCTCACTCCGGAAGATATAGCGGAAGGATATAAAATGCTCATCATTGACCTTGATGGTGGCAATCTTCCTCTCATCGAAACATACTATCCTGATACGAGGGCCTCGTATATTGTCAGAAATCCTGAGGTAACTACTTGGGAGGACAACGAGGTGGTTATTGATTATCGACAGACGATGGCACGAATCCGTGCGATTGCTCGATGGTTGACCAAGAATTACGCCGACAAGAAAATTAAGGCGGTGTGTCTTGATGGTGTTTCTACTCTACTCCGGATTGCAGAATATCAGATGCGTGTAGAGAAGAACATCGACGCCGACGGTGGTGTGTCTACGCGATATTGGATTCGCCGGAACAAATCGTTCCTTGAAATTCTCCAACTTCTTAAGGGGATTCCAATTGATAAATTCTTCATCGCGCACGAAGATTTTATCCTTCCTCTCGATGCCAAGGAGAAAGTGTCTGCTGTTAAGAGTAAGACGAATCAGTTGATGTTTCAGAAAGTACATTGTACTCGGAAACAAACAGCCGATGACGTAATATATACTGCTACGGTAGACAAGAACAAATTCAATGTGTCTACTGAGGGTAAGGCAGTAGACTTCCTGAAGGTGCGACGAGAGGACGGTAAGTGGAAGTTCAGAGGGACTGAAGTTCTGAACATGTTAACCGAAGAAATATCGAACAAGGGTGACTCAAATGAAAATAAAGACCAAGGTAAGTAGCCTGAAAGAATTTCTTGAGCTGGCGTCCGTAAAGGGGCGTGCACTTGAGAGTTCGAGGCAGGAGCATCTCATTAACAATCTACTTATAAAAGTAGGAGCCGATGGGAGTGCATCGGTGGCGGCGATGGATAAAGAATGTGCCATACTTGTTAGAATGAAGTACACCGGCTTTTCCGAATCCGAAGAGGGAGAATTTCCCATTGGTGATGTTGAGGCCTTCCTCAGTTTCCTTGACCGATTCGCCGCGACCGACGAAGTGATATTATCTATCGACGGAAACGAGGTATGTATCAAACGTGAGAAACCGCGAAAGACAGCCTTTGTTCCACTTACAGGGGCAGACATGATTGATAGTGCAAAGCCCGTTTCTGCGATGAGTGAACGTCTGACGGTAAAGGATATTCCGACGTTCAAGGGCACCGATGATAAAGAAATTGCTCTATCAACTCAGATAAAATGCGATGTGAAGAACCTACAGGATGTGATTGGTGACGGTGCGTCTATCAACCAATTTTCGTTCCCATTCAAAGTGTCTGAGGATGGAAAATTCATCGCTGGTGTGGGTGAGAAGGGTGCTGGTAGATTCGTGTCAGAAATCGCGTCAGAAATCGAAGGTGGAAATGACATAGAATCGAATTACTCATATGGTGTTGATGCTATCTTTAGCGTCTTAAAAGGAAAAATCGTTCTCAATCTTGGGAATGGTTCTCCTCTGCTTATCAGGCAGAAAGATGCGAAGCATCAAATCATGTACTTTGTAAGCCCCGCGTAGGTGTAGTACAATGGCCGATGAGGATACCGTAGGGACTATCGAATCTTACTTTCTCCATATGCCGAATGGCAAAATAGAGATAGATGAACTTGAGATAAAAATAGGTCCTATGTGGCATTCCTCATCGGTCAAAGTAAAAGACACTGGCCAATTACTTTTGGTTAAGAAGCTTGAATTAATAATCGAAACAGGAAACCCAACTGTACTAAGGATTGAGAGAATATGTCACACCCACTCGCAATTTCAAGAGTCGAATACACAACAGAAGGAACAGGCGACGAAAAAAGAGCGGTCCTCCACATCATCGGAAGAGATGAAAACAACGAAAGAATAGTTAAGCAGGTCCGTGATTTCGAGCCGTACTTCTATGTCGAGCCTCAGAAGGTTCCATCACTTCCCCAAATAAAAGAGACAGTAAAAGGGTTCTCATCATTTTTTGGCAAAGCACTTTGGAAGGTGGTATGTCATTATCCTGCTCAAGTTCGCAAAGCAAGAGAACATTTTATCAATCACTACGAAGCAGACATATTGTTTGACCTACGATATCTTATAGATGAAGTAGATGATTTGGGAGAGCTTACCCCAGTTGTTATGGCAGTAGATATTGAAGTCGATGCTCGTACAGGATTTCCAAGCCCCGCCGCCGCCGCCTTTCCTATTACCTCAGTTTCTGCTGTTGATAACCTTGGAAACAAACATCTCTTCATCTGGCGGAAGGATTTCAAAGACAACACGATAAACGCAAAATCAGCAATTATCCATCGATTCTCACAAGAGCCCGACATGATTAAAGCGTTGGCAGAACACATCAGAACAACATGGCCAGACATTCTAACTGGTTGGAATTTTGTGCTCTTCGATATGTACTACCTATATAATCGAACAAAGAATCTTGGGCTTGACCCGTCTATGTTCTCGCCGCTTGATTCGTTCTACGTTCGTAAATCACAATCGTCTGGAAAGTGGGCAAAGAAACGAGAAGGAACATTTGTTGATGTTGTTCTAAAAGGCATTGCTATCCTTGATGCTCTTGTGGTGTACCGACGACTTCACAAAGGAGAGTTACATTCGTACTCACTCAATCATGTAGCACAAGAGGAGCTCGGGAGAACAAAATTAGATATTCCACAGAGTACGGGATATTTATGGGAGAATGACCCAAAAACGCTACTTAAATACAATCTTATCGATTCTGAACTTGTACTTGATATTCTCGAACACGGGCATATCATAGAATTCTTAGATGAGTTACGGCGATTTGCTTTCGTGAATTGGGAAGATACTATGATGCTCTCTCGACTCGTCGATACTTATATCCTGCGTGCGTGTCGGAGGAGAAATCTTGGTGCCCTTCCTTCAAAGGGGGCATATACCGAGGGTAAACGTACACAGGGCGCGACCGTCCTTGTTCCATCGCCCGGGATACATCATTGGACGGCGGTGGGTGACATTGACCGACAGTATCCGACCATCATGGTGGCGTTCAATATGTCACCCGAGACATTGGACCCACACGGCGACCTTGAAGTTGGTAACGGAGTGAGATTCAGGTCTGAACCCGCGGGACTTATCCCTAGACTTCTAAGAGACATGTTTGAAGCGCGTGAGAATAAGAAGAAGGAGATTGCTCAAGTAATAGCGGAAGGTGTAGACAGCGAGGAATCAAAGAACAAAATTGCTGTGCTAAAACAACAAGAGACAGTTATTAAATATTTCACAAATGCTTATTATGGATACTTCGGTTATACAGAAGGACGTCTATACCGTCACGACATATTCAGGTCGGTAACATATATAGGAAGGAAGCTCACTGAGTGGAATATCAAATTCCTTAAAGATAGAGGATACGAAGCAATATATGGCGACACCGATTCTATATTCTTTAAGGTGCCTGCCGAATCAGAATCAGAGGCCGAGGAAAAATCAAACAAGGTACTTGAGGAGCTTGAGAAGAGCTATGATGATTTTGCCGATGAAGCCGGTCTTCCTAAACATGAATTTAAGATAAAATTGGATAAATTGTATCGAAGAATTCTCTTTGCCGCGACAAGTGGGGATAGTGAGCGCGGGGTAATGAAACGATATGCTGGCATGAAACCAAGCGGAGAACTTGAAGTAACAGGATTCGAGATGATACGTCAAGGGGACACAGCAAAGATTTCGATGAAATTACAGAAGGAAGTTCTTACATCAATATTGAGTGGCGAGCCGTTCTCAGAAACAAAAGATAGAATAAGGAGAACAATCGCTGATATTCGGAGTGGGAAATGTTCTGCCGGAGAAATTGGTATACCTCAACGATTGAATAAAGACCCGCGCGACTACAAATCCAAAGTTCCTAAATTAAGAGGAATAGAATATGCTAACAAATATCTTGGAACAACAATCATGGTAGGAGATAAGCCTAAGATGGTATATGTGAAATCCACAGGACCAAAATATCCTCCGACCGATGTTGTATGCTTTATAGATGGAGATGCCATCCCTAATGATTTCTGTATAGATTATGATAAGATGATACAGAAAGTAATCAAACTAAAACTCGAAAGAATACTTGAGGCCGCGGGCCACCGCTGGTCAGAAATTTCAGGACCGAGGCGGTTGATTTGACGATAGACCCAGACAAGTTTAAGTTGATATCTAAATCTCAATTTGGGCAGTTTAAGAATTGTCCGCGCGGATTCTACTATCAATACGTTAAGAAAATACCTCAGCAGATGAATCGTGCGATGTATGTAGGAATTAGATTTCACGCTTTCTCTAACCAATTCTTTGATTTGGTCAAAGTAAAAGACGGTGAGATGTTATTCCCGCGCGATAAAGATTTTGACTCTGACCCCGAGATAAATGATATGATAGGTAATTTTATTGACTTCGAGCGTAAATTCCTAGAGACATGCTCGGATACAAAATACTTCTATCCATTGGCAAGAGAGATTAGATTTGATGTTAAACATGCTCGGATGAAGGGTATAGTTGACCGCATCGACCTTAACGAAGATGGGACATTGACTCTCGTAGAATATAAAACTGGGTCCTACGAAGGCAAGAAGGAAATACCTAGCTATCTCAGGCAGGAGCACACATTCTATAAAGTATTAATTGAGAGTTGTGGGTTACCGCCTGGTGACATATCACCACGCTTAAAGGATTTCTCTGTTCTGCCGGAAATCACTCACATGGTTGTATACTCACCTAAGGAAAGTATCGCACTTGCTGAACCGTTTAAGAAGAGAACAATAACAGCATTCCATAAGAGGTTTGAGGAAGTTTTAGTACAGATTGACCAGAACATCAAGGAAACCATAGAAGGTGAAATATCAGTAGATGATATATGGCCGGCAAATGGATACCTATGTAATTATTGCTCGTACTTTGGTATCTGTAAGGGGGCTGAACAATGACGCTGTTTAGTATGTTCCCACGCCAAGTAGGGAGGCACAGGAAACTTGTCTATACAAGAGAACAATTTCTTAATTATGTAAATCATAATAATGGTTTTACAGATGTCTTTACCTCAATATACTCATTTACTGCCCTCGATGAAAAGGGTAAGGTGAGGCGGGAGAGTGCAGTCGTTGATAAGGTTTTTTGGGATTTCGACCCACCAAAACCCTTACATTCTTTTCTTCCTATGCATATGTATCTGACCGAAAATGATATAAAACATACCTGCGTATTTACTGGTAACGGGTTTCACATATACGCATTCTGCAATCCAAAAGAACAACTAAAAAATAAACGCGCGGCTCTTGCGGGGTGTCAGAGAGAAATCGCTGGTCAAGCAATGGTCGACTTTGATGAACATGTAGCGGGTAACCTCGTCCAAATCGCTCGTATTCCCGGAACGCGGAATATGAAGCCTGGTTGTAATCGATACTGTGTACCTATGTCGTGGTCTCCACGTACCTATGCTCAAGATGAGTTGGAGAAGATATTTGAATATGCGGCAAAACCAGAGATGAGGTGGCGTGTTTGGGGAAAGAAAATACTTTCTCTTTCTACTTGGGACACAGAGGAGGCAGACGTATCTCTAAGTGATATTTCTGTTCCAATTGCGGCGTGGGACGGAGATGTCATAAACACAGAGCCGCCGCCATGTGTTGTTCAATTATTACAAATTGGTGGTCATCACGAAAGATTCTTGAGTATATTAGCACTTCACGATTTAGGTTGGAATTATCAGGAGATAGCGGAGGTAATGAAAACATATCTGAGTAGAGACAAGTTGATTCATTCGTTGAAGGAAGAGCGGCAGATTGACCAGATATTTGAGAGGCCAGACCTTATTCTGCCCGTCGAAAAGGTGAGGAGTTATGGGAGGTGTAGTGATTGCCCGATAAAGGTCTCCCCTGGTGGAGACAAACAAGTAGAAAAGACGTCGATGTGCCCTTTATTGACGATATACCGTTAGTAAGGAAGTACGTTGAATTGTTCGAGACATACAGTTGGAATAATACTCTATTCGGTGTGCTAAGCATTCACGTTATTATCGGTCAGATACTCAAACACATGCGTATATGGAAGGGCTCTCAATTTCTTGACCCGCGAATGTCAATCTTCCTTCTGCAGGATACGCGCTCGGGTAAGAGTTGGGGATTCAATTTTGTATTCGATATTGCAGAGAAACTTGAGATGGGAATCTTATCGCCCGATGAATTGACTGATGCTGCTCTACTCGGAACACAAGAGAAAGTAGAATTTAGAGACCCCGACACAGGATTAAAAGCGGAAGATTGGGTCACCGTCCCGGGCGTTCTAAATGAAGCAGATATCGTTCATTATGACGAGGCCAGTATGCTCTTTAGGACAGGTAAGTGGAATCAGAAGACAGTTGAGATTCTGCAGAAAGCACTCAACCCAATCGACACACCCTCAAATACATGCTACAAGAAATTGTCACATGGCGACCCAATACAATTTAATCCGACCTGTTCACTGCTCCTCACTTCGTATATGCCGCCCGGCATATCATCGTTTGTTATCCAAACAGGATTGTTTCAACGTATGCTCGTTCTGCCGCGGCGTTTGAGTGAATCAATCAGGCGGTCAAATTCCATGATTGATATTGAACTGCTTGGCGATAGAACAGATAGTAAGAAGAAATTGGATTCATTACTTACCGAGTTCCGTATTATTAAGAACACTTTTAAGGATAAGGAGACGTTTGAATGGGACGAGCGAACGTTCCCGCTCCTGAGGAATAAAACAAATAAACTTTTTGAACTTGTTGCTCCAACGCATCCCCGTGTGAGGGACATTCTCTATGGGTTTATTCCTGCTTATCAGAATTTTATGTATACTCTCTCGTGTCACCACGCCGCCATTCGCGGTCAAACAACTGTGATGCCACACGATGTTCAGAATGGTTTTATCGTGCCCTTTAATATTATGAAGTGGCTTGTCGCATGGTTAGAAGGTGAGATAGACACGGGTGCGATTGACAAAGAACAGAGAGGCAGAAAATCGAGAGAGGAAGATTTCAGAAAGGCGTTTAGGTCAGTATTCGCTTCATTGAAGAAAAATGATAATCTTACTATAGTTGGACGGACACGTCTGATAAAAGAAACAGTAGAAGTTAGTAGGTCATCGTATCCCACCGTCACCAAATATCTTGAGTTGTTTATGTCTATGGGATATATCGGCTACCGCATCGAAGGCAATAAGAAGTTATATTGGTGGAAAGGAACAAAGCGCGGCCGACCGCGTAAGAATAGGGAGGGTTAGTAGATGGATATTATCGTTGATACTCGGGAATCATCTGAGACACTTATTGATGAACTTATATATCAGGGCCTCGATTTCACACGCGCGGGCTTGAAAGAGGGAGATATATATTTCCCTGAGGACGATGTTGTTATCGAGCGGAAAACAGCAGAGGATTTTGTTGCATCATTTCTCGGTGATTCTATTCGCTTGTTCAGTCAATGTGAGCGTCTTACTCAACACAAAACAGCGATAGTTATTATTGAGGGAAATATCTACGACACCCGTTCGTCGGTCGCCGTTCATTCAATCATTGGTGCCGTGTCCGCCGTGGTCGCTGGGTACGGAATATCGGTATTTCCCGTGCCGGATACACGGGCATTTGCCATGGCCATCCGATTTATCTCTGACCGGCTTGAGAATGGAGAGGATATTTTTCATTCGCGTACTCGACACAAATCTGATGCAGGCACAAAGAAAGAGATACTGACATGTGTAAAGGGTGTCGGATTAAAACGAGCAACAGGAATATTAGATAGGGCGGGCGGGTCTCTAAGGTACATTATTAGAGGGCCAAACCCGAAGAAGAAAGTAGATGATGATTTCGTAAAACTGAGGATACCGGGTAATATATTCTCTGAGATGGCAAGAATTTTTGAGTGGGGTGAGTGATGTGGGTAATATATCTGTTCTAATGTCCGAGCGACAATTTGAGGTTTTCAGACACATTGTAAAAGCGTATCATTATGGTAATTTTTTGTATATGACTCTGCTTGATGAGAAAGGCAGAATTGTATTCAGAGATTTGTGTACCCATAAGGTAGCTATGATATCTGGAGCATTACGCGAGATGGAAACGGCTGGCTCGAAGTGTGCTATTAGAATACCTGTTGATGATTTATGGCACAAACTTCACGACCTTAAAAAGATGAAAGGAAAGTTCTTAATTAGTGCGGCGTGGGCTGATTTTGATACCAACGTAGAAGTTAAATTTACTGTTGAATCAAAACGTAGTGAGAGCAGTTTCTACCTGAAGTGTAAGATTGCTGATGCAAAAGAAATGATGGAGATGGATTTGACAACCCTCGATTTTAAGACAGAGATGGATGTGAAATGGTCTGATTTCGAGCGTATCGTAAAAGCGGTGAAGGACATTAAAGAAAGCGGATGGGAATTTGCAGTTGAAGTAACGGGAACGTCATCGAGTAAGATGAGTTTACTTCCTATGCAGAGGCTTAAATTCGTGCCTCGGGTGTGTGGCGAAGTGCGTGGGGAAGAAATCTCAATGCCTCTAACACCGGGGGACAAATTTGAAAAATGTAGAACTATCTTAAATGCATATATAATGAAACCGCTTGGACATCTGTTTCATCGATATCCACGATTGAATATTTCTATGGGAACTAACTTTCCATTATTAATAAAAGGTGACGATTCAATATGCTCAATATTATGGTTTCAAGCGCCAATCGCACCACAGGAGGATATGTCACATGAGTAATTATCCATGTCGAGTGATATGCGCGAGCGGGGCGCATGGAGTAGGAAAGGATACCATTTTACGCATTGTGAAGCGGCGGCTTGAGGAGAAAGGATTTGATGTTCTTCTACTCCCCGAATTGGCGATATATCCCGACCCACGATATTGTACTCTCGGCGACCTTAAGGATGTGATAGGCTTTGCTAACTCAGAGTACACTTATCTTATGTCCTACATGATTCAAAGCCACAACATAAATAAAGAGAAGGAGAGGTATCAATTTATCCTTAAGAACAGGAGTGTTTGGGATTTTATGGTATACCTAAAACGCTGTAAGGATTTGCGAGTTGTTGGTTGTCTCTCTGCCATATTTACTGAGTTTATGCAGATGATGCTGCCGCAGGAAGATTTAATCTGCTACTTGTGCTTGTCGACCGATGATAATGTAGAGAGGATTCAGAAGAGGACAGAGAATCTCGAAGGCGCCGGCATAAGAGAAGATTTCAACGAGGGCGACCGTAATTATCTCAAGGCGATAAAGAAGGGCTTTGATGACTTCTTCTCATATTTACCCAACGTTGCCAAATTCGACGCGTCTAAGCAACCAGAAACAATAGCCGACCACATAATGAGCGAGCTTGAGAATAGGGGTTGGCTTGTCGCTGGGAAATATTAAGGCACGGCGAGCTTTCTACCGAGCACGAAGAATTTACACTCGATACGAGTATCAAGACGCACCCGCTCGTTTGGTACAAGGTTGATGTAGTGCTCTCCTGTTGTGTCTACAAAATTGGAGCAGTCGATTTCTGTCTGGCTAGTACCCCACGGGCCGGGTGGTGAACATTGAGCATCTTTGTTCACTCCATCATATTCTAAGCTAACTGTCTCCGCGCCCGAGGGTGCTGTGTCATCGTCCAGAGTAAGCTTCTCATATGAATATATCCACCAGAGCATGTGAAGGGAACTGCCTACTGGCATTGCTGGGACGGATGTTACACGGAGACGCATCATATCACCAGAACAATCCTGCCACGATGGTATCACCTGACTAAGTTCGGCTACGTTGGGAGGGGATACAATATTGGGTGGTGATAAGTACGACGGAAAATTGCTGTACCATTCTCCATCTGTAACATTCCATATAGTTCCATGGAACCAGTGGTCAGTAACTGGGTCATCATGGTAAACATAACACTGAAACATTGAGAATGCAAAACCGAGTGGTAATGTGTGGGCAGTAAAATCCATAGCAATATCAGTTGTTGCCCATGGCCCGGGCACGCCAAACTCACCCCAGCGGTTATATGCGTAGTTGTTGAAAGCGCTTGCTCTATAATTCTCTATATTGAAAGAGACGAGTGTTGTGATAGGAATAGCATTCTCAGGTATTGTAAAGTATGTCTTACAACCATGCGTCGCATCGGCGTTCTCAGCATTGTTTGGATTGATAAAATTCATGGCTCCCATTGAAGAAATATCAATATGTCCGATTCTACTAAGCATGCTAGCAATCTGTGCTGTGAATCGCGGCATTACATTTGCTAATTCTCCTGACCATTGTTCACTACCCGGCGATACAGAGACGGTTAATCGCTTGACGCGCATGGCGGAATCCATCGCACAACTCTCATCTTGAACATAGATGGTATCACCAATAGAGACATTCTTGGGTTTCTGTACGAATGTTACTGAGTACGATGAGAAAGGGTCTTTCTTCTCGCTTACGGCGTTTGTGGCTATTAGCGTCATCAAATCTTCTGCTTCATATTCCTTCTCAATTAATACTCCTTCCATCTGTCCGTACTCGGCAATTGAATCAGCATCGTCTGTCGAGGCTGCTATTTGAGCAACGCCGTCGAAGGCGCCAAGAGCGTGAACCTTGTTTACTATTCTCATCCCATCGTATTTTCTGGACGAGCTAAGTATGTCTCTACCATACAACAATCTGACCGTTGCTGTCTTATTTGAACCACGAGTGCCCGCGAAGAATTGGTCATCGGCATCTGTCCAGAATTCGTATTTGTGTGGAAGGCAGGTTGCTCGAATAGCATCCATACAAGTGTTATATTCAAATCTCATATACAAATCGAGATTGAGTTCATCAACGCTTCCGTAAGACACACCAGTAACATTTGAAATAATCTCGCTTAGAATGAGTTCGATGCTTATTGTTCCCACGGGCGGCGCTGATTTTGAACTATCATAGAGGCCACGATAACCCCCAACCTCCCATGTCGCGTAACTTGACCCATTATTCTTGTGGAGTGCCCACAGGGTACGGATAAGTGAGCTGAATCCTTGTATTGTTATCGTATCTCTATTATAATCCCATGATGTGATTATCCCAGAGAATATTCGCGTGTTGTCTCTTAATATAACAATGGGCCTGAGTAGGTTGAGGATTGTTCTCACACGATTCGTATTTGGCAAAGTCATACTAAATGAGTCGAAGTCGGTAACATTCCACGATATCTCCAATGAAGAAAAGGGGAGCTCAGAAAGTGTTCCAAGATTGTTGATTACCGCTCGATATTGTCCAAACGCCATTATGGCTCAAGTTCCCCATCTACTGCCCATACCTGTTTGGTAAATTCGTACTCTCGACAGAGGTTGTCATATACATCACCTATCAAATCTTTTGCGTTTCTTATCGGGAACAAAACGACTTGGTCAATTTTTATAGAGAAGCTGGACGATGCTACATTTGCTCCAACTATTAGTGCATATATTGAGAGGGGAGAACTTGCGCTAATGTAATGATACCCAATGCAATAATTATGGATTATCTTTGATGCGTTATAGCAATCGATAAATCCTACCCGATATTGTGGGAGAAGCCCAGAACCGCCGTTGTTAAATACAAGACGTCCTTTGTCATTATCACACACAAATGACACGCATATGGCATGCATAGCATAATAATAGCCAGCGGTGGGTGTTTGTATTGATATTTCTACTTGGTTACTGTCATTTGCTGAGGTACACTCAACACAACGTCCTTCAGAACAATCCACATCCGGCTCGTCTGACCAAGCTCCAACCGATGCGGCAAAAATGTTCTCGGCTTCACCCCACAATCCCGTTCCGCCTTTTGTAATTACTTCACTTGTATCCATTCCTAATGCCCAGATAAAAACCGAACCGGGCAACATACCACCGTTATATTCACATAAGGGTGGTTGGTCGGAACATGCGGTGATATACAGATATCCGTGAGTTGTACTACTTGTTGAGAATGTCTGTCCGTAATTAGTATTTCCTATTGCACCCGCTCCAACAGCTAAATCTGTTTCTGAATCTCCAATGAAACCCATAATGAAATTATCAATCTTCTCGTCAGAGAATCCGAGGATGCCTTCCTGGGTTTTCCAAGGTGCTGTTCTATCATTGTATGTGTAATCGTCATCAGAGACCCCTGTCTTCTGACGGGGGGAGTAGAAGAATCGAGGGGGGCTAGTCCAAGTCATATACATGCCCCAACCATAAAATTTAAGGTGAGTAGATACATTGATTAATTCAAGTCTGAAATCTATTGCTCTTACACCTAATCGGATTGTGATGATATAGCTTCCTTCAGTATATGAATATTTCTCTGTAACCTTAATTTTTATCTTCATATCAGAAAGTTCAAGGATTTTTATCTTGACGGACGTTGAAGCCATATTCCATCCAAACCAAAATCTGCCTGAAGATTCTGCTTCTGTAAATACCCACCCACTTGCTATTCCGACATCTTCCCATTGTGCCGACAAACTATTATAACACTCTATATCGAAATCCCCTCTCTGAGTATTTTTATTTTTTCGTGTTCTTACTCGCATTAACCCATTACCTGCTATCCACCCACCCAAAAATTGATGATTCCTTGATTTCACTTCTGCCCATTTAGTACTATCTGCCGGTTCACCATTATCATCATATATCGTACAGCGGACCGACATGATTATCACCTAAGTTAAATCTTCCTCAGAAAGGACTGGGGATATAACAAAATCAGCAGTCTCACATGAATCGTGCGACAATGAAGCTCCACCTATATCTCCCGAAACCTCGGACCATTGTGTCCACAAATAATTTTTTATCCCATCTGTTAGACAAACATTTCCCATGTTGGCAACATATGAGAATGTCTGACAGCTATCTCTCATACACCCGACTGACCTAATTGAAAAATGGCCGTCGTATGCCCACAAATTGAAGACCCCCCAATCACTATATGGTTGTTTTGAATATAATTTCATAATCTCTGTCCACGTTATACCATCTGTGCTTATTGAGAGTATTGTTTTATAAAATTTCTCTTCTACTCTAACATAATAATAAGTATCATCAATAAGTGAATATGCAATTCTCTTTATAAGATAGCGTGATGTGTACGTCGTGCCGTTGTATGCTTCTATAAGATTATCTTTGAAGTCAAAACTAAA
>Ga0209434_1000963_pt1 | contig 13227 bp, 17 predicted proteins | sample ETNvirnome_2_300_FD_184068 | JGI IMG/M metagenome (GOLD analysis project Ga0209434, IMG submission 184068) | Marine viral communities from the Pacific Ocean - ETNP_2_300 (SPAdes) (version 2) | ecosystem: Environmental > Aquatic > Marine > Oceanic | place: Pacific Ocean | collected 2013-06-22
AGTCTCTCACGAAATCACACATTACTGGCAAGATACAATGTGTAAAAAGGTAAATGAAGCACAGGCCTATGATTTTGAGGTATTTTATAGAGAAAGGACCCGCTAAGCTTCAGCTGGTTCTACTTCTTCTTGAGCAGCGAGAAATGCCTTGCTCACCTTAACAGGAGTAATCTCTTTAACATCTCCGGTATCTTGAGCTGCTGCATCACCTAAGCTTGGTTTTGATGTTCTTGTGGTGGCAGAGGCTGCTCCATAGCCCCTAAAGATATTTTTACTAACGTGTCCGAGATCCTCTACTATAACACGTATTATATCTCGTAAGTTATCTTTAGACAATTCATTGCCTATGTGGCTGCCGCACCAGCAGCTCCGGCCCCGGCACCAGCCGCACCAGCCGCATCATCGCCAAATCCGAACATTCCCTTAACCTTATCCATAAGGCCACCGCCAGCTGAACTAGCTGCATCTAGTCCGCCTTTAAACACATCAACGATAGCAGAAACATCAATACTGCAAATCCAATTACTAATAGCGTCCTCTATCCACTGCGAAAGCTCTCCATCCAGTAGCTGCTTAGCAAGAGCCTCTCTCATTGTTGCATAAATTCTTCCACCGGGATCAATACCAAGACCCTTCATAAATCCATCTACGAGAGGTTCGAGTCCAGTTTCAGCAAGAGAGTCCATAATGAGGTCTGTCAGCTCTGTGCATCCGCCAGGAGAGAAGTATTTCTTAAACTCCATGATATCTGCATTTTCAACGACGTTTGCAATAGCTCTAGCAAGAAATCCCTCTTTAGAGAGGCCAAGCTTTCCGAGAAGTGCAAGAGTGAGATCATACTTAAACGTCTCAATAAACCCACCACCAAGAGACTTAATGATATCCATCAGTCCCTCATTAATCTGCTCCTGAGAAAGACCGTCAGCCTTCATACGATAGGCTTCAGTGATAATCATCGCTTTGTATCGCCGATGCTCTAATAGAACCTGCTTCTCTTCTGCTATAAGTTGCTTTACATAATCTGGACTAACTTTATGAACTTTCATGATAACCTCTATGCCTTAATTATTACCCAAACACCTTAAGTGCCCAAGCAAATGCAACCATCCCAAACTGAATAACAGCAAAGATTGTCACCGCTTTAGTTTTAAATAGTTTTAAACCTTCTATTTCTGAAAGAGCGGCTTGTAATTGAGATGGGGAAACTACCTCATCAACCTTCTCTTTCCATGCTCGTAACTCATCAACACGATCTTCTCTTTCCCTCATGCGTGTTATTTCCTGCTTAAGCTCCTGAATCTCAGAGTTCAAAGCCTGAATACTAGCGGCTAGTGTCTCTAATTCCTTAAGAACTAGTTTGGAATATTCACTCCAGCCATTATCTTGATCAGGCATATTATTGTTCTCCGCTTTCTTGGCTTATTGCTAAAAAGTGATCTAAAATTTCTTTTGATTTTTTTAAACAATCTTCTCTGTCTATTGATTCATCTGCTATCATTCCATGAAGGCAGCCGAGCTCACAAATAACAAAGTCTCTAACCTCAAATACTCGAGCCCACTCCTTCTGGCTAGAGCAGAGCTTTTCACGAAGCTCCCTCAATTTTAATATAGAAGGTGTGATATCAGACTTTGAACTCATTCTTTATGGCATCGGTGGGAGACCGCCGCTGCCCTCAAGCGCCATGACTCTAGCTTCTAGATCATCTAGTCTGCTTTCCATCTGCTCAGCAGCAGCTTCAAGCTGTTCAAAGCCCCTAGCTCTTGTAAAGTCAGCAGTAGCTCTTCCGCCAGGAACCATATTAATAGCAGCTGTCTTCAATGCTTGAGTAAAGAGACCTTCTCCAAGATCTTCTTTTTGCTCTCTAAGAATTGAATCAACATCAATATTAATGTAGTTACTTTTAGCTCTCTGCCTACGGACCGGCTTACGTGATCTACTAACTTGAGCTAGCTCAGTCTGAACTATCTTCTGTAGTTGTCTCTTTGTTACTTTCATTTTCCTCTTCTCCTTGTGATTCTCCCGCTTCCGGAAGGTCGTCGATGTCCTCGTCATCCTCTGGAAAATCGAGAATTGGACGTGAATACATATTCTGCTCTATATCTTTTTTAACTGGACATGCCATCAATAGTGCTGACGTTAACAATATAAATCTCACGGACCGCAACCTCCCTGACTCTTTGACTTATTATGATTCTGAGTTAGAACCCTCAATTGATCTTGATACGCCTTCTTTTGCTGCTGATCTTCTTCAGTATTATATTGATTTGTAACATTTTCTATCTCATCTCGATCTATCTGACACTTATCAGCTGCAGCACCAGCATCATCTGCCGTTGGTACTTGTTGAGCTGTACCAAGAGTTCCTGTGTAAGCTGCTCCGTCTGATTTCACCTCGCTTATGGGATCATCATCCTGAAACATATCGACAACCTTTCCAGATTCAATACCCTGAAGATATTCCTCAAATGTCTCATCTTCTGACGCATCCCGACCGGGATCATCAGCTGTTTGCTGACGAAGCCTCCCGCGAGTCTTATACTTTTGAAGCTCTTCTTCATCGAATAGGTCAAACCATTCTTGATCAGGATCTGGCTGCTTAGACTGTCTATACTTTTCTAAGTCAACAACATCACCTTCTAGCATAACGTCAAGTATTATATTTTTTAAACTATCCCTAGATAGTGATTCGCTCGTGGGCTGTTGATTCATTCCCGTTTGTTCTCTTTCTCTCTCTTGTTCAGCATTGCTTAGATCTTCTTCATTCCCGCGCACTATCTGCATTAATCTTCTTTGTGACTCTATGCCTCGCCATCCTTGAATTATTTGAAGTATTTTATCTCTTGATCCTGGATATTTGTATACACGAAATCCTTGAAGCTCATCTGGAAGACCTCCCTGATATCCGGCTCTTATGAGAGAAAATGCAAATGAATTACTATTTCTATCTGCCGGATTATCACTTATTCCTGGAAGTGGATCGTAAGGGATATCTTCTGCATACGCTTTGAATCCATTCATTATTCTTTTTTGAAATTCAGACATACTAACGCCTTCAGGTGGCGGAATATTAATTTTGACCTCTGCACTTCCTGGTGTATCAGAGCTCCAATTTCTCATCTTTTGTAGTTCATTCCAGTCAGATAGCTGGAGTATTTCATTCCACTCCTCAGCTGTGAAACCTCCCTCTTCCCACTTTTTCTTAGCAGCAAAATAATATTCATCAGGAGCAGCTGATCGACCAATAGCTAACCCTTTTAATAGTCTGTGAGCAGTAAATGCTGCACCAGCCTTGCCACTAAGTGTAATATATCCGCCACTTGCAGGATAAATTATAACCCATGAGTGATGAGATGGTGTTCCCATAAGTGATCTAGACGCAAAGACAACCCTGCCGCCCTCACCATCTGCATCAACATCAACTTCTAATATTATCTTTCGTAATATTTCTCTAATCTGCGATTCAGAAATTCTCACCTTGAATCCTCCGTGCACTCACTGTATTAAATATGATGACTAAGATAAAATTACTCACACTGTTCATAAGAATAATAGTTAATAATAGCATGACGGAGAAAAGACTAATACCAGGTACACTATGCAGAGCCAGCTTTGAAGGCCTGACATACACAGAAGATGGGTTTGCAACAGTTGGAACAGTTAGTGGCATCAAGGATAATACAAAGATATCAGGAGTTAGGTTGTATAGCTGTATAGATGTAAATTCATATCCGTCATGCAATGATTTCAAGGGAGAAACAACTGTAGCCTTTGATAATGATGTAGTTGTTATAGTATCATATGCTGGGAGGCCATTCAATGTCAAACGAGACCCAACTTGGTTCAAGTATGATATATACGAAGTACTAATCAGAGGAGCTAGGCGACAAATGTTTCGTCAGAATCTATCTGTGATTCTATCTGAGATTCCGTCGCCTCTAGCCCTATACTGACGTCAAGAATTACAAATTGCTTCTTTCCGTCCCTCATAACAAATCCAACATTGTTATATCTCATTTCATGAGGTGTGATATTAAAATGAGACATTGCTTTTGAAACTTCTCTAAAGAGAGGATTTTTCCATAATTCTAGAAATCTTTCTGCAACTTGTTTTCCCGGAACCGTAGTGCTAAGTTGTTCAATTTGTTTCTTAAATTCAGTGGGTTCAGCTGTCCAATTTCCACTATCATGAATATCTCCCATTTCTTTAGCATACTTGGCTCCCATATCTAAAAAGAGTATCCACATATATTTGGCCCTAGATATGTTTGCCTCCGGAAAGAATTCATCCATCTCCTGAATGCTATTTAGGGTGCTCACCTTTTCTGATAAGATCCAGTTTCCCTCTGAATCTCCGGGATATACCTTGGGAAATACTCTGAATAAATTATTTTTGCCGCTGCTAGCCTCTGCTATATTTGTCCTTCTAGCTAGATCTATATCTCCTCCGTCACCAGATTCAGAATTTCCCATTCCATGAGCAATTTTAAGTACAAACTCCTTTGATGAAGGGTGTTCGTATACCATTCTGCTATATCCCTTACCTATTCTCTTAAATCCTGACTCTTTTGCAGCTTCAACGGCATCAGATCCAGAGTCAACAAGTTGTTTAAAATTAGCAAACCCACCACCAAAATATGAGGGTGTCTCTGATATCATGCTCATGCCTTTGAGCCAGTCTGATATTTGCTTATTCACGGGCTTATTGCTTGTATAACTTTTACTTGGACCTTCCGGCCATCCTCCGTGAGATGTTGGTTTATTGAGATCTAATGACTTTTTTGTTCCCAGCTTGTATGTTTTTTCAACATATTTTTTAGATTTTTTCTTTTTCTTTTTCTTTTTCTTAGTCTCGTTAACTTGTGAATCTTTGAACAACGTGTTATCGTCTATATAAAAATTACCAGAATCAACAGCTTCCCTGGCCATTCTCTCTGCATCCGCCTTGTCGGTTGCTCTTCGACCAATGTCTATTCCAATTTCATTATTTGCTGTATCCTTAACCCACTCACTGTCAAAATCTCCGCCCTTTACAAAGCTTTTAATTGCCCCGGCAAATTCATTAAATTGACCAAGAACTCTAGCTGCAGTACCTCCAACTTCAAGCGTGAATAGTGCAGATGCATAAATGTGTCTAAAGGCATCTGCCTTTGCATGATCATCATAATACTGAGAAGCCAATCCCTTTGCGTAGGAGTAAGAAGACATCATTGCCTCACCAAATTCTTTCCACAGCGTGACTGCTATCGGAAACTGAATTGGGCCCTCTGAGATTGTGCCTGATGGTGTTAGTTCTTGAAGACGAGCATCCCATCTTCTCCAGATTTCTTGAGCAATTGGTATCATTTCTTCTTCTTCGAATCCTCTTCTCCAGCCATCCTCTACAATAGAATTAACATATTCATCTAAGATATCACCAACATCTTCCCCGGATATTCTTGCTCTACCAATTATTTCTGCAACATTGCCTCTCGTTTCAGCCTGGGATCCAAAGTGCTTAAGAATATTCTCTGTACTCTCCCACTTTTCTTCCCCTTCTGGAATGTCATCAGCGAGCATTTCTGTGGGATCACAGCTGTGCTGTAATTCATGAGATAATACACCTTCTAATTCAATAGATAGCCATCTCTTAAATCCATCAACTGTTTCATAATTTCTTGGAATGTCTAGAACTATTATTAAATTAGATTTAGATCTATCACTCACAACACAGTTATAGTAAGCTGATATCTTACCGGTACCGTCATCATTAATAATGATTCCAAGGTGTACTTCATTGACTGTGTCATAATTTTTAAAAAGCTCACCGGTGTCCAGCACAGTATTTATCTCAGTATCAGTTTCACTATTATTTAAATGATCTATTAACTGTTGCTTGAATATCATTGATGATATCATGTTGTTGAGTGTGTCGCTGAAGTGTAGCAAGTCAGGCTCACCATCGAGAGATTCTTTTATAATATCTCTAATAGACTCTCTTATGGCATCTTCTACTCGTTCACTTTCTCCCCAAAAGTTTCCTGAATAATTTTCTCTAACATTGTTTAGAGCATCAAAATATTCTCTCTTATTTGATATCATATTATTCACAGCTGAGAAATCAAATCCGGTGTCAGCTGCTAAAAGAATTCTACCACTTCTTCCGTTTCCATCATTAAACGGATGTATAAATTCATACATTGCGTGTCTTTCAAAAGGATTAGAAAATTCTTGATTCTCCCACCACTTCATAGCTGTCGGAATATCAGCTGATGGAGCATACTGAATTCCTCCTTTAGCCTTGGCCTCGACTCCACTTCTAATCATTCCAGGAACTCCAGACTCTAACACACCCGGTCCCATTGCTGTATGAACAGCAATGGCAGCTTCTAGTGTTTGCGGATTCATTTCATTTACCACGCCAAGACCCGCTAAGTGACCAATAATATGCGGATTTGTAGAAACATACGATAAGGGATACCCTGCATTAATTCCAGCCAAAGCATTGATAACTTCTTCTGTCTCGACGTGATATCCTTCTATTTCATTTGATTTTACTATAAATTCAACAAGATTACTGTCAATACTTTCATCTACAGCTTGTTCACTAACAAGCCTGAAGCATTCACGAAGATCACTTATTATTTGAGAGTATGCATCACGTTCTGCACTTGCTAGTGCAGCACCTATATCTTGCCCCTCTAATCCTTGAGCCATAAGATCTCTAGGATTGACAGCTGGCGGAGCAGTAGCAAAGCTTAAAAATCCCTCAACAATATTTTTATTTGGACTATCTGTATTTGATATAAACTCTCTAAGTACATTAGGATCTATTTCTAATCTTTTAAATCCCTGCTTAAACTGTGGAGCTGTATCTCTATCCATGCTTAAGAAACGTAAAAGAAAAGCTACTGTATTTATAGTCTTTCGAGAATGACAGCAAAGATTTAGCAGATCTATAATTTTAGAGGGATCATTCCCCTTTAATATTAGGGCCAGTTGAACCCCTATGTCTCTAGATTTCGATGATGAATTTTCAACCGTCATACCCTGAAATATCTGTCCCAAGAGACCGAGATCATTTAACATTTTTATGTATACAGAGGGATCACCAGATGTAGCTATTCCCTTTTTAAACTCCTGAACGATCGGCTCTTCGCTCTCAATTCCTCCCTCACCAGATCTAATGCCCTCATCGTGCAGAATAGCGTCTGCTGTCGTCCTATCTATTTCAGATCCCATTCTTGAAGCAAATCTTACTGCTCTTAATATTCTGCTTTTATCTTCATCAAATCTATCTTGAGGATTTCCCACAGCCTTAATAACACTATTTAATATGTCATCTATTCCGCCAACATAGTCAACAACTTCTCGTGTATCTAGATCATAAAATAGAGCATTAATCGTTAGATCTCTTCTTAGAACATCTTTTTCTATTGTGGAAAACTTTACAGATGTATTCTTTCCTTTTCCGATATCCTCTCTATAGGTAGCTATCTCATACTCTCCACCCGACGGAGTCTTTACTCTGACAACACCAAACTTCTTACCTGTCAAATCTATCCTTAGCATGGGATCTCTCTGAAGAATCTTTATAACTTCATCTGGATGAGAATTTGTTACTAGGTCATAGTCTTTAGGAGACTTTCCCAAAAGAACATCTCTAACAGCCCCTCCGACTAGATATAGTTCCCTGCCTGCATTCTTCATTCGATAATGAATTTTTTGCAGATCTTCTGGAATATTAATATCTATTTTTTGACGAACAGGCACTGGTGATTGTACCTCAAGAATGAGATTTATACATTTTCTAATCTCATTCTCACTATTGGATTTCACTTATCTCTCTTTTTAAAGTAGTTGACTTCTCTTTCTCTATTTTCTGCTCCAGCTCTATCATCATAGCAGCCTAGATTTCTCTCACTTTTCTTTGAAAGAAGACACCACTTACCATTAATTTTTTTAATTGTTTCACTAAGCCCATCACGCTCTTCATCTTCATCAAGAAGCCTATCACTCAATTTTCCGGCAGCATAAGATCCAGCAGCTCTCGCAACAGTTGGCCAAAATTCGTCAAGATCATCAGATTCTGTAACTGGAACATCTGCTGTCGTGCTTTGAGCAGCCTGAGCTGCCTGTGTGGATGCAGCTAATTCCTTATCAGCTGTATCCTTTTTAATTCTTGCTATAGCCGCCCTATGCTCAGCAGCAGATGTCTCAGCATCATTTTTTTGTTTTTCAAGAGAGGCAATCTTCAATTCAGCAGCTTTTGTAGCAGCATCTCCCTCTACTTCAAACAAGCATCTTCTGATTTCTTCATTGATAATCTTTCTTAGTCTTGATACCCTAATCTTCATCTTAGTACTCCGTCACACTTATAATTATTAAGGTAGGATATAGAAATTAAAATGAAGTTCAAACCTGGCGATCTTGTAATGCTAGTTAGCTCATTAGGTGATTTATTGAGTGATCATCCGCCTGCACTAATTCTAAGTGGAGGAATAGGATATTCCGCCGCACCAACAGATACGAATGATAAAGAGCCAGAGGAAATATATACAATCTTATTTGCTGGAGAGCTAGAAAGAAAGGTATCTGCTGATTGGCTTGATTTAGTTGAAAGAGCTAACTAGCTCAATTAAGCTCCTCAGCCGCCTGATCTTCTTTCATCATCCAGGCCCATAAGCCCGACGCTATAGCCTAAGTCACCAGCATCTTCCTGAGAGTTAGGCAAGTCTACTGTATAGCTAAACTGATCTCTTTCTTCTGATCCTTGCTCGAAGCCTGCTCCGAATGCTGAGTCACTGTCTTGTTCCTCGTCCTCGAGACTCCACTCTTCTCCATTACCAGCGCTAAGATCATCAACAACACTCATTAGTGCATCTCTAGTGACGGGACAAGCTGTATTTTGTGCAATAGCTGCAACAACCCTCAAAGCCTCATCTTTGCTCAATAGTCTATCATCTGGTCCAAAACCATCACCATCAAGATCTGGCTCCGCACCCTCCACACCCGTTATGGTTCCATGAGCAATTACATCATGGTGCGGATGGTCATGGCCCTCATGATCACCGCCGCAGACACTACATCCAGATGAAAATGCTTCATCTGGAGATATATTAGTCTGATTTAGGTTTTCAAAATCACCAAGCGGCTCTTCATCACAGCCGCACTCATGGCCTGAAGCACAGTCAGAATACTCATGACCAGTTTCAGCTGCTTCGCCGCAACCCTCAACAAAAAGAGCTAGCTCCTCTGTAATTAACCTTTGCAGATATCTAGAGCTGACTTTCACAATATCACCCCGACTAACTTACCAGCCGCCTTCGACTTCAACCTCTTCGTACTCTTCTCCGCCTTCACCGCAGATGTCAAGAGCATCAAGCTCAGCGGCGAGTGATAGAAGTCCGTCTCTCTCAACCCTTGAAAGAGGGTCAAATCCAGGAAGCCAGCCTGTCATTCCTGCACGACTCCATGTTAGAGTCTCTACTTGAGGAAGATCTTTACCAGTTAACCAGTTTGTAAACTCCCATGCATTCCAAACGTTGCCAAGAAGATTATAAAAATCACGAACTCCAACCCTCATAATTCTAAAAAACAGCTGAAAAGGATCAAAAGCATTACCAAAATTATCAGCATTTGTTCTTATTTGAAGAAGCAGCTCCTCAGCGGCCTCGACGTGTCCGGTCGGACCGATACAGTCACACTTAGAAACCTTCTCCATAAGCCTAAGTGTCTCTTTCATCTCGCTAGAGAATTCAGGCCAGTCCCAAAACTCGGCAAATTCGTACATAAGTCCTTTATCATTTGTGACTGATGCATAAAAACCGGGCTGGAGAAGTGGATTATCTGCACCTTCCATAAATGTTACAATTTCATAAGCCTTTTCTTTACAGTCCGCTGTCGGGCCTTCATCAATCTCTTCATCCTCAACACAGCTCTTGTTTCCCTCATCATCTTCTTCTTCGGTTGTTCCCTCTGGACATTCTTCATCCTCGGACTCCTCTTCTTTACAAGCTGGAAGATTAGATCCATCTCTCGGTCCAGGAGGATCAGTGTCGGGATACTTTGCATCCCATGCCGCCTGAGTGTTTGGTCCCCATAAACCATCAGCTGTAACTCCAAGAGCTTCCTGCTGCTTCTTAACACAGTCTGTCTTATCATATTTTCTTGGAGTTCTAGGACGATCAACACTAGGAGCACTTTGATCTGGAACCTCAACTGCTCTAGCGACAGTATCTGAAATACTAATCTTAAGCCTTCGACCAGCTCTTAGCTTATCTCTATCTAGAATATTAGAATCATCTGCTATTGCCTTTAGCGCGGGCCTTATCTCATTATTTCTGAGCCCAGTAGCTGCTCCGCTTTTCTTACCAACACCAACACTCCGCTTTCCAATATTGACTGTTAGTGACCACTCATCACCAGCCTTAAGTGCACCGGAGCCTACAAGCTTTCCTTGCAGTGCAACTTGAACCTTTTTAGCAATTTGCTGTCTTTCAGGGTCGGTATATCCAGAGAGATTCCCACCTGTAGCAACAGCATCCTCGTGAAGTTGTCCCACTCGAAGCTCATCTCTGATAACTCGACGAAGGTGTGTTTCTCTGATTCTCATTATAATCTCCTTAGCTCTCTAGAAATTAATTTTCTAAAACTCTTTCGTGTAAGTTCGTTAACGGCTTCAACCTCCCCGCCGCCGCCCTGCTTTCTAGCGAGGGCTGCCCAAGTCTTCTCACCAACAATACCATCCGTCTTGAGTCCTGCTGACTTCTGAAATTGAATGACTGCCACTTTTGTTTTGCCACCAAATTTTCCATCGACCTCTACTGGATAGCCAGCCGGTTCCAGCCAATTCTGCAATGTCGTCACGTCTGCTCCGCTCTTACCGGATCTAAGCACGCTGGTGGGAATATCCACTGAAGCAGCTGCCTGATCCTCTTGCCCACTGACTTCCGCATCTAGGGCAGCCATCGCAGCAAGGTGAACGGCATCTGTAGCCGAGTCTTGAGGAACTCCATCAGCGACTAGCTGCTCAATCTCTGCTTCTGCATTCTGAGCGATAACCCGTTTTGCTGCCTCTTTGCTCTGTAGAACCGCTGCTTGAAATTCTGCCCGATATTGGTCTATTTGAAGCTTACTCTTATCTTTGGCCATAGCGACAAGCTTATCTCGAGTAGGCTTATCAATCTCACCGGCTTGAAGCTGTCGATTTAGGTCATCTATAATATCCTTTTTCTGCTTACGAATCCCTCTTGCGACCTGAAAAGGAGTTCCACTGTCGGAACCCTGTTCACCTGTTCCGCCACTTGCGACTGCTGCAGCTCTACGATGCTTACCAGCAACTCCTGCCTCTTTAAGCTTTCGCTTGTAATCTCTCACAAGCTCTTCTCGAACTATCTGTCTTAATTTAGCTTCACTTAATTTCATTCTAATATCTCCGGATGATACATTGACGTAGTAACCTGTCAACATTAATTATGTGCTTCTATAGTAAAGTTAAACTATGAATTTTTAAAGATATATTATTTGTCATAAAGCGGCCCTGGATGCATTTTATGTGCGGCATGTATAAACAGGCGGAAAGCATACTAAGCGTACCTCCAGAACAGCATGGAGCAGCTTAAAAGCTGATATTTAAGCTGCTAGTGTGGCCTACTTGCCAAAACAACGCTTCTCGTCTGCCTCCATTAGCAGTGCCATGTTGGAATCACCTGACGAATATATTTTATCTATCCTATTCATAAGTCTCTTGCATGCACCGGGATTTGGGCTGCACTGAAATAATAATGTGAGAAAGAGCAGGGATATTTTAAATTTCACGAGATGTTTTGTTTCGCCGAGTCTATAATCTCTGGATTCATAAGTCCTCGTACACAACTTGCAATCTCATCAGATTTTTTCTCCAAGGTTTCACTTAAAACTTCTTTCGCAAGATCCTCTGCAATATCAGGTAGTAATTTAAAATCAGGAACTATTTTCTCTGCTAGAGAGACTGCATTTTCTCTGAGATAATTAGCTAATGCAGTCTCGACTTTATTAAGGATTGGATCTACCATTTCATCTTGAATAAGTTCTTTGCCCCCATGCATTGCACTATCCCACTGATCTCCTAGCCACTCCATCGGACCCTCATCAACTCTATTGATCTCTTCATTGATGATCTGCCTTAGCTGTCTCTTTGTGATTTTCATAATAAACACTTTCCTATAGCTATACCCAATAAAAATGCTCCCAATTTAGCGAGAGTAAATAAAAAATAAACTTCTCTAGACCCCTGCAGTGTCACAAGTTGCTTGGCAAGAACAAGACTATCTTGAAGTAATTTCATCTCTAGGATCCGCCATAGTCATAGTTCCATATCTCCATGATGTCCTCAAATGACCTAATATCAAATGTCGGATCTTCTATAGCTTCATCAAGCCCCTTGATCACCCTGGAACCAGAGTTCTTATCTCTTGAGTGTCTATCATGGGCTGTAGATGCCACCCCAGGGCTACCCCCACTCCCATAACTACGATCCCTATCACCCACCAGGACAATCGGTGTCGACCCTCCAAGATTTCCGACACCAAGTGGTGAAGTGCTGTTGCAAGTTTCTTCATTATCTAATATCTCCCAGTCAATAATGTTTTTCATTTAAATATCACCAGATCGCTGCGCATGAAGTGCTTTAATAAGCATTTGAAGGTAATCCTCTGCCTTCTCTGGTCCAAGACTGTCTAGCCAGTTTCTTAAAAGCGGCCATGATGGAATTTGTGGTTGTGACTCTAGCCATGTATCTAGTGCATCTGCTGTGTATACTTCTTGTCGCAGTGCATCAAGAATATTATCGGCATTAAGTCCCATACCATGAAGGGTGCTCAGGTGCATTTTAACATCTTTATTATCTGTTGCGTTTACAATCTGTGGTGCATGGCTCAATCGTGACACAAACCTGTCCATTGCTGAAGCTTGCTGAGGCTGATTAGTAGTCAAAGCTGATGGGATGTGTCTACTCTGTCCAGCCATCTCGTTATTATCATTATACCATACGACTGATATGATGTGTCCCATGCGTGGATCCTTATGCTTTGCAGATACACGACCACTTAGTGGGTGGCTTCCATCTCTTATCCAGACAGTGTCGCCTATTCGAACCCCACCGGTGGGCTGAGATGCTTCACGAACCAGCTCTTCTTTGATAATCTTTTTAAGTTGTGATTTTGTTAGTTTCATTTTAATAGCTTCGCCTTCAATCCTCGGAGACCGCC
>Ga0209434_1000966_pt1 | contig 13214 bp, 14 predicted proteins | sample ETNvirnome_2_300_FD_184068 | JGI IMG/M metagenome (GOLD analysis project Ga0209434, IMG submission 184068) | Marine viral communities from the Pacific Ocean - ETNP_2_300 (SPAdes) (version 2) | ecosystem: Environmental > Aquatic > Marine > Oceanic | place: Pacific Ocean | collected 2013-06-22
TCTTATCGACAGAATTACTTTATGTGGTAAAATACCAGAATTTGTAGATAGTGAAGTTGAAGCAAAATGGACAGGCGTTACAAAAAGAAGAAGTGATATACCTGGTCCTCCTGGTGAAACTCCAACAGTTACTATTACTACTCCCGAGCCAGAATGTGAACCTGGTTGGTTTATACAACTAGCGGACCCAGAAGCAGGCCCGGCGACGTTTACTGATAAAGACAAAGATAGCTCTAGCGGTGTGAATCAATATCACATAGGATGGAAGAGAATACATGACAGCAAGATTGCGAGAATGAAAAGTGATAATCCTGTAGACGTACTAGAAGTACTACATAACGGTGATGTATGGCTAGTAGAAAGGTTTCAACCAGAATCAGGAGAAAATATAGGACAAGGATCTGGATCTGATAATCAAGAAGATAGTCTATGGCGTGTTGGTTATAAGCTAGAAGATGGAGAGCTAAAAAGCGCCCCAGTCCTAGGCGGAGCCCAAGATATAAAATGGCAATTTCTAGCAGTCTATAGACCCTGCCCGGGAGAAGAGGAAGAGAACAACACTGACTTTCCGACACCTGAGGAAATAACTATCACCTTACATCAAGGTTGTTGGCGGATTTGGCAGTATTGGATTATGGGGACTCATGGAGTCAATATGAGTTTTTTCAATGGGTTTAAATTAGGAGGACAAACTCATATTATAATTATATCGGATGGCTTTTTGTTCGCACGCCCGGAACACGTCAGGCAGTTCGGTGCGGCGGATCCGAACAACAAGTATTTATCTCGCGAAGAAGGTGTTGGGCATGAGGTTATATTTTCATTAGATATCGCTGCGCATGGTTGGATTGTAGATGTATATCCTCAAGCACAATTAGATGTTATATCGACATCTCTTGCTGATCACATTAGGGCGGGAAACAATTCTACGTTTGATGACGTTACGTATTGGGGAGTAACTTGGACCCGCACCAAGAAGCCACCCCGTGCTACCGCTGACCAGTTTGTATGGGAAAGACTAGAACAAGGAAGTGAAAGGTTAACAAACCTATACAAACCAAATTATCCCAGTTCACCCTGGATTGACCCACCAACATTAGACGACTTAAAAGCTATGGATTTTGGAGGGTGTGTGGAGTAATATATGAATACGTATACATATACAGTTTCCGGAGGAAATTCCAGCCTGCATACCCATGGCACTCCAACTGCTACGAGCACTCTCTCTACGTTTTCTGTCTCACTCACTGGTACCACTAGTGTAACATTTTCTTTATCTGGATTATCATCATATGATGCTCATGCAACTAGAAAACTTAATAAAATAATTGTTGATTTTGAAAAAGATGGTACTGATGAATTAATAATAAATAGACCAATAATAACAACTTCGATACCTTCTATATCTACAAATACATTTGTCCGTGTTCTTGAAACTGAGCCAATTGATAATACTATAAAAAATGTATATTTAACTTTATATAGAGATGATCTTATAGTTGATATGATTGATATTCAGTTCTCAATGTATCAACCCGGTATTGAGACATTTGAAGATGTTAATTTAATTAATACTGATTATTTTAATACAAAAGACTCTACAGACGAAAAACTTCTATTAACCTTTATTAATAAGAATCCAGAAGTATTAGGATTAAACTTAATAGATATTAATTCTGTAGCAAGAAGTGAATTTGACCCAGCATTAACATACAGTCAAACTATTAGTTCTGAATCGTTTAACGTCGGGTTTACCACAGAATACGTACGAGTAGATGCAAATGAATCTAATACAGGAGAAGATATTATAGTAGCAATCCACGATGTTATTAATCCAGTTAATAAAAAACAAAAAGATAACGATAATATAACTCTAAGATATAGAACACGTGCTGCTCATCCTGATCTCGGTACCATTTCATTCCCTGCAAATCCAGATGAGGCTCTTTATGTACCTCTTACTGCTAATTCATCGTTTCTGCATTTGACTGGGTATTTAAATTGGAACGCTGGAGATTTACTTAAAGATGTAGAGTTGGCTCAAAAAACAATATCAATACCATTATTAGATATAACAGGAACAAGAACCTCATTGGCAGACGCGCAATATTATTATTTTACTAATGTTGGAACTGGTGTATCCGTTTCACAACTACCTATTGGTGGATATTTTATGGTAGATGTATATGACCCACAAAGTTGTAATAGTATTACTACCGGAATAAGTACGATAACTGCATTTGTAGATTATTAACGACTAAATAATTATATGGCTATAGAAGACGAAATTGTAAATATATCTGATTTAGATGTTGGGAGTGAAATCTTAAAAACAGATAAGCTAATTGTCGAAACTAATAATGGTACTAAGCTATTAGACTTTAAAGATTTTGTCATTGGTGTTGATAATATTAGTTTTTATCATTTAATATCAGGTAGGGGCGTAAATGTAGGTAATAAAGAATTTATGACAGTAGGTGGGTTTCAATTATTACGATCAGATACAGACGAAGATCATAAACCTACATATGCCGATTTAAAGGGAACTATAGAATTAACTAAAAAGAATTATGATGCATATAGTGCAATAGCAGCAGTTTCAGCGATGCCGGGACAAAACCGAGGCGATATACAAAATATATTAGCGAGGTTAGGTCAAATTACAGCTTTGCTAGAAACTCCACAGAAGGTGGCTTTAAAGGCTGGTGCAAAACTACGATTGAATAAAGTTAAATCCTGGCATACAGCAAGCAACCCGGCTCAAAGAACTGACTGGGAGTGGTATGACAACCGCCCCGCAGATCTTACAGTTATGGATGATGGTACAGATGATGATATTGTCACAATGCCAGCACGGCTATTATCAGAAACAACATCAGTAGTAAATTCTGTAAACTTTAAAGTAGCAGTTACAGGAAATAATATAGCACTTCCTACCAGCGGTAATCTTGGTTTTAATAGAACAGTTATCGGTGGTGGACAGGACTTTGCTGATACCGGGGCCACTCTAGAACGTGATCCATTTAAAATGGTATATCCTGCTATTGGATCATTTACAACAAGTACAATATCATTTGATGCTTATATAGAAATAATATATACTTCTGCTGAAGACATACCAATTGAAGTTTATATTAGTGGAGTGATCGCCCGTAAATGTTATCCGCAAATCGTTGGCGACAAAAATATTTATGATTTTAGCTTCATCGACCAAGTAACAAATGATGATATTATTCTTATAAAATTCGGTGTCAGTGGTAGAACAGGATATAATGCTCCGCTAATAGGAGACGGCTCATCATTTTCTGGTGTAAGGATGTTCTAATAATGAAAGTACAAATTATTGATAGTAGCTCTCTACCGATAATTGAGTATCGTCATATACACGATGCAACAATAGTACTACGTAAATATAGAGAAAATTTTAATTTTGGATTAATTACAAATCAATATTATTTTAATAGAAATTTAAAAGATAAAAAAACAAATTTTAATACACAATATTCATTAACAGATTTACAAGAATTATCTACGATAGCAGAACTTAAAATACCATTTACAACTAATGCTGTTAGTGCATTTACTACAACAATAAAACATGGAGATAAGTATCTAAAAAATGACTATACTTCTCCTGATGGAGTTATAAAATCTAATTTCGTAGATTCGTCAGAATTTAGTAATTTAAGTAGTCAATTTTTCTTTACTTTTCATATTAGTAGTATACCAGCCCCGACCAATAATGCCGGGCTAACTGATAAGCCTTTAAATAAAAGAGAGGCACTTTTTCTAACTCAAACATATAATAGTGAAACGTACTATCTAAGTGCACCATATCATCAAGATGAAGCAGCAAAATGGATAACTATTACTCCAACTACTGATAACCGAGCTTGGCTTAGTTTTACTTTAGATAATGACAAAATCACTTTACATAATAAACCAACAACAGACCCTGATGTTAATGTTGGCATCGGAACTACAGCGCCCGGGCTCGCAAATATTTTAATAAATAAATCTGATTTATTATATCTATCTGCTCCTGGTGCTTGGCAAAATGCTATAGCAGATTTAAATGCTAGCTTCTTTACTGTTAACAGAAATTTATTAACTAAAGACTTTAAAACATTACCTAGTAATTTTAACAAATATAAATCAGGCCCTAATGTTGATAATGTATCATTAACTAACGTAACATCAGTTAGCAACAACTATTTTGTATTCAATAATAATTATAATTATTACCAAGATAAAAGTGAGAATAAATTTATCGCTCATGTTGATTTCTTTCCATTAAAAAACCAAGCAACCTTACATGAATATTATTCTGAAAACAATCATTATAATTATGAACCTGATACTAACAATAGAGTATATGAAAAAATAAACGCCGGCGTTCATCAACAACACGGATATGATAAAATAGGATTATCTTATAATATCGGAACATATGATATAAATTTTAAACCTAACAAACTAACCTATTTTACAACTCCTAATTCTATATCACCATATACAGTTCTTAATATTAATGACTCTAAAATCGAAAACTTAGGAGCCGTACCTGGTAGTAATCCATTAATGTCAGATAAAGTTTTTAAGAGAAGAGAAGTAGTTAAAAATAATAGTTTTAGTGATGACGTTAATCCAATGTATTTATGTAGTTGGTTGTCAGGTAATAGTGACGGAGATACGAGATGGATAGATAGATATTATAACCCATTAGCTTCTAATTTCTCTCAAGCATTAACTGGTACATCACATTATAAAGTTATAACAGCGGCTGGAGCAGAAACAACAGAAACGTTTGACATATCATCTAGTTTAACATTTGAACCTAATAATGATTACGGATATTATCATGTTGGGGAACATGATTATGAAAAATTATTCAGTGCATATAATACCAAATATAATAAAACAATAAAAACTGAATATTTAAATTATAAAGGTGTACCGATACCAGAAACATATGTTAAAAAAGATCGTGAAATAATTTTAGATGGTAATAACCTAGCAAGAAATAAAACTGATATACAAGGTGATATGAGTGTGAATTTCTGGTTACACACTAACGATAATAATAAGCCTTTTTGTTATAAATTATTAGGTAATTATTTTGAAGAAGGTATAGGTGTATTTAATACTGATCTCGTAACTCCAAATATTATATTACCTGTAAAAAATACAACAGATAAAGATGGTATAAGTAGAAAACATTTTAGTAAATTACTATTTTTAAATAATGATTTTGAAGTATATGATTATATTATTTTAAAAGAAGGTAATCAAGAAGTACACATTGACGGTATTGCTCGTAAAGATAATTTTTCTGAGTTCTATGTTCTTGCTCATACATGGAAAGTGAGCACTGTATATGATAGTGCAGAGTACATGCAAAGAGATGTAGAATGTCAAAGAAGAAAAGAACATATAATATATATTTTTAATAATAACAATCATCTAATAGGTAAAATAGAAAACTTAAAAGATTCAGATATTGAGATAGATGATTTCGACGTAGATGAAGACAAGCTTGATGTCTTATTCGCACCTGTTGGTGAGTTTAAACATTTTACATATAATACTAAAAAAAATACTTTTAGTGATACAGTCGCTGTTAAGGACTGGAATCCTTCTACATGGACGCAAGTGAGTACAGCTTGTCCTGGATACGTACAGAGTCCAAGAAAACAAAGAGTAAAAGGTAAAAAGGGTAAATTAATAAGAAAAGATGATGTAGTATACAAATTTGAAGTTGATAAAAACGGAAACGGAAATGAAGTAACACTTGATAATAATAATGTGCCATGGGTAATAAGACAAGATGAGCCAACCGATGACGCTAATATCCAAACTCATATTAAAAAATTAGATAAGAAACACATAACAGATTATAGAGGGACAGGTACAGATAAAACTAATAGAATATTATCAGGCCTAGATAATAGATCAAAAATTAATGGTGTTATAAATGATGATGAAAATAATATAATAGTATTACATGATGAAAATGTTATTTCTATATTAGATAACAATCGCAAATTAATTCGTACTAGAGAATTTTGCTCCTTAGTATGGTCAATAGGCGCAACATATATAGATTTAATATATGATTTTGAAGGCGGAGAATATAAAAAATATATATTACTAATACAAGAATTTTCTGGTGGTGCTAGATTATCAAAACTCGATCCTGAAACACTAAGAATAGTTTATAGTAAGAAACTTAATGGTATTAATATCGCTCCTCTCAAGTTAACTAAAACAGTTACATCATATGGTTATTTAAAAAAGATAGGAGCAAATAAAAACAGACTTAAAGTTGTATTAAAAAAGAAACCAAAACTCTCAAGTACTGGTAAATATTATAAACAAAAATCAATTATTGATTTTGACTTTTCTACATTGAATCCAGGATACAATCATTTCTTTATTAACGTATCTTTAACAAATGGTTATATGGAGTTATTCGTTAACGGGAAATCAGTATCTAAAGTAAACTTCTCTCCAGGTAAATATGCTTTAACAAATGTACTTGAAACAGGATTATATGTAGGCGCACTATCAACTCCGTTTTATTTAACACTAGCTAATAAATTATTACAAGAGAAAAAGTATTTCGTACATAATGCAAAAATAAAAGGGTTTAAGATTTATAATAAAACTATGAATTATTTTGATATGTTAGCGCATTATAATTATCATGTTAAAGATAAAGATGTAATTTGGTCTTATCCTTTAGGACAAAGAACATATATTGACACTATTGATAAATTATTTAAATTTAATTATCCTGAAAAGCTTGCTAACAAGTATAAAGTAGATATCCAACATACAGATATCTCAGACAAGTTGTTACAAGATAAAATTCAAAAGCGAGTCGCCATGGAGCTTCAAAAAATTACTCCATATTTTGATGAAGTAAAAAATATAACAATAACTTAAGCTCCAGTTAAAAATACTCTCTTTATATTCTCAAGGTCACTAACAATTTGTTGTGCTAATGATGCACGTTGCGCATCAGCACTCTCCATAATCAATTGCTTACCTTGATAGGTATGCTCATTTACTATTTGACGATACTTAGAAATTGCGCTATCAAGAGCAGCATATGCTTGTGTTGGTTTAGTACGTTCGAATTCTGATATGTTATTCATAATATTAATAAAAAAGTTTTTTGTTTGAAAGAGCATCTAGAAGATGATATAGATCGATAAAGTCTCTCTTATATTTCCGTTCAAATTTACGAGCATCGACCTCCCATTTGTTATAATAATATCTGTCATTCGATTTCTCACAGTCCTGGTCAGTATAATTTAACCGACCTTCTGACACATTGAGCATATTGTCTTGTATCCAATGCCTGAATTCATGAAGAAAATGAGCAACGAATGTATCAAATTTCTTATCACCACTCCAGCCATTTTGATCTAACCTATGTGTCACATGAAGCTCATCAAATCCGAAATAATATCCACTACTAGACTGCGGACTAATCTTAACTTCTAAATTATAATGCTTATTAGACTTGCTACGCTTTTGAATTTGATTAAAAAATATATGTGCTGTTTTTTGCAGCGTCGTAAAACTGATTCTATTATCTTTTAACCAACGCTTGACTCGTGGTTTAGCCTTTAAATCAATCGTGATCATATAATTATTTATTCCATCCTACTATAATACAAATCACTAATTTGCGGCGTTTCCGAACGTGTGTGCCCCATTAAAAACATAAAACTATATAGGATTTGGTGATAGGGAATCCCCGGTTTCCCGGGGACCCCTAATTATGTTGTGAGATTAGGCTGTTATTGTAATTTCAGCTGGCTTTACAACTGGTTTCGCAAACCTATCTGTAGTCGTCAGCAAGTTTAGTGCGCGCCTCTTAAATCTATCCATTTGACCACCTGGTGTACTCAAACTACCAATCCGGTTCTGGATATATTCGTGATTCTTGTTCTCAATGGCATTAGCCATCCGAGTCGAATGCTGATGATGATCAACATACTCAGTCACTGCATTGAATGCATCCCAACGGGACTGACCAAGGTTACCTGCACCTCTACTAAACAATGCAGCGATATCATTATGACGTGTCACCATACGCTCATCCTCTTCATCCTTCATCGGATACACTTCACCTAAGAAATTATAGAGCTCGGTCTTAGACATCGCCTTACTATCAAGCTTAGCAAAACCAGTGTACATGTTTTTAAGACTATTAATGTTCTTAGCAAATACACTCTTAACCACATCCAACCTATCCGAATAATTCGAATAATGCTGAATCCGATAATCGCGAGTAGATTCACGAGTCATTGCAACAAACTGATTGTTACATGCACCACGCATGGATGTCGGGAAAATACAATTAGAAATAATTCCATCATGACCAATCAACATAGTGATCATAGAATTAATACTATCGCCTTTCCTATTAGGAATATCAAACGAATACTTCTCAGGAAGCTCGGCCTGAACCCAAATACGACTACCACCGCGCATTACGCCAGCCGCTTTGTACTTACCACCATACATTCCACGAACTTCATCGAATGCATCAATGAGCTCATGATTCTGAATAGGGGTGTATTTACGACCAACTACCGAATAGACCTTCCCGGATTTATTATTACGCAATCCGTAAAATCTATCATAACTATCATCTCCGGTGGCTTCACCGAGATTAACCGATTCTACCTCAAAATCTAATCCCAATTTATCATAAAGATCAGACTTCTTCGATATGTTCTGAACACCCTCAACCGCAATGGCCGAATGTTCGTTTATGTCCTGTAAGGCTACGTTCCTTTCGTTAATTCTCATAACACCATTATTATAGACTGTCTTGAAGACTTAATCAACTACTTTGTTTTGGGAAATCACTTCTTTCGTCGAGGTACTCGCTGTTTAGTCACAGTCACAGTTTTACGTGTCTTAATACCTTTCCGGATACGTTCCCAGACTCTTTGTGTTTTATTTTTCGCTGCCATTGTTTTTTTTCTTTCGGATATATGATCCAGCTCCTTTTTTCGGTCGATGCACTCTTGTCCCAGTATTAAACTTGACAACTCGACGAGTCTTTGTCGGCCTTTTCATAACTTATATTATAGCTATTTATTCGAGCCAGTCAAGCTTTTAATTCTAGATCTTCCGGAGATACACGTTTAATAAACTGTTCAGCCAGTTTTATACATTTATTATTAGAATCTAAAACCTCTTGATCAGTTTTACAATTGTGTAAACCAATCCCATGTGTGATTAGCAGATTTGCTAAATCAGTATAATAGCACTTATAATCGTACTTAGTTTTTGACCTTGAAGGCATCTAACAATAATTGCAATGTATCTTTCTCTACTTCAACTATCACTTCTGGTTCTTCTTCTACCGTCACTCCGCCTGCCTCATAATCACCGTAAATATCTTCTGCATCTTCTTCATCAAATGTTGATGTATCTAGATTTGGTTGTTTATATACGGTAGAAGCAGATTCAAGGATGTTCTGCTTCTTTATATCGAAAATAATTAAATTTAATAATTGATTAGTAACTAAATCTTTCTTAGCTCTTCCTAGAAAATCTGTACAATCTGACTTTGTAAATACACCCTCTAACATCTGAATAGGATTCTTTAATTGTGAATATATAAAATGCGGCAGATATAACTCAGTAACCTTAGCACAGTCTCTTATAACATAATAGGCACTTTTCTTAAGTATCTTAACTCCTGTGTCTGGAGTCTTAGCAGCAACACTAGCAGCTCTTGCCAATTTAGCTTGTTTGTTCTTAGACCCGGTTAGAATTTTTCCTTCAAACGCCATACATTATTATTTAATCTTATAATTTAATTTTTGCGACAACCGTTGTATTTTATTAGTCAAAATGGTATCTTTTTTATGTAAATCATCCCATGAATAATTTTTATGTTTACGTGTGTTATAATTCGTTCCAAACTCTTTAGATCTCTCAATAAAAGTATCTACAGACACCCTCAGGCCCGCTTTAGCAAATAACTCTAATAAATCACTAAGTTTATCTCTATCTTTAGAATCTTCTATTTTAAAGATACTATCAATTTTGTTATCTTTGTATAATTCATATAAAAAATTATTAACATAATAATAATATAACATGCCTTTATGAAGAGGTCCTTTACCTGCAGCTACCTTAGTTTTAAAATATTCGGTCAAATGCATCCTAGGCCCCTGCCCCTTACTTCCAGTTGCTTGAGATGATATACACGCTAAAGGCTCTCGAATTAATCCTACTTGAATATATTGCTCTGTATTCTTTATAAGCCCGGAATCATGTATTTGAGAATTCCATCCGAAATTTAATATTCCACCGTTTACTCCATGACTCTTTTCATGCTTCCCTAAATCTAATCCACAATTAGTTAACATTTTATGAAAAAAAGCACTACCACATCTACCAGTACCGGTAATTATTATTTTTTTCTGGAAACTATCCAGTAATATAGATCGCATATCTTTATTATTAGTAAAATAAATGGTATTAATAATATCACATATACCGGCGGTCGATCATCCGGCAAATCCGGCTTTTTTGATGACCCCGGCACAAACCGTGTCTGTGTGGCATCATTAATCTGTGCAGATGTTACTAGCTTAGCCATATTTATTTAATTTTCCTCTGATATACATTAAATTCATTTCGATGCCAATATGCATGTCCTGCCTGACTCTGACTAAGCATTATTAAAAAATTTGATTCATCTAATATAGGATAATCGTTTCTATTATCAACAAAAATATACGGAATATTATACTCATCTAATTCTCTAATATATTTAATATAATTTTCTTTGAAAGTCTGGGCATGTTCGCCGTCGGTAAAGTTAGCCATAACGCTGTCAAGGTGCCCGATGCTCCTTTGCGGGCATTTTCGTCTACGTTCTTTTACTCTCTTTTTCCATATAAAATACGGCGCACCTAGAATAATTGCTCTTTTTCTTATTATAGAGTTTTTCGAAAACCATCCCGGCGGCCAATGCTTAAAATTACTAGTTGTTACCAAATTATGGTGATCAACCGCTGGTTCTTCCCAAACCGACTTTGGAACACCTTTAAATTCGGACATACCTGGGCTGGTTTTATAAAATTTATGAATGTTCCGAAAATGAGTTTTACCTATACACGTCGGCCCACATATTAAGACCCATGCCGCACCCGGCCCAATATCATTTGCCGTTATAAACTTCGAAGATACCATTAAAGTGGAGCACAGCCAGGGTACCGCCCCCTGCATCGATGGTTTTGCAGACCACGCCGTTCACTTGCTCGGTCGCTGTGCATTATTCAATTGTCCTCGTCGGCACCCGGTATCTTACCGGTCTCTAAATACTCGTTGATCTCATCCTGTGTCGCACAGCGCATTTTACTCTCCCTTTCTTTTCTTAGGTTCTCCTGCGAGCACTCCGGCCAATGTTTAATTTCCATTTCAATTGGCGTAGTTATTGGACTTAGACTATTAATTTCCTTATGATAATATCTTATAAGACCAGTCTCCGAATCAAATACTGATGCTATAACTCCAGCTTTAATCCCATCCGTAGTCCAATCAATGAACTCTTGATAATCACTATCCCAAGGAAACTGTTTATTCATGCCCTTGTAACTATTCTCTATTGCCGTGAAAAACTCTTCGTTCGTCATATGACATATATTATAGCATAGCTAGAGAGATTTACTACGGTTAATCATCGCGGCGCAATGGATTATCAGATAATTTTCGGATACCACCTATAGGCTTTATAGGTTTATTAGTCTGAATATTAACTATACTGTCAATACTATCGGGCTGAACAATATTAACTATCTTGTCTATAGCTTCTATGGCTTTTATGTCGTCTGTTTGAACGTTAATTATACTATCAATGGACTCTATAGATTCTAGAGTCTCTAGATTATCTGTTTGAACATTGATTATATCATCGATAGTTTCTATGGATTCCAGAGTTTCTATGGATCCTAAGGATTCTAAATTATCAGCTGTTACCATATCACTAGCTTTATGTGGTGATGAATAAGTATACACAGGCCATGGCATTATAGTCTTAGGCTTTTTCAATGCATTAAATATTTAATCATATGGATCATCTTGTTCTGTCGATGGGGCCTTACATACCGGACAAGTACCGTCATTATCGTAATTGTCTAAGTCTTCACCATCTAGATCATTGATTTGTTGTATGATTCTAGTCACTGCTAGTGATACCGGTAACCAGGCTATTGTCATTCCAGCGAAATTGCGGTCTACTAAATGTCTTATCTCATTTAGATCTCTTTGTGTGACTTTAACATTATAGTGCATCACCGGTGATTTATCTGGAGACTTGTCCCATGGAGCTTCTTCATGTCCTACTGGCATATAATAATTTATCGCTCGACCCCGTAAAAGCCCATTATAATGTTTCCGCAATAAAATGCAAAAATAATTTAGCATGCGCTGCAGACCCGTTTCCCAGTATCCTCTATATTATCCGGATTCTCGTACTTAAGTGTGAGAGAGAGGTATAGGAGAGCTACCTACCACTCTCCTACACCTTATGTGTTGTGCGTGGGTTAACTCAGCTGTGTAAGCTCATCTAATACCTCATCAAAGGATGCAACCTTAGCAGGCGCTGGGACCGTTGCAGCCTCAGCTTGCTCTTCATTCACCTTTGCAGTGAGTGACTCAACATCAACAGTAGGCTCTGTCTTCTTGACCTTCTTGGGTGTGGGCTTAGCTGTCTGATAAACTCCATTCTTGAACCAGAAGTTAGTGACTCTGCTCTTAGAGTTCTTCTTAACCAGATCAGTCAATAGCTGATCTGTGATCTTCTGATCTGTTGTCTGTAGATCACTAAGCGCTTTACCAGCACGCAGCTGACTACAAACAAACTTGCTCACATAATTGTTAAGCAACCAATCACTACTCACTCCAAGACGCTTGGCCTTATCATTCAAGTAGTTGTGCGATGTCTTCCGCGCTTGGCCAGTAATGATACATGCCAGTACCGGTGCGGGATTCTTCTTAGTCTTCTTCTTTTCCATATTTCTTAGTTTTGTGTATAAAGGATTCTTTGTAGTAGCAAATCTGCTCAGTCCGTGTGGTATAAATCTTTCTTCAGTCAAAGGCATGGCGTAATTCTTGCTTCTTCGGCTCGATCTCTCTGTGTATCGCTTTGAGCATCTTCATCATCAGACCCC
>Ga0209434_1000968_pt1 | contig 13203 bp, 13 predicted proteins | sample ETNvirnome_2_300_FD_184068 | JGI IMG/M metagenome (GOLD analysis project Ga0209434, IMG submission 184068) | Marine viral communities from the Pacific Ocean - ETNP_2_300 (SPAdes) (version 2) | ecosystem: Environmental > Aquatic > Marine > Oceanic | place: Pacific Ocean | collected 2013-06-22
TAGTAGCACCGGTAAATGTGGGAGATGCGTCCGTCGTCAAGTCTTGGTTTAGGGCAGCCGCTGCCTCAACTGTCACAATATTTCCAGCAACTGTTAAAGTGCCCCCCTGAACGGCAGACCCGCTAACACCGGTCGAACCAGAAAGAGTTACTGAACTTAAGGCGCCTAAGATTGTTAGGGTGCTACTTCCGGTAGCAAAGGATAAACCAGTACTGCCGCTTATTCCCCCTGATCCGGTTTGGAACTGAAGAGATCCAACCGGACCTTGAGCGTTCGCAGTGCCTCCTGTGGAAGTAATGCCCGTTAAATTTGAGCCATCGCCATAAAAATAGCTTGACGATATATTGGCGGAAGCTGTTACATCTCCCGTAACCGTAAGCGACGTCCCATCGAAAGTTAGGTTTGACTCACCAGTAACACCAGCGGCATTAACCGAAGTAATTACTCTATTATTGGCTGCGTTAGTATAGGAAGAAATGGCCGCGGCAGGAAGATTTGTAATACCTCCCCCGTCGCCGTAAAAGGTACTGGCCGAAACATATCCGGACGCAGAGAGATTGGTAACGACACCAAAGCTAGCAGAAAGCACGTCACTCCCCAAACTCGAAGAACCTAGGGTGGCGATAGTAGTGCCGGCTGCATCAATAATTTCAACAGCTCCAGATATTTTAACAGGAGAGCCGCCGATAAGAGTGCCAACCAGAGTTAGATCCCCACCAACACGCAGATTGCTGGCTGTAAATTCACTGGTGGTTCCAACAGTAATTGAGCCCGCGGCGTCCGTAAGTGAAATGTTGCTACCAGCTGTCAAGACGCGCTCGTTAGGCAACTTAGAGTTCGCCGTAACCGTTATATATGTCGCATCAAGGGGAGGGTAGGGGGCGGCGCGTGGTGCCGGCGTGGTACCATTTTCTGTTACTGTTGCGGCGCCCGTAAGACGTGTGAGGGCGGGCTCAATGCGGAAAGCACCATCACGAGCTCGGACACATTCGGCACTAACCTGAAACTTGTGCTCTACTTGACCAAAGTAATATTTTGTATCATTGAAAGTTTTTACAATCTCGTAAAAATACTCTCCATATTGAACGAAATCACCAACGCGAACGTGAAGATTCTGATCTTCTGTTAATCTCTTACGATGAAAATTAACGGTTAACTTATTTTGATATTCATAACCATAACGTTCGTTCGTTTGTTCGTTTTCGACAACTACATAAGCATAGACGCGGACTGGCGGAAGAGAAACTTTTTCAATTGCCTCTCCATATATGTCGTTAAAATTAGATTCTTCAACACTTATAGGATAATAAGCTATAGTTTGGCCGATGACACGTTCGGCCAATTCATCATTTACTTGTTTTACTAAGTCGCGTTCTTTTTCGCCAAAGAACATTGGCGCCGGTGGCGCGTCTGGCTGGCTCCATTTATTTTTAGGGTCGGCCATTGTGGAGCTCCTCCGGGCTTAAACAATACTTACATGTAATTAAGCCGCAAGAAGGCGACGAATTGAAAATCATTTGGCGCCATAACCCCAACCACAATTCTCCTGCCTTACTGCTCATTGACCAGCGCGTCGGCTGATCCTGACCAATTAGTTCCGGCAGGAGACAAATTAGAATTGTTAATCTCGATCACATCAATACCAGACAGGCCGGCCATGACAGATACTGGATTGCCGCCCTTGAGCCACAATTCAGTTACTTTGACCTCCAAACGAGGAGATACTTGACCGCCATCTAAAAGAAGATAGTTGGTCTCATCTACCCCCTCACTCGAAAATCCTATCTTACAATCAGCGCTGCTGGCGACATTGCTAACAACTACCCACTGTGTAACCGAAGGGAACCTAATTACCGTCGCGTTGCTGCTCGCATTGATAGCACCCTTTACCCATGGTATACCGGCGACTTGATAAGAAGCTGCATTACCCAATCCCATTTTATATTGCATTACCATAATTTAATTCTCCGTCTATTAAATAGCACGCTACAAACTGTTTTATCTAAACAATTTAGCTTCCTTTTTTCTTTGAAGCTTTTGTTGCTCGCGAATAGCCTTGCGTTGTTTTATTTTTTTTCTCACCGAGGGCTTGATGTAGTGTCCCGTCTTATCTCTATATGTCTCCACTACACGGTCTCTTTTGCACTTCTTGATAAATCTTCTTATCAATCTCTCAGATGTTTCGTTTTTTCTAAGACGCACACTAACATTGATAGCCATTTCTGCTTCTACTTTCTTTCTTTTATTTCGTTCATATGTGCATTCCAGTGATTACCCACAGTTCCAAACAAACTCGATATATCTACTCCTAAGTCTCCAGGATTGACTCCGGATAGAGGCGACGATTGTTGAGCTGTATCACTTTGCGCCGGGCCAGGGGCGGTGCCCTCGAAAAGATTAACTCCATTATAAGCATTGTCGCCAATAGCAGTCATCAACTTATTCTTATGTTCTTTTAATTTGTTGCTTTGTTCCGAGCTAAAAGCATTCCGTTGCATGCGCTCTCTTATAGGGTCAGCTTTCGGCTGTGTAGCCTCAACAATGGGGGCAGAAGGACTCACACTTTTCATTACCTCAACAATAATGCCGGAGATAAGTCCGTCTTCCAAGAGTGATTCTTTTATACATTCTTTTATCAAGGGCTTAAGAATCTTCTTCAATTCTGATTTTTTCATTTTATACCTGCTAATACTTTCATTCTAGTTAATGGGCACGACTCTCTAATCTCTTTATCCTCTGGGTTAATATTAAAAATTTCAGGGAAGCGAAGGACGCCGTTTTGTGGTACCTCGATGATCCCGGATTCAAACGGGGGATCTATCTCTACCCACCACTCCGCGGGATTCTCATCTGGTGTGAAATACTTTACGTCTGCTACCTTATAGTCTCCTGCAGGCCAGTTGCCCCTGTTCCACTCACCTTCTCCCACCCGAATGGTATCGCCCGCTTTAAGAGGCGAGTCAAGTTCCTTGAAGAGATCGGGGTTATCGACAATGTCGCTGACCAAAAGGGTGACTTTTTCTCCAGTCACGCGCTCTTCGAGATCACGCTCATCAGCCCACACCTTCACAACGTTGTAGTCACCTGGTACGACCCACGATTTCGAGCTAAACCGAGATTTCTGGCCACCTTTCACTGGCTTGAACTTCCTCTTCTTTGCGGCGGGCAGCACTCGTATATAGTCTCCTACATTAACCCTAGGGAGGCCTGCGTGCTCCAGCCCGAGCCGCTCTGGCTCTTCTTCATCGGGGACGCCTCCGGCAATCTCGGGATCGTCTGGGTCCCACAGTTCCTCTTCCTCGGGATTGATCTTAAAAAGATCGGGAAAGCCAACGATATCTTCAACGGCCACGGCGGCGTAGCCATAGCGCTCGGGGAACATTTCCTCGGCGGCAGCGTCATCCAAAGGCTCCCCTGTCTCTTCGTCTAGGGGACGCATGACCGCCACGAGTAATTCATCTTGCATGACGAGATCGGTTACTTTATAGTCGCCGGGCTGGACGACATTCTCTTCGTACTGCGCGGCGCCTTCTTCGGTAACTCGAAGAATATCATCAACCTTGAGGACATCTGAATAATCTTCCTCCTCTTCTTCGGGCTCTGGTTCTTCTTCCGGAACATCTACAGGAGGGAGATCAACTTCTGTGTCGGTTAAATCCTCGTCGTCTTCGGGTTCCTCTTTTGGGGGACTTGAGGAAGGCAAGTCTGTTTGGATGCCGCCGCGGAGAAAGGCACTCCGTATAGTGTTTAAGGACCCGGGGGTCTGTGCCTCGATATCATTAATAAGCGCTCGGAGCACCGGTGCATTATCAATCTTTAAGGTTAGTTCATCTCCTAAAGCTAGGTTTTGTTCATGTAGGCGCCAACCCTCGTCCTTCAGAAGTCGTTCTATTTCATTTACGATTTCATCTCGTTCGTCGGGGGATGTTTGAACGCCGGCCTGGTCCGCTAGACTAAAAATGGTCGCTGTAATTTCAACCATCGCGTCAGCAGGATATTCTTTAGTAGCAGGGCCCCCAAAACCAAAGATCTCATTAATCTCTTGTTCTATAAGATACTCTAATTCTTGACGAGATATTTTCATTTTATGCCCGCGAGGACCTTCATTCTACTTAACTGTCGTTGATAAGATTCGTTCAAGGGGGCGGGTAGAGCGGTAGCCGGCTCATCAGATTGGCGCACCACAATACGTCCCAGCATCTCTGCGCGCTGAAGGGCTGTTTGGGTGCGCCCAGTCGCGACGGCATCCCTTAAAGAGCCGGTTAACTCCAATAAAACTTTCTCGCTTTCTTTATCAATCGTGCCGGTGGCGCCGATTGCTCGAATAATTAAATCGATAACAGCGCCCTCTAAAATCGCATCAGGAATCACATCGATTCCCACTAGCCCCTCTAAGTCATTGATCGTGTTAATAAAACGCGCACCCGGGAGCGACATCGTACCTTGATTTAAGGCTGGGTCGAGTACCTCCAGGGCCTCGTCCGGTAATAAAGCAACAACAATTTGGGCTAAAGTAACTGGGTCTTCTTTAGAAGCAGCTTGAAGTGATTGAGCAACCTGTAATGCGAACTCGTCATCCAATTGAGACCCCACTCCCGGTAGCGCCTGAATAGCTTGCATGAGTTCAAGTAAGCCTCCGGAGGGACCCAGCTCTAGAGCACTATCATCCACCTCGCCGGGTAATGTATAGGGAAGAGGAGAACCCGTAGCGGGGCCCCGAATCATATCATCGGAGGAAGTTCCGTGAGCAAGTTGTATAATTTCAAATACTTGGGCTAATTGGGAGACTGCCGATTCCTCTGCCAAACAAAGAGGGGGAAGCTTCATGGCTATGAAAATAAGGTCGCGAATTAATGTTTCGAGAGGACTACGAAGAGACGAACCTTCCTGAGATGTAACGTTGTTAATCGCCGATATATCTCTTACAAGAACTTGCACTGAATCTATTATTGCTGCGGTGCATGCAGGAGTGGTGCCCAGAATGAGGCCCAGCCAGCCTTCTAGCTGGCTCCCGATGTCCGGGAATGTTGCGTTCGCTCGCCCGGGGCGGATAGGCTGAGTTTTCGAACCGAGGGCTTGTGGTACCGGCTGCTCTATTAATCTATTTTTAGGGCTGCCCACAGATTTAATCTCCAACTATTTCATTCATTAAGTTAATAATCTTATTATTCTTTTCAACTTGTTCATTCATTAGCTTATTCTCAGAAAGACTCATAAAGGCATTCGGTGTTGAAGGCTCCGAAACAATATCAAAGCAGATAAGCTGGAAGTCATCTTCTACAATGGTTTTGCCCATATGCTCTGAGACGGATCCCATTCCTCTTGAAGAGATGCCAGTCTTTACTCCAGACTCCACAAGAGCCTTGAGGATCTGGCCGGAGGGGGTTTCTAATACTTTAATCTTGCCCATAACTGACGGACCATCCATCCACACCTCTGTTACCATGTGGGAAACATTGACTAGGTTGATGATGGAGGAGTCGGGGTGATCAAGTTCGCCGAGAGCGCGACGATCGTCGACGAGGGCTTTGTACTTTTTAACTTCGCGTTCCATGATGGCATGAGGATATACACGGCCGTTGCCGTTCTGAACGTCCGACTCTTGCAGTTTTCCGGTAAGCATCATTCCACCATTGCGCACAAAGGTCTTCTCGGATTCTGTCAGTAAATCCTGACAGACGCCGCCTTCGCAAAGCTCATAGTATTCTCGGAGAAGTTGTACCATTGTTTATTGTAGTTCTCCTTCGGGGGGAGGCCCATCGGGGGCGCCCATGACTTGATCAATGGCATCTCTGGCGGCGGCCATGCCCGCCTCAAACGCTTCTTCGGGAGAAAGCTGGCTGATGTCGTCAACATGAACTTCCGTGCCGGGGGCGCTAATATCAATTGCTGCTCCGCCTTCTTCGTGGGGACAACCCTCTTCAAGCTCTTCCACATCAACATCTGGGTCTTCGAGTCCGCGAACGTGTCTGCGCTTGGACCTCGCGGTGGGGCCGCTGGGGTCGGACTTGGCTAACTTGCGTTCCCACTCGGGGGGCTGCCCTCCTACACCAGGCTCCTTCTCCTCTTCCCCACGATTCACTGTCTCGTTCAAGAAGTATCTTGGGTCTATTCTCTTTACATTTTTTCTACGTGCCATTATCTTATTCCTTTAAAGTAGTCAACTGCCGGAGCAGCAACGTCGAACTGGTTGGATCATCCATTTTTTCATGATTGCTCACCTCCTTTATGGACCACACGGATCCCGTAATCCTCGACTAACATACTCAAAAAGTATGATGTTCCGGCGCTAATGCAACCGCACATGAATGCTGTCATGGGCTGATTGCTAAAACTAAATAGTTCTGTATAAGGACTTATGCCCCACAGAAACACACCAACCCAAAATCCCATACACAAATGGCAATGGAATAATCGGCCGAAGCCCCACATTGACTTACAAGGGGGTCGAATCTTATTAAAGATGTGTCCGTGTATAATAATAAAAGTCATGCCATATGCGGCAAGTATAAAGTGTAGTAGTTCCATTAATTCTTCTTTTCTAGGTGCTGTCCGGCACATCGACGGTACGGCCGGCGTTGGTATCCCGTAAATAATCTTCTAGTTCTGATGTTATATCCCAATTAGGATCGATAGTCTCCCCGGGGTCTTTTTGCCCGATGGCCGTGATTAAAAATTTTATAAATTCTTTTTCAACTTTCGGATCGAGCATTTTTGAAACGTGATCGTCCATATCTAATTTAGATAAGTTACCCTCCGGGCGGCTGGCGTCATCGACCTGGTACATTTTCAAAATAAAGTCCGCGCTGTCGCTAGCTTTTGCAAACACCTCTTTGGCGGCGTTAAGTCCTGGAATTTGATTAGTTAATACATCAAAAAAAACTTTTCTATTTTTATATTGTATTCCACAATTAAGTGTTGCCAGTAAGTCTCCCCATGTTTCAATATCCCCTTGCGCTGATAACAGCTCTGGGAATTTTTTCTCGCAATAATCTTGTTGAAGTGTGGCGTCTATTTTATCAAATCCTTTAGCAAGTTTGTCTCTAACACTTCCCAACATGCCGAGGGCCTTTTGGCCCATAGATTGCGGCGGATCGGGGGGAGTGGGTGGATCCTGCTCATGCAGAAACTTACGCCAACCTTCCATTATGAGCCTCATCTCACTCATGGATTAATACCTATTTCTGAGTGGGTAGTAATAGTAGCCCGGTCGCATAGAACCTTTTTGACCATGCTGAGGGACTTCGCCATATTCGGTGGAGTCGCGATCGGCAGGATGAGTATACATATCTTCAAGTTCTTTCTCGTATTCGTCTGCAATTCGTTCGTAATGTGCCTCGTGATGAATAAACTCAGATATGACATATACTGTTGCTTGCAAAGAATTGATTTCGTCATTCTCATAAACAGCAGCCTCTAATGAACGAAAGATACTACCACCCTGGACCGAGGAACGATCCACAATACCTTTGTCGGACAAAAACTCAAAAAATCTATTTTGATATTCATAAACGTCTTCAGTCGCTGTGGTCTTAGGAAAAGTTACAACTTTCATTTTTTCAGGCATCACGGCGATGTCAATCTTCTTGTGATCCATAATAAGTAAAGACCCGTCGAGGCCCTTACGGGCATTGAGCTCAACTGTGGCATGTGGGCCACCAACAGTGATTTTAATCATTTGCTGAAAGCTCCTGAACTAATTCTTGTGTTTTTAAAACCTTGTTGAGATCATTATCTGTGAATTCACGTTTGCGAAATTCTTCAAGATACTCAACGACTGATTGGGTTTTTTGCAGAATGAGAGGTCCCAGCTCGGCTGCTGCCGCTTCACTAAGTAAGCCTTTAAGCCTGAATATTTCTTCATTGAGGTAGAGTCGTAATTCGAACCCCTCATCAGCAAAACTTGTAATATATCGATTTAATAGATCTTTTTGCTCTTGAAGAAGATCCCCGTACTTTTCGTTATACTTTTTGATAAATGAATTGTAAGTTAAATTGTCAATTGTTTTCATTGATTCTGTGATTTCTTGCTTTTTGCTCATTCTGTCGACAATGGCCTGCTCGAATAATACCCTCTTTTTGATGGCCATCGTGGGGCTAAAGATAGCATCAACTGAGGCGAGAGATTTAAAATTTGGAATAAAGGTTGCCCAAACACCTTTACCTAAGCCCTTATTAATGGCCGCTATGATGCGAGATTGTGCATCGAAGATTATGTTTTCATCTAAACGAGCATGTGCGGTCTTGGCTTCATATAAAATTTTATCGGCAACGTTTTGATGGACATTCTCCGTTTTAAGCAAAATATTATAAAGTTCCAATTGCTTAGCTAATACGGCGCCATTCAGGAAATATTCTTTTAGAATTGTAATAATTTTATTTTTTTTATCAGCGTCTTTCTCGATAATACTTTTAGTAAGCTCCCTTGTAAGAGTTTCATAAATAAAAGCTGTATTTCGTTTTTTGTTATGCTTCATCTTTTTCAGCCTCTTTTTTTTCTAATTCTTCCACCAATCTGCGAACGTTCCTGGTGTTTTCAATCATTCGCACTTCGCTATTATTATAAATAGATTGCTTATTCTCATCTAGACCCGTCATTGATTTAAAGTCTGTTCTGCCTAAGCCAAGATCTGTTGATCTAACAACGCCGGCAGAAGTACCGGTCACTGACCGATTGCTACTATATGTAACAGTTTCTGGGGTGGCTGTGCTTCGAATGTGGCGGCGAGTGGGGCCGAGGTCACGTCTTTTATCGTTGCGACCGTCTTTCCTAGTATATTTACTTTTAGCATATTGACTAACATGTTCATCATCTTCGCTCAAATCATCGCGGCGGCCGGGTGACGTTAAGAGCGCCGACTCTTCGCCGCCACCAAGATCTTCGCCACCCAGATCACCAAGATCTTCGCCACCCAGATCACCAAGATCTCCGCCACCACCAAGATCTCCGCCACCCAGATCACCAAGATCTCCGCCCATGTCGCCCTCTTCCGCTGCGCCTTCTTCGGCCAAGCCTTCAAGGGCTTGTTGGAAGCGGCGATCGTAGAAAGACTCGCGTTGATTACGAAGGAACTCGTCATCCGAAAGCCTAAGAATATTTTGAGCAACCCAGTGCTTACTATATGTCCCCTCCGGAACCGACGCTGCGGTATCAAACTTGGTTTTCATATATTCAAGCTGCTGTAGTTCTGCAAGACGGGAAGGATTGTTAAGAGATAATTTAAAACTAATTAAATCATCGCCGCGGAAACCAAGAGTATAAAGATGAACGACTGCTATCTTTTCCAGCTCCGAAATTAGGGAGCGCTGCAACCTTTGGATTGTTCTTGCGAAACGAATATCCTTCTGAGCAAGAGTTGTTTTGTCTTCGGTATCCCCTTCGAGGTTTGTAAGATACGACTGAGGGACTTTAATGGCGGCAAATAACTTATCCCTCATATATTTAACATCTTCGATATCATCTAAAGATTTAGCGCCGGCGAGAGAACTAATATCAGACCCCACTCCCCCGCGCATTGGAATAAAATAATCTTCTTCTAGAGACAAGGGATTATAGCGTAGGTCAACGCGGCCTGTGCTTGCATCCACCAACTGATTTCTCTTCATCTCGGTTTTAACTTTTTCCATATACTGTGGAACATCTTGAGGCGGGATATTACCAACATCAATTTTAAATACACGGCGCTCGGGAGCGCGCACGACACGATAAGCAATCATTGCATCCTCAAGCAGTACAAGTTGGCGCCAAATGCGGCGAGCAGGATCAAATACGGATGTACCGTAAGGAGCATGTCGATCGTTGCCAAGAATGCGGAAATGTGCAACCTGCCAGTTTTCAAACGTCATACCGGCGCCATTCCATTGGTACTGAACATAATTAGGGTTGCTAGTATCCTGACCTTCGAGTCTTTCTACCTCCGAGTTGGGAAGACCCACAATAGACGTCACCCCCATCTTTTCATCAACGTCCAAATACAAAAAGAAGTCTCCGTATTTACACATGGATCTCGCCCAGCCAAAAGCATTGAATTCAATATTTAGTACATCATAAAACAGTGAATTAAGAATTGTTTTAATTTCCAAATTCATGCAAGAAACATTCAGTAGCTTATCAAACTCATCTGAAGTGGTCATTTCATCAGCATAAATATCCAGGGCCGACGCAAGTTCTGGCATATATTCCATCTGTTCAAAATCAACATATCGTTCGGCACGGTTTTGATTACGAAAAGCCGCCGACGTTAGCATGTTATAGTTCTGCGACATATTACTGTCGGCGCGCTTAAACTCCTGGCCGCTCATTGAACGGAAACGATGTCGATACTTGTCTAAATTGTTGCGTCGTTCTTGGCGGCCAACTTGGGTCCTATAATTTACAATCGGACCTGATAAAATGCGGGTCAACCTTTTGAATAAAGGTGACGCTGGGTTTCTTGTGTTCTTTTCGTTTCTAGCCATTTTATCCCTTTATTAAACCAATATACTGTTCATTAAAATTTTCTGCTTCTGTTGTTCTTTGATTTTCATTTGTTCTTTTGTGTCCTTGCATACCTGGAATAGTTGTTGAAATATTAGTTTCAGAAGTAGTAATAGATGCCATCATCTGCTTACTATATTCTATACTTTTTTGACTTTCTACGATCACAGTATCTCTCACCCAACATCCAATAGCAAACGACATAACCAAATCGTCATTATAACTTCTCATCGCTTGGGGTCTTCCTGATTGCCATATAAACGTTTTCATTTCGGAAAGCAAACGATTCGAATTAATCTTAATTAGTTTGTTTCTCATAAACTCTTCCATCTTCGCAACAATCAGAGGCCTTGTTTTAGAAGATGTTGTGAAGCCAGGAATGGCGTTAGAATGCCATTGTGCTGTGATGGGATCAATATACTGATGATCACCTTTCGTTGTGTGATATATGTTAGGATACCCTTTATCTAACAATTTTTTAAGTACTGCAAAGCCTATATTGTTGTTTTCTATGACTAACATTGGATCTCCATACTCTGCGGCAACGTTATATAAAATATCCGCAAAGTCATCCGGGGTTGGCTTGCCCACATATTCTGCTACAACTTCCATTGTTTCTAATTCAAATATGTGATAAGCACTATTATCCTTACCGTCGCCTCTCGCGACATCGGCAGAAATCAAATATGGTTTTTCTGGGTTGTATCTTTTCCAAATCCAATAGTTCCTATCAAACCCTGTGCGATGCTCTGGGGTCTTAATCCTGTCTAGATACCACTGTATATCGTCGGGGTGGATTACAGTCTCACCAGATACATTAAAATTACATTCCAGCTCCTGTGCAATCTGACGTTTAGACATATTCTTGGTTTCTTTATCAAACCATTTTTTGTCTCTATCAGGATGAACATCCCACAATAATGTGGTCATATAAAAATCATTTGTGCCTGCTTCGGCTTCTACACAACTTTGGTGAAACCAATTTCCCACCCCGTTTGGAGTAGAAAGAGCAATACAGCGGCCGCCAGTCGATAGTGTAGGATAAAGGGCAGTCCACAATTCGGACAGTTTCTCAACGTGGGCGGCCTCATCAACAACCAATAGTGATAGCGCTTCGGAACGACCCGCATCAGATGAAGTTGAAGAGCCTTTTATTTGCGATCCATTTGATAGCTCAAAAGAGGTTCTGTTATCAATGGTAATTTCTGAAATCCTCATCCAATCTGGAAGATGCTTGATAATTGCTTTTACTTTTTTTACAAGATTTGTTGCTGTTTGTAGTTTGGTGGCGACAATAAGAATGTTCTTATCGCGGTGGAAAAGCATTAGCCAACTAACATAGGCTGCTGTAATTGTAGAAATACCGAGTTGGCGCGCCTTAAGAATAATATTAAAACGGTAATCGTTAAAATCTTTAAGTAGCTCTTCTTGATAATCATATGCCTTAAAAGGAATTAGCCCCCTTTGAGGATGTGAGATGCGACAATAATTTGTAGTAAAGTAGATCGGATCTTTGCCGGCTTTGACAATCTCTTTTAATATCTCTTGCTTAGTGAGGACGTTCCCCATAACATTTGTTACTTACCTTTTTTACGAGTGTCGTTCTTGGGACGTTTATTTTTTGGACCTAACTTTAGCCAATCTACAACCGCCGTGTCTAGGCGACGGTTGGCCTCCTCAACATCACCGCCGGTACCAGGCAGGCCCACGCTTTTGTCCGTCATACCGCCAATACGGTAGTCACAATGAGCCTGGCAATCTGTACGATAATTCGAGATCCTGTCCACTCTAATGTGATGCTCCCCTTGTAGTGTCAAACTAATAGTATTGCCAGTAATTGCTTTATACTCTTTCTTTAAGAACTTGACAATGTCTTTGAGGTGACTAATGATGGTATCTTCAAAATCATTCTTTTGAACATTTTTGATTAAAACTTCTGCTTGATATTTTACTCTCAATAAAGGTCCGTGAAACGATACTTTAAATCCATCCATAACTCGACGGTCATTAATAAAGTCCCCTTCTTCGCGCGTTAATCCGGCGCTGCGCGCCTGGCCGTCGCCCGATACAGATTCGTCGTGTGAGCCGTCATAAGCGTTGGCGGCTGCTTGGTTAATTCCCTGAATGATTTCGTATACTGTTGCCATCTTTTTCTTCCTTATCCGGTCGCCAACCTTCTGTCCACCTTTCTTCCCTTCCTTCAATCCATTGTACGTAACATTTGAAGCAGGCTTCAAATCTACTCATGTACAAATCATCACGCGGATGAAAAGAATATGTTGAACAAACAGGACACGTCCTATTGTGGTCTCTAGTAAGTAGTTTTTTGTTTATTAAAAATCCGTCTTGTTCCACATTGTCTTGTGTCTCGCATAATTTGGCAAACTTCTGGCGCTCTTTGATCGACTCTTCGATATACTTTTTTTCTTTATCGTCATCCCAAAATCTCTTGGGATTGTTGATTGCCTCTTCGCCATACTTTTGAGTTATGGCTTTTTCTAGTTTGGCAATGTAGTTGGGGTCTTTAGGCATTTTTATCCACAGTGATAGGTACACCCCACAAAAGCTTTTCTATATGTGCTGCCGCTATGTTCAAATTCTACCACATTATAGTTAGAGGCATTAATCCTAAAATCGCAATCCTGTGTAATCTTGGCAACCGTATAGTTGTGAAGCAGGTCGTCGTCTTGCTTCATTCCCAGTCCGGGAATCTCACAGGTGGTGAT
>Ga0209434_1000969_pt1 | contig 13189 bp, 10 predicted proteins | sample ETNvirnome_2_300_FD_184068 | JGI IMG/M metagenome (GOLD analysis project Ga0209434, IMG submission 184068) | Marine viral communities from the Pacific Ocean - ETNP_2_300 (SPAdes) (version 2) | ecosystem: Environmental > Aquatic > Marine > Oceanic | place: Pacific Ocean | collected 2013-06-22
GATCTCATCGGCGGTGAGGATTGTGTTCCAAACTGCCACATCCGCCAACTGACCTTCAAAGCCGGTGCTGGCGCTATACCCACCCACGCCACAGCTTCCCACGGCATCCCTGGTGCCAGTGATTCCCGGTTCCTCGCTCATCTCAACTTCAGCGCCATCGACATATCCTTTTGGTTGGTTTTCCGCCGATGACCCATCATATGTCGCCGCAACGTGGACCCATGTATTCAAAGGAATTGTCCCTACATCCTGTTGCCAAACGTAGCCCGTGCCGTCCCATTGGGCGCGGAACGCCAGTTCGGCAAAGCCAGCCGCTGTTGGTGACGTTCGCATCTCCATGGGAGAACCCCAGCCAATAATACGCCCATGGTTACTTCCTCCATCACCAGTTTTATAGATCCAGGCCGTTATTGTCACTTGATTCGTGCCGGTTGTACCTACAATAGCATCCCAATCGGAGGCATTCTCTGCCATGGTGTTCGTTCCATCAAATGTGCAGCTCGTGGCGCCTTGCACATAGAGGGACTGTGATGGATACAACGTCGTCGAAAACGCAGGACGATCAGTGGGTTCAACGTCAAACGTTCCGTCACGACCATTCCCGCTGCTATCGAGCATCGGACCGTCAACAGTGGCTGCAATATCTTTATTTAGTCGCCACCAACCCTGTAATGAACCAGAACTTTCATATCCAGATCCTGGAATTTGATTCGTGCGAACAGACGGGGAGAGGCCGGAACGAAACGAACCGGAAAAAAGACTATAATCGATTCTACGAATAGCGTATGACACTTAAAACCTCTTTAAAACACCGACGACCTGTTGTAAACCGAGATCGGTCTGCAACCCGCGCCTGTCGTTCTCACCCAAATAAATGTCCACCTGTTGGTATTGTAGTTTGTTTCTCTCCAAGACATGCGACTCAATATAAAAATTCATTCCCAAAAAATTCGTGCTGTGTGACAGCATTCTCGCAATCAAAAATCCGGTAGTTTCATCAATCCACTTGTAAAACGACAACAGGTTCTTATAGTTTACCTTATTTGTCAATCGCTTAAAATAAACCTCTCGCAGGGCGGCGAGATCAGGATAATCGGTAGCATAAAGTAATTCTGGGGCGCCCAGGGCATCGTCAAAAAATTCCAACGATCCCAAAATAAGCATAATATCGTCATTTAGTGCCCTCACCGATGACACCTCAATAGAAAAACGCGTATCGTCGATAACTGGAGTTCCAAGCGGGATGTGTGTTACCGGAGACTTAAGCGCTGAAAATTCTTCGATATTGACATCTTCCTGAAAACCGACAATCCTAATCTTGTTATCAGTGCTCCTCTCGTCAAACTTTGCCTCCAGCACGCTAAAGTCAAACTGTTGGGTCTTTAATACTTTTGTCAAACTCGGAAAACCTGACCCATTCATATTATATTCGTTCTGCGAATAATCGAATATCATAATCTCGCCAGACGCATTTGATTCTGTAATGGCCTGGGAGCTCTGGGCATCCATGCGCATGCGCTCGAAAGAACCCGTTGCGACTGTAACAAAGTTAAAATTAACCAGTGGATTGATTACACCAACAGACTTGAAATTGCGGACGTGTTCACGATTTTCAGTCATCGTCAAACCCTTGGACCAAAATCTATGACGGGCCATTGATCCACTAAATTTTGTAACCTTTGCGTGAGAAGTCACATCTGTAGCATTCAATCCAACATCATGGTAGGCAAACGAACCGGTTCCGAACTGAACAAATGAACCGCTGACATTTGTTGCACCTGATCCGCTCTGATAGAGATTCCCAGTATGAAAAGATGCAGTCATCTGTGCATAATTAAACGCCGTCAAATTTCCAAAATTCTGTTTTCCTGCCCGAAGAAAATAGCTGGCCGTAAAATCATTAAGGATATCACGACCGAATGTAACATGCCAAACGTTGCCGTCAAAAACATCGGTCCCAGTCAAAAATAACTCAATCGGTGCATTTGCAACCGCTTCACTCCCGTTATATGCACCGATAGGACGATGATAAATCTTTAATGAACTTGTCAAGGTTGAATTGGATGGTGCGTCGATTGCCACGCAGTTTGCGAGCACTGTCTCGCCAACAGAGCCAGTCGAGCACACCCGGCCAAGGCTCATGGTGGTGATCAATGCTGACTTGTGTGGTTTCACAACAAACTCAACCGTCCAAGAACCTGAAGTAAAAAAACCATCCCACTTATAATTTGAAATTCCATGCGGACGATATTCGCCCTTTTGCACAAATGTTCCCATAGGTAGAGGCGTTCCCACCTCAATTCGGCTTCCGCTCATGAATGGACTCGTAAGCATAGACCCAGACGAAAAACGTAGAAGTGAACTCACCTCCGAACGAATTGATCGTGTTCTGTTTAGATCTAAATGCGTCGGACCACCAAACTCCCTAAACCTGAACATGTTATCCGGGGCTATGCCGGTTGCTCGAATTATAGATTTTACGGCATGCAGCGTTCCTTTCGATCTGATAACATCGGTTATGTTTAGCAAAATTCTGCGCCAGACTTGTCCCTGAATATATGCCAGCGACGAGTCTGTTGCACCTGGTTTGGTCGTTATATTTTGGCCCCGCAAAAACTGTTGAACTGACGCGCCTGAAAACATATTGGGAAGCGTGAGGCCATAATATTTGGCAAAAAACGGAAGCATAATATCTGCGACTGTACCATTGTCATTATAGTCAAGGTGTAACAAGTTGCCAAACTGATCGAGAAATATCTTTATTTCATCAAAAAACTTGGCCCAGGTAAACAACATTGCCGCTATAATCTGAGGGCTTCCAACTTTACCACCCCCAGGAAAATCAACGGTATATCCGTAGGGATCGCCAGTATTTGCTCCTTCATCGCTAAACCCTTGGGCTGCAGCCTCTTCGACAAGGTAGTGTTGTGGAATTAAGTTGGTAATTAAGTTCGGATTATTTCCATCATAAACAGAAGCCGACGACAACAATCTAGAGTTAAAATTAACCAAATCTGTCTGTGCCGGGAAAAGAACAGGCTCATAAAAAGGATCTTCATTAACGACTGGATCGAAAAGATTTTCTGGGTCACTCCTTAACACGGTCGTAAAGTTGGTGATTTGAGCGTGCAAAGAATTTCCAGAAGAATCTAAGACAGCAGAATTATTTGTGTAGGACCCACTGGCCTCGTTAAACTTGTAAAGAACCATCAGCGATGGTTCCAGATCGGTGCTTCCAGACGCTATTTCTCTAATTTGGCTCAAGTTCTTCTGGGCACCATATATTCTAAAATCATCAAGGGCGCCGGAGAGAGTAGTTACAGGAGTAAACTCTGTTCCCATCGTTCCCAAATAGTGAGCACTCCCGGACCCCAATGTTAAATTGGCACCCAAAAAATCCAAAGTCCCAAAATCTGCAGTCAGAGAAGATGTTGCCACCTTAACACCTTCATTCCATATCTCTAATTCAGGAAGAGTGCCGGCGGTGCGCGAAAATTGTACGCTACAATGCGAAAAATTTGTTCCCTTTTCAAATAAAGCACTAGCGGATAATGCCATACTTCCGCTGGACAATGTAGCCACAAGGTTTGCAGAAGAATTACCTGGATCTGCGTTAAGACCCACAGTAAATCCATGATTGGCGGAACCAGAACCTGCAAGCTTCTGACAGATGATTGAATTAAAATTTTGCTCAGGAGGAATATGCAACCAAAACATTACAGCAAAGGGACTCGTTTCAAGGTTGATTACCGGCGCGCCGTCCCTTCTCTTAGAAATAGCCGGATAAAGATCGCCAGCACGGTCGACTACCGAAATGTACGTTCCCAACCTCGGACCATAACCTCCCGCAGGATTTTCGTCATCCTTTGTGCCTGAAAAATATAGATGGCCGGTATGCTTTGGCCAGAGATCATACAGATGACGCTCATATCCTGTCAATCCCTGCAAAAAAATCTTAACTTCTTCCTTTGACGAATCAAATGGGTAAAAATTAATCATTGTATCGAACGCGACATTAACTTTACTCTGGGCTGAATCGAAAAAGACATGCTTTTCAAATTTTGACCAGTCTAACGGAAGCTGTTGGGTCGACTTAAACGCGGTACCAAAAGTATCCACGTCCCAGCTTCCGGTGGCGAAGTCTACAGATCCTGAAAGACCGGCCAGGCTTTCCAACTCAACCCGGGCTGACGGTGCCGCAAATTGCGTTACTGTCGCGGCGCTAAACAAACCGGCGTTTGTTAGCTCACTAAATGGTTTTCTTGCCATTATTCAACCCTGAATCCTGAACCTACGTCTAAAAATATTTGCTCCTGCCCAAAATCTTTCACGAGTAAATCAAGCGTGTAATTGCGGCCGCGCGGTAGCGATTGGGTTCGCAATTCAAAATACATTCCATCGGAATCGGTTGAAAGTTTTGTGCCGTTGCTTGCTGTCTCAAATGGAATGATCTCAGTTCCTCTATCAAGATCTCTAATTCTGTAATAAACGCTTGACAGAATAGTGCTTTTAAGCCTGTAAGGCACTTTATAAACTTTTTGAGGCGTTGCTTTATTTTCGATAAATATCGATATCTTCAATGTTTCGTTGTGTTGCATTTTTGATGGCAGAGACATTACTTTAAAAATTAATTCATGTGGGGTGGAAATATAATCCGATGAATTTGATCGCTTAACTTCGAGTGTACCCGTATGATAACCCACTGACGCATCATTTGACGCCCAAATCGTATCGAACGTAATCGATCCCGTAGAATTAATAAAATTGAGCAGCTTTTCATTTTCCGTGTTTACATATGACGTGTCAAACGACGAAACTGCGAACGACGCCGAATAAAGCCCCGTAACTGTAGAGGAATCTGTCCCTCTGCTTATTTGCGATGCAAGAATATTTTTTGACCAATCGTGAAATTCCAACCGCAACGTCAAACAATCGTCTCCAGATATATCGGAAGCCGCGTTGCCAGAAACAAAATTAGTGCGTTGACCTCGCACAAAATTATTCAAAAACAAAGACCCCGAATAATCAAAGACGAAATTTGCCCCCGAATCGGTAGTGCTGTCGTCAAAAATAACGTGGAGTTGTGGTTTCTTGAGTGGATTTGAAGACTGCACGCTTGCAAAACGCTTAACAAATCTTGTCTTTGCATCTTGTTCTTCACTCCCGGTGAACGCAATTCTAAAACCATGATCGGGAATTGTCCCATCGAGAGTGGCAGATATGAGTGTTGTTACATCAACAAATAAATCCTCTGTTCCCAGAACAAATGTTTGTTCGCTCGCCAGCGACTGCAACGATCCATCAATCGTACCAGACGTGATAAAATCTAAATTATCGTCACCCAGCAGACCTCCCCGACCGGAGCCTGACAAGTTCCACATCGTGGCACTTCCAGCGGAAACAGATGCGGTCAAAAAATTAGCGGTATCTAAATCTGAAAATAATGCAACATCTCTTCCGAATCCCTCATTAAACGACTGCGAAAGTGGTGTGACAACAAGCGAAAAATTTGACGGTGTGGCGGTGCCTCCCACCAAATTAGACATCTGCATTTTTACCTTGAACGTGCTAGAGTTAATGTCTATAACAGAACCAGTAAGAGCTTTGAGCTGTTGCAGATCAAATTTTACTAGGGCTCTCGATAACTCTGCAGCGCCCGTAACGTTACTAAGCGTTGACTCGTTATAAAGTTTAAACAAATCAATTGTGCCGGCATGGCCCACATTTGCATCGGTGGCCCGAAATGCGCCGTCGATAATTTTGTCGGTGATGTATGTATCTTTGCTTGCGGTGTAAATTAAATACATGACTATTCTGCAACCCCAGTAATATCTTGACTTGGAAATTTAACCTCGAAAATAGCCCCACTTGGAGGGACGATGAGTCCCTTGTATTTATTTGCCTCCAAATCAAAAACATAATCGCTATATGTACGGCTGGCTACGGTCCCGTTTCGCGAAAAAAACGTCAAACTCTGTAGCGACAACACACCTGGTGTGTTAATAATAACATTAATGACGTCTGCCTCAATTAGAGGCTGATCGAGTTGATAGTATTTTCTCTGAGTCGTTTTTGCAATAGCAGAAGCCACTGCGGCATTGACCACTGATTTCGTCGATTCGGGTGTTACTACGATCGCATATTCAATGCCATAGTTGATTATGACTGCATCGAGAACATCGATAGCATCAGAAATTAACCTATATTCGTTCAAATACGTTCGCAAATTCTTTTTCAGCGAATCAGGTGCCATCGTAAGCTGTCCTGATTTATTTTGTGATAAAACATAGAGCTCGGTTGCCAGTGGATTACGTACGCTCTTTCTAAGACCGGCGCGATAAATTCGCCCAAACTCTGCGGGTAACGAATAGAGTCTCGCAAGGAGATCGTCCTGGGATACAATTCTCGATTGTTGATTTCGTGTTGCAAAAATTTGTGTCCGATAATCTTCAAGCGATGGGGCATTTGCTCCACCACGGGCTTCATCAGCATTGGAGACATCGAGCGAATTAACCACCCCTGCCGAAACAGACGGCTTTGGATTTTTTGGAAAATCAATTAATACTTTCGAAATGGACGTTATCGTTTTTGCCGCCACATTATTTGACGCGCCGCCGCCAAAGCGATAAGTGATAGTTAGCGTTGTACTTGATGGTGAAATCCCAAGCGTTTTTGTTTTAAGCAAATTGCGCGGGTCAATTGAAAAGCGGGAGAGTGTCTCGCGTCCATAAAGCGGGAGAGCCAATGTAGACGGATCCGGAATTAAATCATCATCTTCACTCTCGGCGTCACCTGTTCCAAAAGATATTGTGGTCATCCTCGTTACCGCGTCAACACTTCTTAAAAAACGAAAAGGACATGACTGTAATTCAATCGCGTAAGGAACCTCTAAGGCATCTGTGCTTAAATTCTTTGATCGTTTAAATACCACGTTTTGAGTCAGATAATCAACCTCGTAATATATGTTTTGATCACTGTCAACGACTGAAATAATTTCGGATACGTCTTTTTTTGCAAGCTTTATCTGCCTGAACGGTTGAAGCTGGGTACACTTTACCTTCTGTGATGTTACATTACCTGAAAGGCAGAGGCCTGTTCGTGTCACAATAAACGCCGAAGGTGAGCCTGCCGAGTTGGTTTGCGAAACATAATAAGCTGCCAGCATGTTCCCGTCAATATCGACCTCAGCAAAATCTAAATCTTCTGTGGTAGTAAATTGCACACCCGAATTTGCGTCTGCCGTTGTACCTTCTTTTAAGATTGGTAGTGCTGAATCTTGAGGCATATACGTTCCGTCACTCAATTGCTCGGCCGGAACTTCTATAAAAAATTTCACATGGACCACTGCAGGGGCTGCGCCAGAAAATTTGACACCGGCGTTCTTGGCGTGGGCAATAATGTTTCGTGTTTCCACAGCGGTAACCGGATTGAGCTCTTGAAACTGGTGATCGAGAAAAAATGCCATGCTGTCGCCAACATATGCCGCAAGTTCTATAAACATTCCTCCCAACGATGCCTCGCCAAAATCTGACATCTGCTCAGAAAAATAATTTCTGGCATAGGTGATCAAATCACTTTTAAATCCAACAAAATCTTTTGCCAAATAAGTCTTAGAAGCCTGTTTTGCAATGTCTTTATTTACTTTTGCGGCCATTTACACATTATCCTCTATGCTGATGCCAGTAGCGTTATGGCAATTCCATCCCTGTTGATTCCGCCAGCAGGAATAGAATATCCTATTTTAATTCTTACTGCCGCCAGGCCGCTCGTTGTTAACTCGGGAAGTCGTTCAACAGAAAATGTTGAAAGTTGTATATAAGGCATATACTTTTTAACCGCTGTCCGAATTCTAATAATTGCCTCTGAGTCAAACGCGGGTTTGCCAAGTTCTGCTGTGAGCTCTTTTAGATTACACCCAAAATCATACTGTTCAACCCTCTCCCCCCAATTAGTCAATAACAAATTTTTAAAGTTATCGCGGACACAACTACGGAAGTCTGTGTTCATTACGAACAGACCTCCCGTCCCCATCCCAAACTCGAGTGGGGTGCGTGGATTGTAATTTACCTTGACTTCTACGTCAGAACGAGTTATCTCCCGAATGGTCGGAAGAGAATCACCTACTGAATCAAAATCATATTCAACTGCGTCTGGCATAATTCACCACAATTTAATTATTCAATACGGAACTTTCGCAACAATACTCTATGACAAAGATCCTTCACCTTCACCCGTGCCAGGGAGGCTCGTGCCAGGAACGACGGCCGTGCCGACAATTGTTCCTGCCACAACGGCACCGCCAGTTAGCGTCACGTCGGTTTCCACCTCCGCTGTGAGAGCAAAGGTGTGGATTGCGGTCATCATATCGCTTGCGAGCGTGGCAATTATAGCATCTGAATCTGCACCGTCTTCAGTGCCATCGGCTTTCGCATTTAAATGTGCGGTCTCTATATCACCCTTGAGTGTGTCGACATCGCCTCCTGGAAACGTAATTTCACCAGTCCCAATCGTGGCGCCGGGAGTGGTATAGGTGCCTGCCGTCATTGTCGTCATTTGACCGGGATTGATCGTGCCTGCAGTCGTGACTAATGCAGTTTCCATATAGGTATGAATTGCAGTTCCTATATCGTCAGCTAGCGTGGCAACTATCCCGTCGGCATCCGCGTCGTCTTCGGTGCCATCATCTTTCGCCGTTTGATATGCGGCCTCAAGATCGTCTATTAATGTTGGATAACCGGCCGATAATGGCATTTTTGCTCCTTATGATAAAAAACCAACAGCGCTACCTGATCCGTCAGACGTCGTTGTTCCAGCCACGGAATCGGACTGTCCAGAATCGGACGTGGTATCTGTCGATACCAGCGCGGTCAGAAAATAGGTGTCGACTGCTGTTGCAATATCCGTGGCAAGATTTGTTATAATCGAATCCGGATCAGCACCATCTTCGGAGCCATCATCACGGGCTCTTATGTATGCATCTTCAATATCCATTTCTAATGTAGCTGTTGACGACTCTAGTGGCATTTACTCTCCAAAAATTCGCTCTGACTGAACTGTGTCAATATTCTTTTTATGACCCTCTCCAGCAGTGTCAATTGCCGTTCTCAACGCCACTGCGGCATTGACGATCTGAACAGACGGGGAGCCGTAGCCTGGGGTGGTATTCGTTTCAAGTGTTTCGCAAAAGGTAACTAGTTCGTCCATGACCTCTTCCCAAAGAGTTTTAAGATCCGAATATCTCACGTAAGGTTCGCTATTCCCGGCAGCAGGACCTGCTCCTCGACCGCCGTCATCCTCATGACGACCGATGTATATCTTTGCACCGCTTATCTGAATTGTTCCGTCGGGAAGTAAGCAAATCGTTGCGTGATCTTCATCACATGCGCCTTCCTTGACGAGACGAATGCTTCCATTAATTTCTGTAGCGCCAACAACGTATTGGTCTACTTCCTGCTTTCGTGCAACAAGTCGAACCTCGTCGGCCTTGGCAATAACATAAGCCGCATCAGCGATAGGCTCAATCGCGGCCTCAAACCCGGTAGCCATGCGAGATTCTGCACCTCCCGGTGTACTCTGTGTTTCAAGCTCACCGGGTGTTGCATCCTCGGGATCAGAGCCTGTTGAATCATCACCAGGGGTTCCGGGCACAAAATCAGATCCTTCTACCCAAACACCGGGAGCTGTCTCATCTCGATTAAGACCAAAATTCATATCACCGCTTGTCTTCATTGAAACATAAATGCGGGCCGCGTCTGTTCTAAAATCTGGATCACCTTCCGTATATGGGTTGTGAACAAACTCGTTCAGCAACGGATTTTTATCGTTTTCGATATATTCGCGACTGTTGTCAATTGTCCTAAAACCAGTTCCGACCGGAGCATCACCTTCTGCATCAACAGCAGTCTGAGTTTCCGGCAAAATTCGCGATCTGCCGGCCACGATGTCAATTGTGCCAGCAAATTCCAGCTCCTGGCCTTCATGTTTAACGGCGTTGCTCGTTTGCCGAGATTCAACATCGGTATCGGTGTACTTCCACCCGCGATCTTCGCCCAAAGAAATGAGTGTATTGTTGCTCCCCTGTATGACAAAATCACCGATACGCTTTGAAAAGCGTGGTACAGGTTGAGGAGTGAAGTTTGGATACGATACACTCTCCTCAACAATTAGATTAAACGTGTTAGGTGGATCTACATCGCTGCTGCCTGTTGGCGGAGCCAAAATTGGCTTCTTTGATGGTGGTGGGTCTCCAAAGTTGGAAAAATTTGGAAGACCGTACACTCCAGATGCCTTCTGCGATGAAGGAAGTGGCTGGTTGCTTGTCGTCTTCTCGCGAGGCACGTGAGTATAATTGGGATCATCAATAATGCTGGTGCTTGGAATTCGCGAAATCCAAAATGATTCCTTCGGATCCAGCTCGTTTACTCCTGGGGTGATTAACCACACGCACTCACCTGGCTTAACTGGAAAACAGAGATGAGGCGGAAAAAATGGAAAAACAAGCTGTGTTGTCTGGTCGGTGCCTTTTCCTTCTCCGTATTGTCGAACAATACATGAATTTCTGGGGGCGGTACTCAGTCTGTCATATTGCTCTTTGTTCAAACCCACCGTGGCTTTTAACTGCGCCTGCATCTCCGGACCAAAAACTCCAGGACCATATAGAACTTCTACAACAACACCTTTTTTAAGAATTTTTCCGGCGCTGGGAGCACCCCCACCACCAGAATCATCTAACAGATCGCCCATCGATCACTCCTTTATCTGCGCAAAAATATCTTCTGGATTGAATTTGGCCGCATGCTCCTCGTCGCGTGAGATCAGATCGGCAAGTCGAAGTAATTGTTCATTAGACTTATTCATTCGTTCTAAATACTTTGTTAAAACCGGACCAACAGTAACATGCTCTGCAACACCAGATTGCATTGTGGTATAAGCTTCTGTAAACAAAACGCTTGCATTGAGTCTGTCGTTTAAAGCGTTCTCATAAATCTCTCTCCACAACATTTTCCTTTTGTCGGTAGTTGCTGCCAAGCCATTTAATAGCTCTGAAAAATCATCAATTTTTTGCTGTTGTTTTTTTTGTTGTTCTACAAGCTCATCGTGTTTCATAACAAATCCTCGTTTTTAATCTGGCGGTATAATTTTCTTATTGTCGACATTGACGTCGATAATTGCTTTGAATTAAGACCAGAAATTTCCCTAATATAGACATAAATGGCACGTTTATTAAGCAGATCCAGATCATCAATTTTTTCAAAAACAATAAGAATCGCCTCAATACACTTTACGTCATTATGATTTTCAACTTGACCCTGTAGAGATTTTAAAATTTCCTGAATTTCGTTGCGGCGCTCAGCCTGGATCATAATATCTTCAGGAGCTGCAGCTGTTTGATAATTGACTATTGTATTGCGGTCGAATGCATTAAACGAAGCGAGTTCATGAATGGGATACGAATTGTCGTAGACCTTCTTTCTTTTGCGGGTATTTAAGATTAACCAATTTTTCGCAACAACATTAAAATATGAAAAGGCTTTTGTGCCCCGAGAGGCGTCAAATTTATGGAGTGTTTCATATAAAAAAGTAATGCAATCATTTTTTAAAGCGTCAAATGAATGTCGTCCTTTTGCAAATCCATAAATTAATATTAGATTCTCGGCGAGCTTATCAAATGCAGGAAGAATTTGAATGGTATAGAGCTCGTCGCGCTCTGCTTGAAATTCGGATACCTGCCAGGCTTCGATCGCACTTTGAGTGGCGGCAGTGAAATAAAGCTTACTCTTTCCTTTTCGGCGCTTCACCACTCTTTTTTTCATCATTGTATTGGCTCAATATCGTTAGCAGTCTCGCTCTCCACGACAGCAATATAATTGGCAACTCTCAGAATTGCATTTCGACTAGCCTCCACATCATCTAAAACTTGTCGAATCTGTGGACTATCATAAAAAAGTGGAATTTGCAAAATTTCGCTTATAGATTCATAACGTTCATCTAACAAATCCAAAGCGCGAGTGATCGAATCAGTCGTCTTCAAAATTAACAAGCCGTGCTTAATGTTGAAATACATTGACACACAAGTCGTCACTAGTAGACAAATACTTGTAATAAGAAGACAGATCTCTAACGTCGTCATACCGCATAATCTCTCATGGTAGAATCCCAAATCGCGGTGATTGCATCAAATGAATGAGTCTTCAATAGCGTTTCTCTCAACTTTAACGCCCATCCCTCAGGAGTTGCCGGCTTACTTCTAAATTTTCGCATCTTTTTCTTAAAATCTTGCTCTTGAACTTCGGCCCACTTAGAATTCTCAACAAAAATATTCCCATCAATTTTTCCAGGATTTACGGGAGATAATTGATAATCAAACTTAATCCATTTTCCCTGATTTAAAAAATCGAGATGACCAGACCAATTCGTTGCCAAAACTGGCAACCCACTCGCCGCAGCCTCAAGAAGAGGTAATCCAAATCCTTCTCCGCGGGTTGGGGCAACGAGAGCTTTGATGGTTGGATTTCTATATAGACCGGCTATTTCTGAATCGTTCATGGCACCGTGTAAGAGATAAATTGGAGGATGATCTCCAAGCTCCGCAATAATCTGCTTAAAAATATTACGGACCAAGCCTCGATCCATCGTTGTGTTACGGCCATGGTTTGTTTTAACTATTATTCCCACGTCAGGATCATTGGCAAATTCTTCCGAAAGCCACTTAAGAGCCCAATAAGTATTTTTTCTATCTTGGGCGGCGTTAGTACCAGTAAGCTGCCCAAACAATAAAAAGTTAAATGATGTCCTAGTGTTCAGCTCGAAGTGTTCAACGCTGTCAGGGACAATGCTGTCTGGGAATGATTCTGGTACCACAACGATCGGAGTTTTTGTCTGTCCAGTCCGTAGTAGCGTATCACGTGTATGAGTAGAAGGGACTACTACCAAATCCATTTTATCGCACGCCTCGATCCACGCAGCGTTGCAAATGTCAGTCTCCACAGCGGCAGTTACCCCAACATTGAATTTTGCCGCATTAGGATCCCACTCGTTTGGGAGCTGCACTTGAAATGACATATCAAAATCAGTTACTGCATTCGCGGAGGCCATCATTATTTTTCCCACAAGTCCATCTTGTTCGTCAGGATTAATATGCCAAGGTGTTATACCCCACGGCAAGATTTGCGCACCCAAAGTTACGCCC
>Ga0209434_1000970_pt1 | contig 13187 bp, 17 predicted proteins | sample ETNvirnome_2_300_FD_184068 | JGI IMG/M metagenome (GOLD analysis project Ga0209434, IMG submission 184068) | Marine viral communities from the Pacific Ocean - ETNP_2_300 (SPAdes) (version 2) | ecosystem: Environmental > Aquatic > Marine > Oceanic | place: Pacific Ocean | collected 2013-06-22
ACCTCGAGGAGATTAAATAATGAACGCCTACACCAAAGCATTGAAGAACGTCAGACCGAGGGTCACCCGCACGTGGGTTGTCGTTTGCCGGTCGAGTTTCGAGACGCGGAAGCTCACGGGATGCAAGCTTTATCTCCGCAGCGAGGAGCGGGAGATGACAACCTCACCCCCCAAGACCTGGCACGCCCGTGAGGCCAAGCGTTGGGGCTGGACCTACAACAAGGATGGAGCCTGGCTCTGTCCCAACTGCGACAAGGAAGGTGAGTGATGCGGACCATCACACTGAAGCTGTCCGACAAGGCCTACGCCAGGCTGAACACAAGCTGCATGTCGAGGCTGCTGGCCAACGTGGGACAGACACAAGACTTCCTGCATGAGTTGGGTCTGCGCATCGTCAGGGCAAAGGACGGTGACACCGTGACCATCCGGCTCGTCAAAGAAGCCAAACAAGAAGAGGGAGAAGAGCGATGATAGAACTCACAGCTGACCAGATAGCCGAGCTTATTGGAGACGACTACGAGCCACTGGAGGACGCCCTGGAGGGGGGCGAGATAGCTACCTACTGGCACGGTGAAACCTTGCGCCGCGCCAAGCCGCTTGGTGGGGACCACACACCGTTCTGGCGACAGGGCGATGAAGTGATGACGGCAATCCGAATGGAGGGGTGGGTAGCGTGCGGCGAGAGGGTGTTCTGGGCAACCCTGAGCGGCCACCTCCTACTCGAACTCGACGAGGCAAGCGACGACGATGACAGTGCCTAAGCTGAGTGTGATTGAGTGGACGTGCCTGGCCTACGCCGTGAGCGAGCCGGGTGAGTGGACCAACCGACTGATCTGGGAAGACCTGGGTGGGCCCATCACGGGCTCGCCTACCCGGATCACCCACGCAGTCTCTAAGCTGAGGAAGCTCGGGTTCATCGAGCCCTTCGGTGGGTACCGAGTACCGCTGGAAGTCAGCCGCCTTGCGGCACCGCCAATCGCCGTAGCCAAAGTGCCCCTTGCCTCCGAGGTGCTACGTGCCGTCTCGGACAGGCAACCGATTAGATTGTCTGGCATCCGCCTGGCTGTAGCAGGCGACACCGCAGTCATCGGCAAGGCAGTCAAGTCCCTGGTCGAGCGCGGAGTCATCACGCCACCCAACCACATCTGGCCCACGCAAGAGGGCGCAGCTGCTCTGGCAGCCAGGCCCAAGTACCCCACTACAAAGGCGGGACGACCCCGTAAGAATAGATGACAGCATGGTTGTTGCCTGGTTCAACGGGCGCCCGACCTGCGACGACAAGAAATAAATAGCTCGCCACGCCTTGGCAATACCAACCTGGTATGATAGGCTACTCCCAACCCTGAGACATCAATGACCGAAGAACAGCAACACACCAGCATGGATACTGCTTTGCAGATCGACCAGCCTGCCCCAGCCATCCGCCGCATCGAGGCTATGCTCAAGCCCGAGGAACAGATCCTCCTGGTAGGGGCAGGGCACGGACGCAACGCCCGCTGGCTGCGAGAGCAGGGTCACCCTGTCTTTGCCTGCGACCCGTACAACGGGAACGATGACGTGGACGGTTGGGTAGGCGTGACCAGCAAGCCGGTGCCCTGGCACCTGCGCTTCGAGGTAGGCGTCACTTGCTACGTGCTCAACGTCGTGCCCTGGGATGTGGCCCGGCAGATCCGCAAGGACATGGCTCACCGCTGCAAGGTTCGGTACCACATCGTCCGAGGGACTGAGCTGGCTACACAGATCAGCCAGTACAAGTTCGACCGCCGATGCGGCGAGGGTGTCATCACAAGCAAGGGGTACCAGCGTGTGGTGATACCGCCGAGGGATGAGGGCGTCACCGTCTGGGCCGCCAACAAGAACTACGTCGCCTGGCGGGAGGTGTAGTCATGGACATCATAACGATCCTCGATACTGTAGGTACGACCTTCATTCAGTTCATCGCTATCGTGACGCTGGTGTTCGAGGCAGGCCTCATACTTGGCGCCTTCTTTGGAGACTGGCAATGAGAGCTGACGTACTACCAACCAAGTGCACCGACTGCCAAGGCCGAGGGTTCACCGAGCACATTACAGATGCGCTACCCTGGCCTGCTGCCAAGCTGTGCGCGACGTGTGAGGGGTTCGGTACGGTAGGGGAACAGCACAAGCCCCGCGACTTCGATCTCCCTACCGTCCGTTGGTCCGAGTCGATCAACAATGCCGTCAACATGTACGGTCCGTCAGGGATGCTTGAGGTCCGATTGATCCGGGGGAAGCTGAAGATAGGGCACTACCGCACGATGCAAGACAAGTCAGACCGGGTCTACTGGACACCCTTGGCTCGGATCGTGCCACTGGAGAGTGAACGATGAGCGCATGGCACCAAGCATTGAAGAGCGTGGAGCGCACCCTAATGGCCGAAGTGCACATCTATTGCACCGGCATCGAGTCAGACGGGTCTGGAAGGTGCGGGATGGAGCACTACATGGATCAACTGTTGACCTGTCCGACCAAGCTCGAGGCAATCAAAAGCGCCAAGGAAATAGGCTGGACCTGGGACTCCGACGGCAACTGGTTGTGCCCATATTGCAGCAAGGAAGGTGAATGATGGATGAAGAAACCCGCAAGCAACTGATAGCATTGACGACGCTGCACAGCTTTACCCGCAGGGCACTCCTCCTCGCGACGGAGGTGACAGGTGGTAAGCCGCCCCACTACAGCGAGCTGTGCAAGAATGAGATCCTGGAGTGGATTGCGAGACACCACGACCCTGCGTGGGTACTGGCTGCGGCATACGCGGAGAGTATATGGGAGGAGGCGGTACAATGAGGTTTGCAACGTACCGATGCGACGACTGCGCTAAAGAATGCACATACGACTGGACAACGGGCAACAAACCCACGGTGCCCGACAAGTGGTATGGCAGGGTCAACTTCCATCGATGCCCTGAATGCAGCACTAAACATTACGAGCAGAGCATCAACGCGAAGAACCTACGCGGGCCGCATGGCTTCTGCCCGAGGTGCTTCAGGTGCCTCAGCTGGCCTCCGCGTAGGAACAGCCACGTACACGGCTACGACATTGTGGACCACGATAACTACTACTGCACTGAGCCTCTGATGGGCCCGATCAACGGTGCAGCAGAACTGGAGCTTACCATCGTAAAGGCCTACGCAACCTACTTGAAGCTTACCGACCCAGAGAAGTTCGAGCGTCACGGGTCCTTCGCACAAGGTAGGCACGTACCGTACGACCTGCCCTGTCTGCACATGAAGCAGAAAACCTACGACGCCTTTGCACCAGTAGCACTCTCTCTTATCGAAGCATGGATGACCTAATGAAGCTCGTAGTCTACCAATGCGACAGCTGCATAGAAGAGGTGCACAGTACTGACGCCAAGGTTCCACATGGGTGGAAGAGCATAAAGCGCGGTGACATGTGCCCCAACTGCTTGCTCGACTACCAACAGGAGCAGCGTTGGAAAGAACACCGAGTAGGTCCGTACTACGTCTGCGTGGAATGCTGCGCTGTTATGTCGCGCAGAGAGAGCGCGCAGCCAACACACTCACGCAAGCGTTGTCGGTACATCCATGGGCCTCGGACCTATGACCCGGCAGCGGAGTGGATGGACCGAGACTGCGACTGTCAGGAGAGGTTCGAGCCTGTCTTGTTCAAGCAAACTCGCCAGGGCAAGTGGCTCGAGGGACAGCTTGGCATCCTCTGGCGTAGGGCGGCACGCGCTGACCAGGCAGTCTATGGTGGCCCGAGCAGGGACCGTGAACTCATTGACTGCCACGCCACGAACCGATGTGACACGATGCCTGGCGCGCACCACATAGCAGAGGATCGATGGGAGCAGTTCCTGAAAGACGTAAGCGACCAGGTCAATGCGTGGCGTAAAGAGGTGACACAATGACCAAGCTGCTCATCGACGCAGGCCGCAGTAAGCGGGGCTGGTCCCGCATCGGGACGTTCTCTCGGTGCCCCCAGCTGTTCGCCTACGAGAACAGGTTGGGGCTTGACCTCATCCCTGCCGACGCGCTGACCCGTGGGTCGATGGGCCACATCATCCAGGCACACCAGCACGCAATCTGGGGCGCCCAACAGGGCGGGGTGTGGGTGGACGAGACGTACCACACCGACCCCGACGTGTTCCTCCTACCCGAGGAGGCGATGTATGAGTGGTGCGACAGGAACCAAGCCGGGCACGAGCACATCGACCGCATGCTCGAGACGTTCAGGCGGTACATGGCCCGCCACCCTGAGCCACCCGGTAGGATACTGGCCGTCGAGTACCCCATGACAGCTGTACTGGGGAACAAGAACGGGCAGTGGGGCTTGTGGCTTGTCGATGACAGCAACCAAGAAGGGGAAGTTGTATGGGCCCAGGAAGACGGCTCGCTCATCGAGCCGACACCCCTCAATGTTCCGGGCCACCCCGACCACGACAAGCCGATCACACTGAGCAGACGACTGGACCTGGTCGTTGAGGACAGGGCTCGGCGGGTCTACATCTGGGACCACAAGAATCAAGCGCGCGTCAAGACCAGCCAGTCCACTGAGGCGTACGCCATCGACGGCGGGTTCGCAGCCTTCCGATTGATGGGCCAGCAGAAGTGGGGCGACCGCTTCGGAGGGGTCGCACTGAATCTCATTCAGACAACCGAGCCGTGGCGTGTTGCGAGACCCACTGTACCGCCGACACCGCACCGTGATGCGCACTTTGCCAAGCTGTTATGGCGCACTGAGCACGAGCTTGCCAGGTTGGATATTGAAGAACCGAACCATTGGCATTGGCCAAAAGTGCAACACGAGGTCACCTGCGTACATCGCTATGGCAAATGTGGCGGGTTGAACCTTTGCTTTTACGGAACCGCAGGAAAAAGTCGCTGAAAAGGTTGACACCTCCACGGTAATCCCATACGATCACTGAACCCCCTGAGCTAAAAGCTACCCAACTCCAGGAGAAAAGATGGATAGCACACAAGATAAGCCGTCTGTAATGGCGTGCGTCTATGGTAAGCCCAAGAAAAGGAAAACCAGTGACACGCTGGCATCGTTCCCCACGGCACTCTTTATCGGTTGCCCTCTGCAATCACCCTGGTTGCACAGAACGAGCTTGGCTTCACACCGGCTGTCCATGCTGACCCGCCTAAAACATTACCGGAACTGGTCAACCTGCTCCGCTACCTGGGAGACAACAACCTGGTCGAGCCCTACGGCGCTGTCGTCATCGACGACGCCAGCCACCTGGCCAAGCGCTCCATGCTGGAGTGGAAAGAGAACTCTCCAGTAGGTCGGTCAGGGAAGCCGGATCGCTTCTACGCCTACCAACAACTGGACCGCTACCTCCTTGAGCTGGCTGCCTACTCTCGGCACCTCGGCTGTCACCTGGCCATGACCTTCCACGAGAGGGCTCCGGGTAGCAACGTCGATGGGTTCTTCTGCCCCGGTGGGCCCGATGTCCCATCGCGCAACCAGACGGAGACCATCCCCTCGTGGTGCGACATCAACGTCCGCGCCATGGTGGACCCCGGCTATCCAGACCCTTGGTTCCCCGGCATCTACTACTGTGACCCCACCGATGGTGACTGGATCTGCGGTGACCGCACGGGTGTCTGTACTGCACGGACACCGGGCAACCTCCGCGAGATCCTCCGAGCCAGCGAGTCTGGCTACCGACTGGACCGGCTGCCCGGACTGGAGTGGCAGGACGACGTTGCTGAGACCGTGGCTGTCGCCATCGCTTCAGGTGTCGATGCCCGCACCGCCGTCACCGAGGTTGCCGCTTCGGTTGGCGACTTCAACCACCTCCATCTGCGCTGGGCGTGCCAAGACGGGATTGCCCGTGGCGTCCTACGGCTCAGCCGTCAGCGCGGACTCTTCGACTTCGCAGGACCCGAAGCCCCGGCAGAGACGCCAGCTGCGGTTCCTCCACCCCCTCCCGCCAAGTAGGCGGCTACGCCGACGCGATTGCGTCATCTAAACCCCGACCCCCCTAAGGAGAGGTCATATGTCTCTGTTCACCATTCCTGGTTCCGCATTTGAGGGCATCTCTGCTCTCGGTTCCACACCTCCAGAAGCTGGCCATCATGCTGTCAAGATTGTCAGTGTAGAGGCCAACCCAAAGGACAAGCCCAACACGTACCGCGTGTACGTGCAGTTCGAGAACGGCTTCCGCATGTTCGACTTCCTGCACCTCGCATACGACAAGGACGGTAAGGTCGTTCCCGGACTGACCGACAAGCAGATTGGCGGTCGCACCGCAGCTTTGCTTACCATCCTCAGCTCGCTTGGTTTCAGCCACGCTGACGTCAGTGCCAATGGTATGACCACCGAGTGGCTGCCGTATGCCACCAACGGTAACCGACAGGGCTACGTTGAGTTCACGCCTGGTCAGAAGGGTGTGGCCAACAGCTACAGCAACATCGAATCTTGGGTCACCCAAGAGGTCTACGAGAACATGAAGGGCAAGACTGTTAACGACGCAGTCGCTCAAGCTCAAGCTACGCAAGCGGCTCCCGCCATGCAGGCCCAAGCTCCAGCGCCTACAGCAGCCATTCCCGGTGTGCCCTCGAACGGTGCTGGCGTCCCCGCCCCGGCTGTTGCCGTTGCGTTGCCGCCCAGTCCCGCACAGACCATCGTGGGTAAGTAAGAGTTGTGGGCGCAGTTCTTGATGGTTCTCGCGCCTACTTCATAGACCAGGGGGTTTTCTTTGTTCCCCGTTGAGCCCAGCAGGAAGGCATGTGGGCGGTTGAATAGATGCCTTACTTTCTTTAATCGCTGGCAGGCCGATTGATCACATCAGTCTGCCAGGGCCGTCCCGGTTTTACACCAACATCAGCATGGCCGGGGCGGCCCACTTTTCCTGAGACACCATGATCCACCCAGAACAACAACCTCAGACCTACGACCCGATGGCATGCGGCGCTCGCTGCGACATCTGCCCACTGGGTCCGAATGGTGAGCTGAAGGATGAAGACTGGAAACCTGTCGGTCCCGAGCTTCATGATGGGGCGGCGGTATTGGCAGTCGCCGAGTCACCAGGCCCCGATGAGGTAGAGCATGGGCGGCCCTTGATCGGTAGGTCAGGTCAAGAGTGGAACTCTGCCTTGTCGGCTTGTGGTAAGCGCCGACCCGATGTGGATCTGTCCAACGTGATCTGCTGCCGCCCACCCGGCCAAGCTTCGGGTGCTTGGGGTCGCATGGTCAAGACACTGGACAGGCTCAACAAGAAGCGGAGCCGCCAGGGTCAGAACCCACTGCCCCATCCAGCTACCTGCTGCCGACCCCGCCTGCTCGACGAGGCGAAGAACTACGGCAGCATCATCACGCTGGGCAAGACGGCCACCCACGCACTGACTGGTATCGGCTCATCCATACAGTCGACACGCGGTGGACCGCTCAAGATAGACGACTCATGGAGCGTGGTCAGCGACAACAGCCCGGAGTCCCCACCACTATCACACCGTGTGCGGGTCCTGCCCACGCTCCACCCCGCCTTCATCTGCCGCTCCCCTGGATGGCGACACGTCCTCCACTCGGACATCGGCAAGGCGTTCCGCTGGTTCGAGAACCGGCTGCGGTGGACAAACCCCGAGGTGCTGTGGCGTCCGACACCGGACGAGCTAACCGACTGGCTCAGCCAGCAGGCACCGTTCTGGGCATACGATGTGGAGACCGATGGCATCGAGCCGTTGACCTGTAAGCTGCGTACGATTGCCATTGCGATTCCAGACCTTGATGGAGTGGGAAGGGCGGCGCGGGAGTCAGTCGAACAAGGGTGCCGGGCCGTGGGCATCTCTCTGTTGGGTGCTGACGGGGGGCGTCGCTTCTACTCCTTGGAGGATGAGAAGCGTATCAAAGACATCTTGCGGCGTGCGTTCTCGGACGGCCGAGTGTGGGTCGGCCACAACGCCGGGTCGTACGACCGCATGGTGATCGAGCAGCACTTGGGTGTGACACCTCGACCACTGGTCGACACGTTGTTCTCCACCCGGTTCCGTGCGCCTGACCTACCCAAGGGTCTCAAGACTGTAGGCTCCATCCTCACCGACGTGGATCGGTGGGAGACCACCGAGAAGGGCACAAAGATTTCCACAGGTAGCCAAGACGACGACGAGCTTCTCAAGTACAACATCGTGGACACCGTGGTCAACGCGAGGATCCTGGTTCCGCTCATAGATGCAGCCGCCGAGGCTGGAGCATTCAGGAACTTATCCACAGCCTATCGACCTACCAACTGGCCTGACGGTGTAGCCTGGAACCTCCACGAGGTTGACCACGCCACCCAGGACATGTGCGTCAACCTGCACAAGAGCGGGATCTGGATCGACCAGGAAGCGCGTTGGGCGTTTGAGATTGAGTACGAAGCCAGCGTCAAGAGGCGCAAGGTGAGACTCAAGGAGCTGGCACAAGAGGCGGGGATCAAGAGCCTCGACATGGTCGCAGTCAACCAGGATGACGACCCAGAGATGGGTGACGAGACAATCAACCCAGCCAGTGCGGACCAGATCCGACGGCTGCTCTACGACAAGTGGAGCCTGGGCATCCCACCACACATGGAGGCTCGTGACTTCTACACGCTGGGCGGGCTGCCCGGTACGGGTGACGCGGTGCTCCGTGGCCACCTCGCCAGCGGATCTCTCGGCCCACTACAAGAAGCGTTCATCCGCGAGCTTCGACTGTATCGGCGTGAGCACACCAAGGTGCTGGGTACCATCCTCCGACCGATGCAGATCCGGGGCACCCATGAGAAGGGTATCGTCTGGCCTGACGGACGGGTCCGTTCCTCCTGGGGTGCGCACATCACCAGCGTCGGTAGGCTGTCGTCGTCCAAGCCCAACGTCCAGAACATCGCCTCACGTAGAGGATTGGGTCGGCTGAAGCGGATCTTCGCCGCACCTCCAGGTCGTATCCTCATCGGGGCTGACCTTGACCAGGCACACCTGCGCATCATCGCCAACTACTGGAAGATCCCCCGCCTGGTGGATTGCCTGGTCAACAACGTAGACCCCCACAACCTGCTGGCCCACGACATGTTCGGGAAGGACTTCGAGAAGGCAGAAGGTTGGGGCGAGGCCGGGTTCAGCATGGGTCGCAAGCCAGCCGGTGGGGTGGCGGGTTCCATGCGGGACATCGCCAAGACCCTCCGCTACGCATCGATCTACGGAGCCTCGCCCATGACGGTGTGGCAGGTGATCACCTCGACCGAGTCGGACGGGGGCAACATGCCCTACCTGAAGATGGAGCCGAGAGAGGTTCGGATGTTCCACAAGAAGTGGCTTGCGGCTGAGCCCGAGTGGAAGGAGGCCTGGAACACTATGGTCGCTGCCTATGAGCAGCAGAACTTCCTCGAGGAACCTGTGCTGTTGCGCCGGTCGGGCAACCTATCAGACGGCAAGCTCAACGAGGTCGTCAACTTCCCCGTCCTGGCTGCAGAGAGTTCGGTCATGCGACTGGCTGAGCACGCTGTCATGGAGGCTTTCCCCTTCAACTTTGCGGGTACCGGTACCGGTATGATTCACCAGTGCCACGACTCGATTGCAGTCGAGGTACCCCTACCGTCTGGGCTCGACCCCCTGTGGGCACCCACCAGGGGCCAGGCCCTGCCATCCCAGCTGGAGACGATGCGGCGCACGCTTGAAGAGTGCATGTGCGTCTCGTTACCTGGCTGGCCCATCACCATGACTGCCGAAGCAAGTGTCGGTAGAACCCTGAAGGATCTGTAGCATGAGTGAAGCACGCTGGTTTTTGGCGCACGCCAAGGGTGACGACGACGTACTCATTGATGAGTGGGTCGTAGCCCTGACCCAGAACCTGAGTTCCGAGGAATGGGCTGTCACCGTGACACCTGGTCGAGACGACTATGAGACACGGGCTCACACCATCGGTGGCTGGAAGGTGTGGTGCAAAGACGTGCCCTGTGGTCTGCGCTACGACAACCATCCCCTGTTCCACGGTGTAGTCGTGCCTGTACACAGTACGGTTGCGCGGCCCACAGTGGGCAAGGCCACTGCCACGATGCTTGAGGGGTTCATCCGCGAAGGCAAGCATGCCTTCGTCTGGTGCCCCGACACCGCAACCTTCCGCCAGATCGTCGCCCTGTCCGAGAGCGGTGACGACTGGAAAAGCTACGCTACCTTGGTCCTCAAGGCAGCCTAACAACGCCCCCCTGAGTCATGGAGATGACGTGAAGAAACAACCACAACGACCCTATATCAATAGGGTATCAAGCAACCTTAAGTGTGCCGACGGTTCCGATGACTGGAACATGGAACTGGGTCAGCACACGCTGATCGTTGGCGGGAACGCCAGCGGCAAGACAGCAGTGATCCAAGCGACAGAGCTGGCCACGACAGCCGTAGCCGACGACGTAGTTGGGCGACTGGGTGTGCGCGACCCAGCCCTGCTCTTGTCCATGGTTCGAGGCGACAAGCTGACTGCTCACGCATCAATATCAACGGACTCACCAATCAACTGGGAAGGTGGGGACTGGAACTACAACTACGTGATTGAGCGAGACGGCAGCACGGTCAAGAAGCCGGAACACTTCGCGACACGAGGCACCAACGTACCTGTCTCGGTGACCTTCCCCCTACGTGCCGTGAGGGAGGCTCTCGCGGGCGCCTCAACCACAGCGCGGACCGCCTTCCTCACCTGGGCGGCTGCTTCGACTACCGATGACGACGTCCTGTCGTACATCCCAACGAACCTACACGAACGGTATCGCACGGTGACAGGCAACATCGCACCCAACGACGCCCCTGTAGATCGCCTGGTCAAGCTGGCCAAGTATGTGGCCAAGCGTGCTCGGGATGCGGCCAAGGAAGTCAAGGGTGCCGAGACTATCCTGGCTGAGGCTGATAGCTCTCTACCTACACGCCCCACGGACCAGGACATCCTCAAGGCGGAAGCTGCGGTAGCCGAGGCGCAAAGAGCCTTCGACAGCGTGACCCAACCGCAGGACCCAGAAGAGGCACCGGCCCCAACGACAAGCATGCCAGCAAACGTGCCGCACTCGCTGGAAGCAATCCGGTGGGCCATGGACAACGGACTGGAGCAGTGCCCCACTTGTGGTAGTGAGGTCGGGTTCACCCACCTCGAGGTGTGCCACGACTACTTCGCTCGCATGCTGGACGAGACTGTCGATGCGGACCTGGTACCTGAACCGGTAGGTAACGACCATGTAGAGGCGTACAAGAACCAGCTGTTAGCCGCTCACCAGGCACTGTCCACAGTCAAGGCTGCCCGGTCCCGTTGGGATGGGCTGACCAGTGCGCGTGACAAGGCTGCGGGTATGCAGTCTGAAGTAGACGAGTACAAGGCCATCAAGAAGGCGTGCGACATCGCTATCGGACAGCTGCTCGGTGACCTGACCACTGGCTTCTGCACCCGTGTAGGACGCTACCTCCCGTCTGACTGGACGTTCGACATCGAACTGAAGGATGGTAAGCGAGACGTGTTTCGCATGGGATTGCGCGACACGCCGGACAACGGTACCCCAGGCTACCTGCGCTGTGGCTTGTCGGGTGCGGAGTGGGCAGCTGTGACGACAGCCGTTGCCATGGCAGCCTCCGAAGGACTGGCCATTAACGAGCCGGTCATCATCGTTCCCGAGGATCGGGCATGGGATACCACTACGTTGGGCTACGTCATGCGGACCTTCTCCAACTTCAACGGGCAGGTCATCATGGCCAGCACGGTACGCCCCAAGGGTCGGCCACCCAAGAACTGGGCGATCATCGACCTGGACAAGGCTCAACCTGACAAGCCCAAGGGCGAGAAGGAAGAAGCGGAGCCCGAGGTAGAGGTTGTGGCTGCGCCCGAGGTCGAAGCCGTCCCGGTTCCGCCAGCACCAGAGAACGTCCGCCGTCGTGCTGTTACTGATGATCAACCGGTAAGTGCGCGGGGCATTCGGATGCTCGGCGGTCTTGGGTTCGACGAGGCTGCTGTAAACCGTATGTCATCGAGGGCTGCGGCCAGCATCATCAGCGAAGGGATCACTGCCAACATGGTGATCATTCTGGAAGATGGTGGCTACGAGTACCGCAGCGACAAGTTGGTCAAGCTACCTCGAGCCAGGTAACTTGACAGAGCAAGACTCCCACCGATAGAGTGGGCGTGCCCACCGAGTTGCGCAACTCGGACCTGGATGTCCAGGTAGTGGCTCAGGGTTGCTGCCGTCCGTGAATGACCACCAGTGTTCACGGACGGCGCTTACCCCGAGTGCGCCTGGGGTTCACTGCTATAGTGAACGATACGCTTACTGACCCCTCCCCTCCCACCAACTCCCCCCACGACACACCACTACAGGAGATGCGGCCATGGACTGTGGGCAAAGAGCCCCTGAGGTTCCTGCATCTGCCATTGAACGGCTTTCCAACCTTGTTGACATCGTCAAGGGCGACGATAGCGACGCAACCGTAACCGCCTGGTCAGCGATCCAAGACCCCGACACGATGGACTCCCTATCCGTCGAGTGGAACAGAGACAGTGGCCGGGTCGGCGCTATCCTGGCTGCCATTGAAGCGGTTCCTGGCAACGCCATGCGAGCCCGCAACCTTCGGTCAGCTATCCGTAGACTGGCAGAAGACCGGGCTCGAGAGACCAGCGCTCGTATCATCGACGAGCTTGAGCAGGAACTGGAGGGCGTGAGCAGCCTGTCCGAGCAACTCGGACCAGCCTGTCCGTCAGCTGATCTGGTTGATCCAACAGTCCTCGAAACACTACGTGTACCGCCGGGTTATCAGATCGACGCCGCTGGGGTACACCGCTTGGCAGCTACTCCCGATGGGGAGCTTCGACGTACTCGCATCGCATCTGCGCCAATCTTCATCGTCCGACGCACCATCGACGTAGAGACCGGAGAAGCCAAGCGTCAGGTCGTGTGGCGAGGCGCCGGTGGCTGGACCTCTAAGATTGTGAGCCGCCGTACCGTCCTCGATGCTCGGCAGATTCTGTGCCTGTCCGACCTTGAAGCGCCTATCAGCAGCGCAAACATCGTTCAGGTTGTGGCGTTCCTGACTGACTTCGAGTCCGAGAACGCGCACCGATTTCCGTCTGTCATATCAACCAGCAAGATGGGATGGATGCGTGACGGTAGCTTCATGCTGCCCGACCGGCACATCACCCACAATGCGGACACCATGCAGCATGTCCTCGCAGCCCCTACTGGCTTGGACAATGTTGCCAAGGGTTGGGTCGAGG
>Ga0209434_1000972_pt1 | contig 13174 bp, 19 predicted proteins | sample ETNvirnome_2_300_FD_184068 | JGI IMG/M metagenome (GOLD analysis project Ga0209434, IMG submission 184068) | Marine viral communities from the Pacific Ocean - ETNP_2_300 (SPAdes) (version 2) | ecosystem: Environmental > Aquatic > Marine > Oceanic | place: Pacific Ocean | collected 2013-06-22
GGCCATCCTCATTTCCTCCACTCATAAATGTACTACAAGCCTATATTAATATCCTGAATCTAAATATGGTGCTAAAGTGTTATTATCAATCTTTGAAGTGTATTTCGAATCCAGCAATTTTGGCAAGCCGGCGGGTGATTTCACCTGGATCATCTGCATTCTTCTCTATGGCCCTTTTGATTTCAGCTTTCTTTGATTTTGATAGCTTCTTTTCTCTATCAGCGTACTCTTTCTTGATGTCCGCAATAGCAGCCTCATATCTCTTCTCGGCGAGGGCTTTTTTATTTTTTTCTATCTCATGAGATTCATTAATAACATGAATTTCTTTTTTATAGTCTTCTTCAATTCTATCCGATATCTCTTTATAGTTAAACTTGCGTCGAGCCAACAAACAAAGGCCCAATGGAATGGCCAAACCAATCAGAAATTTCCAATTACGTTTGCACCATGCCCACGATTTTTTGACTGCTGACTTCAACGCAAAAATGGTCATCCCTATGCTCCGTGTCTCCATGTTTTCACTGCGTCTATAGCACCTTGGCTACCGATATAAACGATAGCGATCATTCCCCAAGTCTCAGAATCCAAATGAGAATATGCCATGAGTCCCGTAGCTGTTAGAAAGACCAAAAGCTTCCTGGAGATCAACTTGCCAAGAACTTTATCGGTAATTGCTCTCACCATATTTTACCTCCATTAAAGAAAGCCCTGGGATTAGGACGAAGTCCCACGATTGAAAATCCCGTAAAGAACCCCCAATGCAACAAGGCCTACAAGACCTTGACTACCTAGACTAGCGGTTAAACCAACAATATTACCAACCACATCGGCAGGAAAAAATGCCGTCCCTGTCCCAAAAAGAACCTGCAAAACGACTGCAAGAGCCAACATACAAATTCCAGCTTCAGTCAGTAACTTCGCCCAACCTATAACTTTCTCTAACACTTTCATCACCTTTCTCCTATACTAACCCCCCCAAAAGGAGGGCGCAGCTATAATGCTGCAAGTGACGCATATAATTATTGTGCTCGAGTCAGTTTATCAAATCATCATCGGGATCATCATCAAAAGGAAACCCTGAAGAGTCATAGGGGTCGGCGGTGGACGCAATAACATCATTTAAACATGCATAAATAATCTGCATATCTTTATTTAATTCATAATTAGCTAACGTCAAATATTGAAGAACTGAGTGTATTTGATCCACCTGCTCCTCTAAAGCGAGGACTTGAGATTCTAAAGTAGAAGGATCGTTCTGCTGTGGCATATTATCGATTGTATCAGGCATTTTTGACATATTGATATTATTATATCGTACTTTGCAAATGTTTTTAATTCATTTTATCATTTACCCATTAAGGGATTATCGGTTTCAATAACTTTGAATATTGATTCGGCATCTGTTTTAGATAATTGTTTAAGAGCTTTTTCTTTTTTATTAGTAGCCAGCTGCTGTAATATTTTTATCATCCTGGGGTCTTCTTCAACTATTTGAATGGCCAATGCTTCGAATATTTCTTGCATAGATAAACGATTTTTAAATGCTGTTATTTTTAGCGCGGTGTGAGTTTCTCCCGTAAGATTGATATGCACTGATTTTCTCGTCTCCAAATCCTGATATGACACTCTATCGGCCCGTATCCTTCACCGTAGAACCAACTTCAGTCTGGCCAGGACACCCATGTGACATCTCTATGCACCACCTTCAGTTGTAGCACCAACTGCGATGGGTGAAATTTCATCCTCATCTATTTCCAGTGAAAGATCATACCGCAAATCCAATATATCCACCAACTCTTCAGCCTTTTCGGGCCCATATTTCGATGTGATATAATCTTCTGCCTTTTTTATAATAATTGCTTTCATATCAAGCAAAGAATCATAATTCTGCGCCAACCTGGCGATATCCGACGCAAACGTTTCTAAATCAATCACGGGAGTTCGTTCCTGTTCAAAAAGAAGACTAACTAATCGTGGATAACGGCCTTCCCCTATATCTTCTTTTTCCATTTTTGCCACTTGAAGAGCGTCTGTTTCAAAATCCACAAAAAGAGCAGTTAATTCATCGTCCACAGTTTTGGCAAGGCTTAAAGCTTCCTCGTCAGGAGGCTCAACCTCTTCCTCTTTTTCTTCTTCCTCCCCTACGTCCGCATCCGTTTCTTCTTCTTCCTCAGCACCCTCTTCGCCCCCCCCTTCCTCGGTTGCTTCTTCAGGTGTCTCTTCAGTCGCAAATATATCCTCTTGCTCACTTAAAAGCCTAATTTCTTCAACGACTAATTTCCGAAGTCCCTTTCTAGTTAATTTCATCTCAATCTCACCCCATCAAAATAAGCATAGTTATTTGAAGTTTTTTATTATGTGACCGCCTGTGCAAGAGCCATCAGAGACAGGACAGTTCCAATATTAATTTCTTCTAGATCTTCCTCATCCGTTTCAGGATCTACTTCAACTTGATCTATCTCCAGTCGTAATTTTTCCTTTTGCTCTAAATAAAGCAACGTCTCTCTAACAAGAACACGTAATTGTAATTCGCAATTTGCGGTGATCATCGAGTTATTTTTCCAATTTTTTCAGCTTTTTTTATACGTTCTTCAATTACTTCCCAATTAAGCTCTTTCATCATTGCAAAAATATATGTCTTGCGATCATCTAAATAATCTCGATAATAAGCATGCTCCCAACAATCTATTACTATTATGGGAAATGATGCAAAGGGAACATTGACTGTATTTAAATCTACACAGACATTGATATAACGTTGTAAAAAAGTATTATAAACTGTTACGGCCCACCCGTTACGAGAACTCATTGCACAAGCAATAAAATCCTTTTGCCATGCATCAAAAGTACCAAAATCTCTTTCAAGTCTCATGAAAATCAGAGAATCCATGGTTAGCTGGCTATTAAGATCGCCAATATTGTCAAAAAATAAACCATGCAAAAAAGAAGCATTGAGATTATAGATTTCATCAATTTTCAAATTTCGAAATTCAGAATCCTCAGTGTTAGCATTTTCTCTATCGGCTGTGTCGAGTTCGGCGCTTACCTTATTTAAAGACTCTACATATCCTTCGAATATTTCAAAGTGGGCACGCTTACTTTTTTCACTCAGTAACTCTGTAGGGAGATTGAATTTTTTAGCCTGTGCTACATAAGCTTCATCCAGGGTTTGAGAAGCATGCGGCGGAGTAGTGGCTTTAGGACTCAACCCCAATGAAGTACGAATAGTTTTTTTTAATTCCAAGTCAGAAATACCAAAATCTTTCATTCTATTTCACCTCATATTCGCGCTCGAATTCTTCCTGATCTATCATAAATATCTCTTCCTGACCTCTATTAAGCGGGTCCGCAAGAATCTGTGGGTCGTTAATTTCATCCTCATCCAACAAACGTGTAGATGACCCTTTGTCTTTTATCAATACATCTTCTTGTTCTGGAGGCGGTTCAAATCGTGGTTCGTCCGGCATCCTTAATATAATTTGAGCTTCACCAGATGAAGGGTCCTGAAAAACGTCGTCAACCGTATATTCATACTGCGATTTTTTGTGTCGAACTTTGAGATCGCGCCCTATTAATACATTCCCTTCCTTATCAAAAACCTCAACCTCTTCTAAAGCTTCAAGTAATCTCGCGTGATATTCGTCCCGCATCAACTTGATAAGATGTCGTTCTGTGAGCAAGCCTTCTTTACTCATCTATCAACTCCTGCCATTTTCATTAAGCGGTATCTAATCATATCATCCTGAGAATAAAGACTTTCCTTCTCAAAATCCTCTGAAGGCTCTGGAATATTTATCAAATCATTTGCAGGAATAAATATTTCAGTTAATCGAGGCGTTGTCAATTGTCTCAAACGCCGCGTAGCCTCTAGAAGCACGAGCTTAAACTCATTATCCGTTAATTTAGCCATATTTTCTTGAAAAATTCCTCCCCCAGCTAATTGATCCAAAGCACCCCGTAGATCCTTCCTGGCTTTGCGAGCCGGATTGCCACTGCCTACAGCCTTAGTGACTAAACTCGCTTTATCTTTAACGAATGTTGCAAAATCATCAGCTGTTACTTTGACTCCAGCTGGTTCTTCCTCGGTTGGTTCCGGGGCATCTTCACCCTCCACGGGTTGGCCATCACCAGCCCCGCCGGTGGCACCACCAGCCCCGCCTCCACCAGAGGGCTCGGCCAGATCTTCAGAAGCAGCAGTGTCGGTTCTCGGAACATCGGGGGCAGCTTCTAGAGCTTTTGACATTTCTTCAATATCGTTATAGCTCAACCCCAACATGTCTTCCGCTGCCTGAGCAGTATCCAACTCAGTAACATCAGATGTCAGCTCATCTTTACCAAAAGCACCGGTTAATCTACCCATCAATTTTCCCGCCCAGCCTGGCTGTCCTGACTTGAGTGCTTTGACGAACCCTCCAGACAATTTATCAGCTGATGGCATCCCCTCGGTGCCCTCTAAATCCGATAGGGGCTTTTTCTTCATTTCATCATCTGCCATGAAAGGTTCCAAACTCTTGAGCACAAAAGGGACTCCACTTTCCAAAGCATCAGCCACAGATTTTGACTTAGTCTGTAGACCTAACACTGACTGTAGAGCTCTCTTAGCATCCACAGCTTTACCAAAAAATCTACTCACGGTAGCCTTAAACCCTTCCGGATTCTCCAAATCCAATCCCGAGGCAAAGGTCTCCGCTTTACCAATCGCTACAATTAGAGAATCCATATGAGACTTTAGCTCAGGCGATTTTTCCACAGCTTTCTGTATTTTCCCCATAGTATCTTTGGTGCCCGAGATACTGCTTTTTAATTCTTCCACATCAGCTTGTTCCAATGCCTCATGTAAAATATAACCCATAGATTTAGATCGCATCGAGTCTTCGAATAATCGTTCATCACCTTCCAACTTAACCATCATTTCCATTATCCACATCGGATCGATGTCCAAAAGTGGCTGTTTATTTCCGTGTAAGGACATTTAACACACTCCAGGTCTTAATACCATACTGTTATACATATTCTAGGAGTGAGTAAAACGCCTTATATTGATACCGGATTTCTTAAGAATTTCTAAACCCGTGATATCTCTATACTCCACGTCATATATTACTTCATCTATCCCGGCATTAATCATTGCTTTAGCACACATTTTACAGGGTGACATGGTAACATAGAGTTTTTTGCATTTTGGATTATTAAAATCCATCTTGAGCAAAGCATTTATTTCTGCATGTAACATTCCGGAGTTTCCCGGAACGTCGGATTCAACTTCATTAGGACCACCAGCATAATTACCGTTATATCCGATTGCTAATACCTGTGTATTATCACCTGTGGTAACCACAGCTCCCACCTTACTGCGCGGATCATAGGAACGCCTGGCAATAGAATGCGCAAAATCCATCCATATTTTATCCCAAGGAGGCCTAGTTTTATTTAGCATATTTGTGGTCCTCATTTTATCAAATACCTTACCTTACCCAATGTCTCCTTAATTAAACCCCCCAAGTAGCTCATGAATTCTCTACCCTAAGTCCATCCTGGTTCATGAATGAATGATGCTCCCAACATCTTGGTTCATATAAATCCTTGCCGCCTATTGTGATCTCATTTAAGTCCTGAATTTTTCTATGGGTGTAATAAGCATCACGTCCTGTGATCATGCAAACAGCGGGACATATTTCAATCCGCGTTGCCCAGGGCATCATATCTCTAATTTCGGTAAAAACATTTCCGCTAGCCGATAACTGCAGTGAAGAAATGACGATGGTTTTACCGGTCTTAAAAAGCTCAAGCACAACTGCAGCAACGTCATCTATCATAAATGCTTCATCGATTGCAATGACGTCAGGATTTTCTTCTTTCACCATCTCCAATATTTCAGAACCATTTGCAACCACGCACGCAACATATGTCATTCCGGAATGGGTCGTTATCTTATCTTCAGAGTACCTATTATCCATTCGTGGTTTAAATGCCAACACTTTTTTATTTTGATATTTATATCGCTCTAATGTCCCTAACATACGCGTAGTTTTAGAACCGAACATGGGTCCCGTAAATATTATAAATTCAGGATCTCGTATAATTTTATGCATCTTTCTCCCCAATCCCCCACCAACTCAACGTTCTCATTAGTCCTTCCTCAATACTCATCTTAGATTTATAACTCAATAACTTATGAGCTAGCTCCACATCGGCGCATGTTTTCATTACATCGCCTGATCGCCATGGAGAAGTTGTGATTCTAATATTAGAAAATCTATCTTTAAACATTTTTAAAATCTCATTATTACTATATGATTGACCATGGCCAATATTAAAAGACATCCCAGATATTGTGGATGTGGCAGTGGCTGCTAAAATATTGGCAGAGACGACATCATCTACGTATACCAGGTCTCGACATTGTGTACCATCCCCATCACTGCGCAGAGGTTGATTTTTCTTTATTGCATTACACCACGCCGCTATGGCCGTTGCATAAGGGCTATCTCCATATTGGCGTGGACCATAGACATTAAAATATCGCAAACTTACCGTATCCAACCCATATAACTTATAAAACATTGTAGCAAACATTTCACAACAATATTTTTGTAAAGCATAAGGCGATTGTGGATTTTTTATATGACCCTCGTCTGTGGGAAACTTGAGCGCATCGCCAAAAATTGATGATGAACTGGAAAAAATGAGACGCTTTATAGAGTCTCGACATGCATCAAACAACGCTAAGGCCTTAAAGAGGTTTGTCTCAGACGTCATAACCGGCTCGTCAACTGACGTCTCTACACGCGGTTGAGCAGCCAAATGAAAAACATATGTGTAATGCTTTTGCTTAATTCTTGACAAAACATTTGAATGAGCAAAGTCACCGGTAATCAACAATACAGGTGACACAAGAGAGGATTCGTATTTTTTTTCAAACATATGAAGCAAGTCCACATGAACCGTACGTACATCTAGATCTTCTAAAAATTCAATATGACCATTCGATAAATCATCCACCACATCAACTTGCCACCCCTTATCTAGAAGAGCATGCACGAGATTACTTCCAATAAACCCGCATCCTCCGGTCACTAAACACTTAATCACAAAACCCCCTAAAGAACATGGTATCCTACAAAGTTTGAAGAATTTTGCAATTCGATAGCTTCTCTATCGAATCCAATTTTTTTTAATCGATGAGAGGCTAATAGCTTGCCCCAATCCATCCAATAATCATAAATCCCCTCTACGTTCCACCCTTCTAATTCTCTCAGCAAAGCTAAAACTTGATCATTAGAAACCGCATTTCGGATTTTTCCCTCTAAAAGAGACAGTTGTTCAGTGGGAGGTAAACATGGCAAAGAGGGCATAGCACCTCGTGATAACCTGTGTATTTGGGCTTGCATAGTCGACCCCTCCTCTACGATATTTTCCAACATCTTAAAGTGTTGCTCATAAACATGTAGTGAGTTACTAATATGAACATAGGACCCTAATTTTACGCCTAATTCGATAGCTAGCATTTCTTGAAAAAATGTAAAAGCCGGAACATCATATGCAATTCCCAAAATTAAATCAGACGATCTCATATTCACGACTTGGTGTAAAGCACCATCACGAATAAAAAATTGCAATGACAATGTACAGGGGACGTCTAATTTAGCAGCATATGAATCCCACGGAGATCGAATATGAATAACAGCCCGACGGGAATCTGAATCTTTTTTAAGCTCATTGATAATATAGTCCCATTGAATTATAGAAGAATCCGCAATCCATGCATGGGGTTTAAATATCCTAGCCCCATAAGCAGAATTCGCAGTTTTTCCATCGTCGGAAATCTTTTTCCAAAATGATGAATAATTTGCGATCCAATCTGTAGAATCGTTACCAGATAAATACCATAATAATTCTGCCATCATGTATTGCATAGAAAACTTTCTTGCCTTCACATAAGGAATCCTATTTCTTGGATCTGTGATGGTAAACTTTACAGCTAATTTTTCACGAATCTTTTGACCTCGGGGTTGGGATATAAAATCGTAATCATTTAACAATTGCGATGCTAATGATAGATAACAATCAGTAAAATTAGTAAACGTATTCATAGTAATTAATCATTTCTCCAAAAACTATACATTCCTTTCTCGATCTCATATTCCATAAATTTTACAGAACGTGAAGGTTCTGTTTTGGCCCATGTAAACATCTCCCGAATCAACGACGCCAAATCAGTCTCATCATAAAATTCCAACATTCTTTTTGCTTTGGTGTGATTACAATATGCCTCTTGAACTTCATGGCGTTTTTCAAGATACACCTTTGATACATCATACCCCAGTTTATCAACAACATTCTTAAATGTATCAGCCAATTCATTAATAGAGCAATAATAATCGGCACCGATGTTGAATATCTCTGAGTCAAACCCTTCCATAAGTTTTTCAAAGGGCCTCATATAAAACCTAACATCAGAAAAAGATCTCACTTGTTCACCGTTACCATAAATGGTAATAGGCTCTTTTGCCAGTGTCTTTCTAATCCAGATCCCGATTACGTTTCGATATCGATCCCAGATATTTTGATATACCCCCGCAATATTATGGGGCCTTACAATGGTGTATCTCAAACCAAATTGCTCAGCAGCTGATTTTAAGTCAAGTTCTATCGCGTATTTAGATATCCCGTAAGGATCAGCGGGAAAAGGACGCATGTCCTCTGTGAAGGGGGGCTCCTGATCTCCGTACACATCCATGGAACTACTAAAAATTAGTTTTTTGACATTATTTTTAATACATGCATTAATAACATTTGCAGAACATACAATATTGTTTTGATAATTAAATTTACGAATGAAAGGGCTTAAACATACAGCGGCATATGCAGCAAAATGATAAACATAGTCAGGTTTTTCCCTCTCAAAAATTCTTTGAATCTCGCTATCTTTGAGAAGGTTGACCTTATATAAGATACAATCTTCCGGTACATTTGATTCATATCCCCCGCTCATATCATCAATTCCAATTACGTCATATCCTTTAGACAAAAGATATCTGGAAAAATTTGCGCCCAACAACCCAGCGACACCCGTTATCAAAACTTTCGTTTTTCCCATTTTACTTCCTATCAGCTCTCGTTTATAAAGCTCAAAATTTCTTCAATCTCTCGATCCAAGTTTTCATCGTCAACTGAAAGTACGTGACATTTACAGTTTGACCATTTAACAAACTCATGATACCTACCATCTATCTCCTTTACTTTTTCCACATTCAGCTTTTCAGGAAATAAATCATCAACCTTTAAATTTTCTCGTGTACAAATAATAATGTGTGTATCGTGTTCAGCATGCCAATCATCTAAAATACGTAGCCCCTCCGTAAAACTCTCTCTGCCAAATGCTCTACTATATACCCATTCAGATGGCCATGCTCGATCAAACACAACAGAAACCCCGGATTGTTCAATAAAATCCAACAGCATCGGGTCTCCAAATTTTACAATGCCCTCGAAGGACTTTTCGGGATTCTGATCAAAAACTTTCCACTCAATACGATTTTTGAAATAAATCATATTGAGTCGCTTCGCTAGCTCTTTTGCAATCTCCGTTTTTCCACACTGATCAGTACCCTCAATCACAATATGCCTGGTATTCATTAATTCAACCCTTCAATAAAATTGGCGACGCCCCTAACGGTAAAATCCGCAAAGGAAGTCAGTCCTTCCAATTGTTGCTGAACAATATTTTCACGTTCAGTTTTGGAAAGTTTACTCAAATAACTCACCTTATCGATAACATCACCAGAAGTACGCACCACCCAGTCCTCCCCCAGACAGTGAAGGATGTTATGTTCATAAGGTATTAAAGCTGGTACTCCGCACTGCAGTGCTTCAAATACACGTGGCGAAACGTATCCCGTTTCATAATAATCATTCTTTGAGATGTGTGTAGTTGCACTAAATCCGCTCAAGATCTCCATGGACTCGTAAAACCCTCTTCTCAACCCCAGTGAGAGAGTAGGATAGCGCGAAATTATCTTAGAGGGATCCTCCCTTTCAGGAGATCGTTGTAGCCAATTTCCCCACATAATTGTTTGTACGCCAGCATTCCTCAATGCAATAGAAGGTATGCCATAGTATTTTTGAATGCTGGCCTCTCGCTCATACCTGTTTCCAACGTAACCATAACAATAAGAATATTCAGGTGTGTCGAACAACGGCTTAAAATCAGTCCAAATTGGCATCCAAGAACGCTTTTTAGAGAGAATTTTTGGTCGAAAAGAAGGGTCGCATATCTCCATTTGTGGCCAACGTTTTTCATCTTCCAGACGAATTTTATGATCCGTATCAAGGACTATCACCCGGGTTTCACTGTTGCAATAGTAATCTAAAAGCTCGGCCTGTCGATCCCAGTCAGGTTCAACTTTTTCTTTCCCAAAATTCTTATACGTGGGCCACCTCCACTCTACAAACAAAATGTCTAGATTCGGTAACCCTTTCTCATATATGACTCCACCATACTCATTTTTCTCACGTCTCTCCTGCATACAGAAAATACTATGATCGCGAAATAAAAGCTCATTCACCAATAACGGTCTAGACAACCGAAGCCCGTCCGGAGTTTGTGCAAAGAGTGAACCCTCGTGTTCTTCTAAAAACCCCCAAAAACTATATCCTATTCTCATTATCCCCTCATCCCTCGGTGTAGTGGCACCATCGTTTCTCGAATACTTTGGTTTTCAATAAACGTTCGCAGTGTACTACAAACATCACCAACCTTTACTAAAGAACCGTTCATGGAACCCAAATGCCGCTCCACAAAATCAGAGCTCATACCCATGTGTACCGGAGAGCCTTGAATCAAACCTGGCATTACTGCATTTGCTCGTAAATTTTTAAAATTATTATTGACACACTTCACCAATCCCTGAATTGCAGTCTTAGAACAACAGTAAGATGGATCATATGATCCCTTAAGGACGCTTACTGAAGAAACAAAAGAAATTGCAACATCATTATCATAAAACGGTGCCATAGCTCGAATAGCAGCAATAGGACCGAACAAATTTACAGTCATCATTTTAATAAAGTGAGCCCTGTCAATTTCGTTAATACCTTCCGACGGATCAATCCCTTGCAAAAACAAAACCCCGTTTATTTTTCTATCTAAACTCTCAACATAACGGGCGACTTTATTCATTTGAACGTCGACATCTTCTCTTGTCATATCAACGCACAATAAAGATGTAACCCCGATATTACGAGGGCCAAAAACAGGCAAAAAATCATACTCATCAGAATATTTTTTCATAAAAGAAGTAGCAATATATCCGTCAGCACCAAAAACCAGAATTAGTTTTTTCATCTTAGTTCCTCACATTGTGCATTAGTTTCTACAAATTTTGTAATCTTTAACGTTAGATCTTTTTGTGAATTGACTGTATGTACAGAATTTTCGAAAAAATGTCTTATTGAAGCATGAAGAGGAGAACCATTATAGACTTCCTCTTCACCGTTATAGCGAACCATTCCCTTTGCGTCGTTCCAATATACAACCTCATCGCCAAACTGAAGCCAGCAATCCCTTACTTTTTCTCCAAACTCCCATGAAGTGTTAATGTTTCCATACCCCACACAACGTTGTTCTTTATTCATAATCCTCACGACCCCAATTGACGTATCGGAAGGTGCTTTTATGTCTGAATCATTCAATTTCAAATCGAAAAACTCTCCTCTTAGCTCATGAGAATCGCCTAGAAGATAAAACAGTATAGAGATATCATGAGATAAAAGATCCCACCTTGCACTTACATCATATCTAACCGGACCTAAATTTAATCTATTCATGAACGCAGAACGAAGCGGCGCTAGTTCTCCACCTTGAATCTTTTTCTTTAACTTTTGAATGATGGGATTGAAACAAAAAACCCAATCTACATGTAGTTTAAGATCTTTACTTTCGGCTAATGCATACAGCTCTTCAGCCTGAAGTGATTTGAGAACCAGAGGTTTCTCACAAAAGACGTGTTTCCCTTTCTTAAGGCACTCTTTTACAATCTCATAATGTGTCATTGCAGGGGTCGCAATAATTACGTGTGATGACCGTGCCAACTTTTCAGCACGACCAATAGGGTCATCCCATCTAGGGTCCCACGTTTGAACGCCCACGTCGGGATAAAGCTCAAGAATATTTTTATGTAAAATCTGGCCCCAATAACCCATCCCTAACAACAAGACATTCATTCAATCACCTATTTTAATATTTTAAGCTGTCGTATGGAGGTTGAACAACCAAATTCATTCTTTTTTATCTCCGCGACGCAAACTGAATAGAGTGGCACCTCTGTTTTACCATTCCAACCCCAACAAAAAAGCCTGTAATTCCCACCAGATATTCCAGTAACACTTAAAAGCAAATACGGTTTCTTGTGTTTGGTGAGCTTGGGTTTTACATCCGTTACCACAAACCAATATAAATCCTGTTGATCGATCTCATCAATCGAATTCACACCTCTTGCAGCTAACTTTTCCTGAAACTCTTCGGTCACAAACATGCTAGTGTCAAATGATCCCAGAATATCCACACTATACCTTGCTAACTCGCCTTTCCGCCACTCCTGAATATCTGAAGTTTCCACCAAGCTGGACTTGAAGGCATTTTTCCCCCTTTCAGGAGATTTTTTAGCCCATTTCTTGATATCAGAATTGTGATCTACTAGTACGGCATGCATTTGCTGATAACTATTAAAAATTTTATTAGGACCCACCAGGTCCATTGAACCAAATGCCCTAATCTTTATTAGGTTCTCAAAAGCACGTTTGTTAAATTTGGAATGTTTCCACTTCCCATCCTCTTCCCAAAGCAGATCATCAATAGTTTTGTATGGACGCTTCTCCATGATTTCATCAACTACAGCCTCCCCCACACCCTTACAGGACAGGAATGACGGCATGAATTTCTTACCGTCCAGGATAGTCCAGCTCTTCGTCGCGAAATTGATATCAATTGGTGAGGTTGTGTATCCCAACTTCTTGATTTCATTGAAAGCTTTTTTACGCTTATCCGGATTACTTGACATCGCTTCCAGATAGGCGCACAACCACTCTTCTTCATAGTGGGTCATCAACCATGCACAATAATAAGAATCAATTGCATATGCCACGGCATGCGATTTGTTGAATCCATATCCCG
>Ga0209434_1000974_pt1 | contig 13163 bp, 9 predicted proteins | sample ETNvirnome_2_300_FD_184068 | JGI IMG/M metagenome (GOLD analysis project Ga0209434, IMG submission 184068) | Marine viral communities from the Pacific Ocean - ETNP_2_300 (SPAdes) (version 2) | ecosystem: Environmental > Aquatic > Marine > Oceanic | place: Pacific Ocean | collected 2013-06-22
GGTACCAGATGGTTTAATGGAGGTGGTACGTACCGATTTAGGAATACATAACCAGTTGGAATATTCCTCATCAAGTTCTGCTATATATTGATAGGCTTTATCGCACCACTCATACATCTGGCGGCGCCCATGTTTTGTAAAGGCTTGAACAACTCCTGATTGAGAAAGTCCAATTCTCCGGTTCTTTAACATCTTAGCATTTGTTTCAGGCCAATGAGTGTTGGACAGTGTAATCGTCTTGCCATATAAATAGGCAATCTTTAATGTGCGCAGGTAATCTTCAAGATTATCATGCTTGGCGGGGAAAGTTTCAACGAGACAGCAGAGTTCTGCGTCTTCAAGTTGTTGTTCCACGCAAGGATTAAAACCTGCCACATTAACATCATCGAGGCGTATTCCATCTTTGAATCTGCCTCGGGTGCGGGCATTTTGGAGCCAGATATACCCGGGCTCACCATTCTTCTGGCTCTGTGCGGCATGCCATGTATAGTCCATACCGACTACAGCGTTGAATGAATTATTCGAACCCCATCGGTGATGATAAAGCTTTTCATCATCATTTTTCATCTCTAGATAATAACGATCATCATAATGGCCCATAGCTAATGCGGCTGAACGTCGCACATTGCCCGAGACAACGCAGCGGCCAATGAGATTTTCAGTGTCTACAATGTCTACTGACGTAATTGCTTCTCCAATCTTCGGACCAAAGAGGTTAGTTAAATTTTCATGTAATTCTTTGAGGGGTGCATATCCGCTGGAGGTTCCTCCGAAGCCGCGGATGATGGCGCCGGCCGGCCGAATGGCCGAGTAGTCAAACTTGGGCACCTTCCCTCCGAGAAAAAACCCATCCAATAAAAGATGTACGGAGTCTACCCAGCCTTCGCGGGAGTCATCAATAACTAAAGTATCGTTAGTGTATTGGGGTTCGCGGATGGTGAGAGTATTGGCGCCTTCCGTATCGAAGCCCACGCCAATGCCGAGCATCAGTGCGTCCATCATCCACGCAAAAAGGTAGCCCCCTTTGGTGGAGAGATCGCGAGTAGAACGAAAAGCGCAGTTGAATAAACCGGCGGCTGTTTTTTCTTCTACAAATTTGGTGCCCATCATCCATAGGCCGCGGCCCGGTGGGGTCCACTTCAAATTAAAGAGACGGTCATATGCATCCTTGGCGGTGCGTTGAGCTTTCGCATCGTTCCATTCAAGACTCAATAAAAAAACATGCGCTTTCTGCATGTCAAACATTCCCTCAATGACGCGCTTGCACGTCTGCCACCATTCTTCTGACCCTGTGGCTTCACTATCAAATTCGCTTAGGCGGCGGGCATAAGTACGCTTAAATGTAATGTAACCCAAGGGGCCCCACGGTACTTCTTTGGTTTTATAGGGCTCCAAAAAGGTATCTGATAATCTAAATCTACGAATGTTTTCTATTGTTCTCATCTTTTTCTATTTCCTTTTTAATTTTGAGTACTTGTCTCGCAACAATTGTTGTTGCCCTTTTACACCGAGGGCTACGGGGCTTGTGGCCACGCCGTTTATTAATGTGGGCATCACAGCTTTAGGAAGGATTTGAATCTTTACAACAGAGGTGTCCATAAAGATAGGGTAAATAATACCATCCGGACCATTGCGATTCTTGGCGATAAAGATCTTTCCTTTATTGTTTTGCTTGTCTTCAATAGTTCTGGAGACAGAAAAGATAAAGTCGGCTACAAAACATTTGTTGAAGGCTTCTGAAATCTGTTCCATAGTAATGACTTCTGCATTGAGACCGGAACGATTGGTTTGAGAAGCTGTCCAAATGGGACACTGAAACTCCGATGCGAGAGCGCGGAGTTCTTCATAGATAGATTCCAATTCGTTGCGCTTTTCTTTACGCACGATCACTGGCTTAAGCAGGTCTGCATAATCTACAATAATAAGACCGGGTTTAATATCTCGCTTAAGCAGGCGAGATAAATGAGCACGAATAGTATTAGTAGTAGCAGACTTAACAGGATACTCTTTTACAACAAGCGAGCCATCTAATTTTTTAATCTCCTCGTACACTTCATCTTTAAAGGTCCGAATGTCAGAGAGGGGGTACCCCGTAATGCAACTATCATAGCGCGTTCCAATGACTGTATCTTGAAGCTCCAGAGTATAATGTACAACGGTCTTGCCTTCTTTAATGGCATGCGCTCCTAAATGAACTAACGCCATAGACTTGCCCGCGCCAGTGGGGGCAATCACTACGCCCAACTCACTTTTGCCTAGGCCTCCGCCAGTAATGGTGTCAATTTCAGTCCACCCTGTAGTGACAGGGCTGCGATGTTTGATCTTAAAGCGCTCTTCAAAATCAGCAAGATAATCATAGCCAAAGTTATTTTCAGAGCCCAACTTAAGGGCGTCATTAATAACTGTAGAGATTTCATCGAAAGAGCAATTCTGTAGCAGGCCTACCGATTTCATCATGGCTTCTTTAAGGTTTTGTTTACGACAGAAATCGAGGGACGTGTCTTTGATGTACTTTACATCAGATAATTCGCGAGTATGGATGCGCGCAAAATATTCGCGCACTTGATTCTGAATTACTTTATCTTCGTCATCGAGTTCCGTGCGCAAGATTGTAATCATGGTGTCGAGCGCAGGGTGTGTGCTATAACGTGTGCGATAATCTAGTATTTTATGAACAAAAACACGTAAATATTCTAGTTCTAAAAACTCTATGTCCAGCACTTCCGTAATCTGATCCGCAAACGGCCTGTCTTCAAAAATAAGTTGTACGAATCCCTCTTGGAAGGCCTTTCCATACCTTCCAAAATTCACATTTTCAGTGAGCATCTATTCCCTCTCGATGGTGTATTATATATATCACAGACATGACTGTAAAGTCAATCTAAATTTCAAAATAGTTCTTTTGTGTTGTCAAGACATTCCCTACTAATTTTGTTCAGGTTTGTGCGTAGATCTTCCCAGTTTAATTCACCAAAGCCATCGTTGCGCATCATCCCCATAATCTGTGTCTTATTAAATTCACATTCAAAATTTTCAATTGATTCTTTGACGTGCCTTTTAGATTGGAAAGACATTTGCGGGGCATACAATTGCATCATGCGATAGTTATGCTCAATCAATCCTTGGTTCTCAGAGATGTTGGTAAAGAACTTAAGTTTACTTTTAGTATTCTTACAAAATTCTACTACTTCATCAATCGTATATGATTTGCTATCGCTCAAAAAGTTTAATCTTTTGCCTACGGTTCCAAAGCCTGCGCCGCGGATCCCGGGGAGATTGTCTGAAGTATCCCCCACAATCGAGCGAGCCAGTGCCATGTTGGTCGGATGAACGCCAGTTTGTTCTATAATACGTTTTGTGTTTAGTAATTCATTTTTAGTGGGGCGCAATAAAACAGTCTCGTCATCACAGACCTGCATAAAGTCCCGGTCATTAGAGATAATGATCTTTTGCCATCCCTTGTAATATTCCATCTGTGTAATATATGCAATCACATCGTCAGCTTCAATCTCTGGGATCATAAACTGGATGATGGGCATGTTGTTCATGTATTCAATGACGCGACTTTGTTGCCACATTTTGTTGTGCAACTCTTCGTCGTCAGTAAGGTTGTGGAATGCTCGATTTAATCGGATCGGCTTTCTTCCTGCCTTATAATTTTTGTCCATGCTCTTGCGCTTTCGAGAGCCATTGGGACCATCCCATACGACCACGATCTGATCCGGTTTAGTCTCTCGGACGTGTCGTTGAAGAATCTTAATGAACCCTTTCAACCCTCCAATGGGATCTCCATTGGAGGAAATGGATGGGTCTACAATATAGGCCCTAAGATACGCATTCAACGCATCTACAATTAATACTCTCTTCATAGCAAAAGCCCCGCCTGTTATATATAATATAGCATGCGGGGCTCTAATTGTCAAGCAGTTTTTTAACGATATCTGCGGGCGGGCGGGTGCGGTCTTCCGCGCCCTCGTACATGGCGCACGTAGGTGTGCGGATGTCGATTAATCATATGCCGTGGCACTGTACGCAGATCCCAATACCCATGCACCCAGCCGTACCGGGTTTGGTGTCCCTTAACCCAAACCCATGCTTTAACCTTAACTGGCTGGGGGTGTGCTTGGGGTGCGGGTCGCGGCGGCGGTGGCCGGTGGACTGCCGCGGGGGGTGGTGTTGGATGGGGGTGCGCATGTACTGTGCAAGCGCTGCTCATTAATGCAATAGTCGCAATAATAATCTTGTTCATTTTTCTCTCCTAAACTGGGTGGTGGGCAACTGTAAGGGGAAGCTCTTCGGAATCTTCATAGAAGTCTTCGGCCTTTCCATCGCGCTGATCAAACCTCATAATAACCTCTTCGTCCATTAGACGTATGACCTGCTCTCTAAATTCATCATCAGTTTGAATAAGTTCTGTCCACTTTGAAGGCTGAAACTTTTTACTATATCCTTCGGAAGTTTCCAGAGTATACCATGCGCCCTTGGACGTGAGGTATTCTGACGTTTTAATAGCGTCGAACCAACTTTCTTCATCGCGGATGCCAACCTCGTCGGTACCCCACATGATACGGAAGGCGCAGTTTCTTCCTTGTGTTCCAAACCTAGACTTCTCAAGTCTAATCTTAACTTCGGATCCAATACGAAAACCTTTATCATCCAAGACAAACGCACTCTTAGCCTTGCGTCCTGTTAACCAGATGCGCAGTGAATAAGAATAGTGCATAGCCTTTCCGCCGGGTGTCATGTAAGGTGTAGTCATCGCTGTGATGTGGGCCATGGGCCCGCTGGTGATGTTGGTCTTAAGCTGATTAAGAACCAAGAACGTTGCTTGCTTGTCTGCGATAGGCAGCGTAAGCTTTGACATTCCCTTCGCAAGAATGCGCGCCTTCATTGCCATCGATGATTGAGGATTAAAGTCACCTTCAACATCTGATACAGCCGGGGTGAATGCGAGCGAGTCCCAAATCAACAGCAGCTTTTCATCTGTTGCTGCCAGAAGTTCCTCGATAGTCTCCAACACAAACTCGACAGACGATGCCTGGATGTACATTAAGCGCTCTAGGTCGCATCCTGCGGCCTCCAAAAAAGCAGGGTCGATGGCTGACTCGGAATCAAAATATACCACCAGCTTATCCTGTTTCTGGGCGTTGGCTGCAATCTGTGCTGCCATGTAAGATTTGCCTGTAGATGTTAGTCCTGCAATCTCTGTAGTTTTACCGACAGGAATGCCTCCCATCTGGCCTTTACATATAATACTGTCAAGCCAACGAGATCCAGTGGGGATCCATTCTTTGACTTCGGTGGGGTTGGCGCCTGTTAAATCGTGCGCGACATTGCGTCCCGCTTTTTTGTTTACCAGGGTCATGAGATCTTGCATAGATACACGACCAGCCTTAGTTTGTTTTGCCTTTCTCGGCATTTTGCCTTCCTTTGTTTCTAATTAATGGGGCAGACTATTCCCGGTCTGCCAGCGGATATGGTTACTTACTTCTTCTGAACGAATTGATAAAGCTTCTCGGCTTCAGTAATTATATCTTCAGTCGTGTATGGAGTGACAGCAGTGCGCTGCCCTTCGGGCTTAAGATGTTCATTGTCAAATTGACGATCAACCTTGTCCGAGACGATACCAATTGCCATTCCTAGCAAATCAGCGCGGAGTTCATATCCGCTTTTATTTGAATCACTCATTTTTTTCTCCTGTGTGTGTGTGATGTAGCAGACTTATTCCGGTCTGCTAGCGGTCAGTTGATAACTAAACCAACTATTTAAAAGGGTGGCAGACTATTCCCGGTCTGCCAGCGGGGCGAGCCTAGCCTGCTACCAGTTCATTGAACGCACGGTCTACATCAGTAGTTTCAGTGCTCTTGTACTTAGTAGTCTCGCGTGAGCGCGACTCGGCGGATCCGTCTCCGGCAAGCTGCTCGTCGAGAATAGCGTCTACCTGCTCAGGAGTTAGACGGTCAAATAGTCCGTCAAAATCTGGCATGCCATCAAGGAGGGCGGGGATGGCCTCGGTATCCTCAAGCAAAGTTGAGGTATTACGACGCATTTTCAGGCTCGTCTGGGGGTATGCCCCCGGCTTGGTGGGTTTCGTATACGTGAGAGTAATATCAGTACCCTCGGTCGCATCCGTAACATCACCGTACTCGGGGTCAAGGATATAGCCAAGAAGAAGTTCGTATGCGGTCTTACCATAGCCGTACACCTTAATTCCCTCATCTTCTCGACCACGAACAACCACGGGGCTGAAGTATCGAGTGCGCACAAAGAGTGACTTTGCAAGCTTCTTACTTTCCTCGTCGTTCTTCTCGCTTCCTTCTCGCCAAAGCGAAGAAGCGAATTCGCAGATGGGACAATGTTCCCCAAAGTTTCGTTTGGGACACAGGACACCACCTCGGTGATCTCCTACGTTATAATGAAAGAACATTTCCTTCAATGGATCTCCGTCGTTAGTTGGAATGATCCGGATGTCGGTGTCTCCCTCGTCTGGTTTGAACCAAACAGAGTTAGAATCACCCTTGTTTTCACCGCGCAAAGTTGCGAGCTTGCGGCGCATAAGCTCCATATCAATTGACATTATTCAATTTCTCCTTTTGTGAATAAAGTATATCACTCTTGCTTAAGATTGTCAAGAGTTTTTTGTTGTTGTATTACGTTTGTGTGGGCAACGCAGAACCCAAAGTCTGGATGTGCAGTTTCATAGATTGCATATGAAATTTTCTTATATGCATTCTTCGGCTTTTCTTTAAGCATGTCTACCAATTTCTTATGCAGACCGCCTTCGCTGGCTAGTCTGTCATTGTTTATACATATATAATAACACAGTTCGCGAGGAGTGTCAAGGTTAAAAAGCCATTTTTCTTCAAAATTTTCTATGTTCAATATTCCTATTGCTCGGATACGATTAAAGTCTGCGGGAGGCGCAACTTGTCCTATCTCCGGTTCGGTGAATTCAAAAAAGTTTAGATAATGAACGGTAGAAAAGATTGATTCATTGAGTACATCATAATAAGTTTTGATAGGGATTTCTCCCAAGGCTTGTTCGAGATTTAAGTTCGAGATTAAAGTAATAGATTTAAACAAACCGGACCTTGCATATTCCTGGAGCACTCCAAATGCTACATTATCTAACAGCAGCGGGGTGCCAGTCAGCAATTCAGTGTCCGGTTTAATATAAAATAAATCAATTTCTCTATCTTTGATCTGTTCTAAAATTCCTAAAGCATAATTAGAACTCATAGATGCGCCAGTTATAAATACTTGCACGCGCTCTCGCACGCCTTTAAAAAAATTGGACAGATCTGGTAGGTGTTCTTCATATTCATCGGGATCGTCATAGGCTTCTATGTAGTATTCATTTTTAGTATTGGTGCCTATACTATCGTTCAGACAATATACTTGATAGTTATCTATAAAAGAAAACTTTGTTGCGATAGCTGATGCGCCGTTCCCAATGCCAATAATCGAAATCATAAAGCTAACTCCTTTAAATCATGGTAGTTTTTTCCGCAAGTCAGCCTTACTAAAAACTTATCTAGTTTGTTGTGAGAAAATAATTCTTTCATTTCGGGCACCAAGCTGCGGTCTTCGTCTGCCAGATCAATTACGACTTCATCGTGTACGATATGAGAAATAAACGACTTCTTGTTTTCTAAATATTTATCTAACGCAACCGCTCTTTCTAATACTAAATCGGAAGTTGTGCTTTGAAGTAAATAGTTCAGGGCGCGGCGCGAATCTACTTTAATTTGTCGTCCATGTGGTGTTCCAATATACTCTGAATCATACCATGTGTCAAGTAATTTTTCTTTATCATAATGGCTCGCGCTAATAGTATCTTTAGAGTAAGGATCATAAAGCCATGCAAAAAATCTTACTTTGGCTTCTTGGCGAGTGGGAGTTTGTTCTGCATCGTGATAAATATTTCTTACATTCCAATCATGCATATCTTCTTGGGGCTGCGCTTGGTCTGTCAGCGCCAGGAAGCATCGCAACTCGGCTGCATTATAATCTAAGGATAAGAACCAATCATTGTTGGGCTTTATCAACTTTCTAAAATCTTTCTGCACTGTTAACATAGGAAACGAACCAGGGTTAGTAGTCAAGCGTCCTGTGACAGTACCAAACATATTATAATCAATGAATTGAGGCCCGTCTAATAATTTAAGAACGCGCGCTCTATTGGCAGAAGAATAATATAACTCTTTACAGTGTTCATTATTTAAATTTAAATTTTGATATTTTATTTTATAAAGAAGCTTTTGTATCTCATGTAAATGTTCGTAGTGAGCAGGCCGAGAATATGTATTAAAAACATGTTCAGTAATCTGATTTTTAATCTCGCAAAATTGTTTAAGGAAGTCTGCCGGCACTAAATCAAAAATACAATGGTCTCGCATGTTAATCTTAGCTAACGAAAAGGATTTGAGATAAGCTTTCAAGCGCTTTTGTGCTCTGTGTAGATCGTCTACTAATTCTGCGGGACATGCTTCCCGTAAGGAGAGCCCTTGGGCATATAACCATGCAAATTCTACATGAGGATCTGAAATAGCACCTGTGTATTTCCAAGTGCGGGAGAGGTCATCAGGAAAATTCTCATAATATAATTTCCCTTCGGAATATACCCCTACACATTCGTTTTTATCATCAATCGATTGAAATATCAATGTCCCTACCTTTCATTTTTTTCTTTGGTACGCAGCAGGGAATCTTCAAGCCTCAATTGTTTAAGAGCCTCTTTGGGATTACGTGTGTCATCGGCTTCACGTGCTTCTCTACTCTTCTTAATATAACTGATCGAGCCACGATAGTCAAATGTTTTATTTAAAATAATTTCAAAATCGGTAATTGCTCGGGCCCTGCTTTTAGCGCTCGCAATCTGAACGCAATCTTTAATTAGGTGCTGTTGTTCTTCTTCTGTAAATGGAGACTCTTCTTCGAGAAATCTCATTTGAAAATATTTTTTAAGAAAATATTCCTCCGGAAAATCAGCGGATAAAAATGGCCTGGGTGTGATCACTTGTTGAGTTAATTGTCCATTAATTATTTTAGGGCTAGTTATTTTATTCTTTTTCACGCTTCTATAAAGAGCGACTAAATCGCTTCTAAACATATCTAAATAATTTACATGAACAAATTTAAACTGATTGGATAATACCTGGCTGGCTCCTTTAGATCCATATACTGCTTCATATTCTTTCATAATGTCTGAATCTATATCGGCCACTAATCGCCACGGGGCTTGACTATCAATCATAAAGCCATATGAATTACATGCATTCACATAAAAATTCCAATTAGGACTATCAAGAAAAGTTTTAATCTTTGTGTCATCATCGGCGTGATTTAAATCTGCGATTTCAATGGCAAGTCCCGAACAATTAATGGGACATTGGCGGCTTTTAACATAAGCTGGCATTGTAAAGGGGTACTTTTTAAAAGTTGTCGCGCCCACATCTATAAATGTCATAACGAACTTATCAAAATCTTCCATATTATATTCTTGACTACTTAGTTGGTTCTTAAGTGCTCCGAAGTACGTATCTAAATAATTTAGATATCTACCATTGACATTCTCGTGAGCTTTATAAATTTTTAAGCTCGACAAATATGGATCGTTCGGACTTATCTGTCCAATTGTAACACATTTTTCAAATTGGCGCGCCAAATCGGCGAAGGCATCTACCACGAAGTTCATTGCCCGGCCAGTTTCTATAGCTGTTGACAGATATTTGCCAGGAAAGCTTTTTAAATAATTGGGAGAGCTTACTTGAATGGGGACAAAACGGTGGTTGGTGCGTCCATATAAGAATTTTTCTCCTAAATTAAAATCAACAATATGATCTTTATCGTTCCCTGCGGCTGCGTCTTGCAGGCGTTTTTTATACAATAGCCGCTTATTAAACAGTGCAATCGTTGTTTCATTATTTCCTTTAGTATAATAGTCGGGCATAAAATAAATCCTTTTTAAGTTCCAGTCCCACGGTCGGCTCGGATACCTCGACATTTAGAAATATTGTTTCCTGCGTCATTATCACGACTGGCTTGACAGTCTGCCGATTGTGATTCTTTTTCTAATTGATTTACCCATTTAGCATGCAAAGTAGTATTGGCCATTCCCTCTCCAAAGGTATGTTCTGATTTATAAACCATATAATAGCCGCCAATTCCAAACTCAGTTAAATCCAAGGTGGTCCCTTCGAAGCCATTAAAATTCGGAGCAAACCCTCCGGGATCAATATAAATATAGGTGCCCGGAAAAGCTTTAACATTGGCATACGTTTCAATTTGCGCATCATATACAACTCTCAATTGTCGTAGCCCATCATATCCATCTTGCTCAAAGCGCACTTCAGCTAACCCAGGGGTGCTTGTTTTTGTAAGCTTGATATCTTTTATCAGGCCCCGGTCGCGTCCCAGCAAATAATGAAAAATCCCTCGGTTTGCATCGTCATGTTTATTTCCTTTCATTAAATCCACAGGCTGCGTGCGTGCTGCATAATAAACAAGCCAGTTAACTTCCTGGTCGACACTCTTGTCTGGTAGAGGTGAATTGAGTTCGCCGGAGATATTTAAAATGGGAGGAAGATATCCTTGTAGCCCTTCGTTGTTGCGCGTTGATATAGTGGCGCGGGATCCCCAGTAGGGCGCCACCTGCGCCTTGTCTGCTCTTAATAATTGAGTAATTGAATCGTATACATATCCTGCGGGGGGGTAAGAGGTGACAACTGATTGATTGATGCGCACCTTTTGCTTGATGTTGTGTTGAAAACAAGATTCACTATTTAAAAAGTTTTTGATTAAGTTGTTAAAAAGATCATTGAGAAACTTGGTTAAAGAATATGTGCTTTGATCTTTGCGTATAACTCTCTCGGATAACCATTCCAAAAAATATCTTACAGAAATAGGGATATCCCCAAAACAAACGAAAGTGCTTTTAGCAACATTTGCATGGTTTACTAATTCCAAAGGGCCTAATAAAACCCGGAATCTTTCAAATTGTTTTTGCATTCTTATAAGTTGATTAACTTTCTCTAGTTTAGCAGCATCATCTATATCATTTTCATTGATATTCCGCAAACTTTTAGGCAATTTTTCAATTTCGAGTCCAATATTGCGCAATACTATGTCTACCAAATCACTTACAAAGAAAAAAGGAAGTCGCATCGAATCAGTGCTTCGACCAGATCCCAACAAGCTTGCAGTGAATCGACGCTTTACTGCTTCAAATTCTGCTGTCGTCTGATCGCTCCTCTGGCTAAAGAGTTTGTCTGAACCCTGTAAAGAAGCAGCTATTTCGGTTTGCAGGGCGGCCGCTGAGCCTATGTCATCTAAAATTAAACCTTCATCCGGGTTAAATGAATGATGTGGTCCTTTAAGTAAGAAGTTTTGGACATCGGGATAGGGAATATTTAAAAAATAAACTTTACGACTCGTAATTAAATCATTCATTAAGCTTTGTAAAGATTCCTTTTTTTCATTGGCGACTGCATTTGCCATTTGTTTTCTAATGAGATCTAGCTGGCTACTTTGACAGTGTGTCCCATAGTAACTCAATTGCAAATTACGTATTAGTTGGCGCCATGTAACAGTTTTTTGAATGGGTGTTCCTGCTTGAGCGGCAAATACATTAAATCCTTCTTGATCAAAAAAGTCTTCAATATAAGCTAAATAATTAATATTAAATACAACACGTGATTGTTCATCAATTTCAAAATTATGAACTGTGGGCGTTAAATTTAATGTAACATGAGAATTATACACTGAATCGGCGATGGTAAGATCCTGTATGTTGGCTCCGTTGGGCTGGGCCCAGCCAATAACAGCTTTTAATCTAAAGTTTAATTTTTCTAAATTATCGTTTGCCCGGAGGATCGCAGCATCAATTGCGTCTTGATTGCCACACGCAGGTTCGGCTGCGCGGTTGGCCGCGGGGGCCGCTACAGAGATTTCAGTTTCCCCTTTGGTTTTTAAAGCGAGATCTACATAGCTATAAGACTCTCCTTCAGGTGAGCGTCGGGCGGCAAAGAGTTCATCGAAGGAGTTAGCGAATATTTGAAGATTGGCTTTAATACTTTTTTTAACGGCAAACGGATTACTGCCATCATAAGTAAGACTAAACTTTTTAATACCTACACCAAAGCCTCTTTTGCGATGGTCTTGCAAAGCTTCGTGTAAAGAAACAGAAGTGATACCGTCGCTTGTTGCTTTGGCTCCTTCTATTGCTGCTGAGTCAAATTTCATTTCAACTTGTTTGGCGCTTCCGTCTTGTTTATATTCTATTTTATATAACCGGATCATCGGTTGTAAATTAGATAATTCATGATGGGGAATATCGAACATCGTCCCCATTGAACTATCGAGAGTTAGGCGATTCAAAAAACCATAAGGTTCTCCTTGTACTTGGACACTTGCATTGGAACCTGCGGCGGCGGTCCCATCTAATTTGCCAGGGTACCGTTTGGCGCCGGTATTGCGGGAGGCGAGACCGGTACTGCGCCCTTCTGCGGTGACTCCAAGTGGATCTAAAGAGGTTGCTTTTTCCTTAGCAATTGCCGAGATATAAGATAACAAGAAACATTGCTCTTTAAAGATTACGCGTTGTGCACTAGTTAAAGTTTCATCCCCTACTTCCAAGTCGGAGCTTTCTAGCGCAGCTAAAATTGCTGCAGCTAAGGCAAGATCATCCCCGTCGAAGTCCTCGAACATTTCCTTGGTCGGAACAAATTCTTCTTGAACTTTCGCTTGTGCTTCCTTAAAGTCGGCATATGCCTTGATAATGCAGCTTGCTTGGGATTCCATCGCATCAAAAAGGGGTTGTAGATCTTCATCAATAACAGTTGTATCGAGAGTTCCCAGGTCGGCCGTGGTCTGTCCCTGAATTAGCGCCAGGGTTCCTGGATGGAGACCGCGGTCGACCTGATTACGGCTCAGTTGATAAACTTCTCGCATGGCTTTCCAATCAGCTTGAATTGTGGGGAACTGCACCATCACTGCGCAAGCTTTGGGAACCATACTTTGTGCTGCCGCGCCAGGATTCGCATAACTTGGAGTAGGCTGACCCCTTATGCCATCAAGTTCGTCTTGTGAAATGTGTAAGGTGTGCCATGAGGCGCCCGCGTTGGTGCTCCCCAACTGATTTGGTGCACAGAGGTCGGGGGGTG
>Ga0209434_1000975_pt1 | contig 13157 bp, 12 predicted proteins | sample ETNvirnome_2_300_FD_184068 | JGI IMG/M metagenome (GOLD analysis project Ga0209434, IMG submission 184068) | Marine viral communities from the Pacific Ocean - ETNP_2_300 (SPAdes) (version 2) | ecosystem: Environmental > Aquatic > Marine > Oceanic | place: Pacific Ocean | collected 2013-06-22
CTCTCGCTACTGCCTTAGAGAAATCCTCTGCGGCTTTCTCGTCAAACTTATTGACGCGGATAACCACGGGAAGACTCTCGCTTCTAAACTTAATCTCTTTGAGCAAAGGGCTCGGTGTATAAATAATATTCATTTTTTATCCTTTGTATTATTTAAATAATTTTCAATTGGAAAATTAAGATAAGCAAACTCTCCATAATTTTTTAAAGCCATTACATCATATACTTTTGCTGCATCTTCCTTGGTGGCATAACTGCCTAGATTGACAGTCTTTTTGTTGATTTTTATATAAGCGGTCCAGGAATTTGTTTTTTGAGTATTTTTACTTATACCCTTAAAGCCGTGTTCAGTGTCTATTTTACTTCTGCTATTTATGGCGTTATCGGTATAAGAGCAGATTCTGAGATTATGTCGCCGATTGTCATGAGTATTACCATTGATGTGATCTACAACTTTACCCTCGGGCGCATTTACAATAAGGCGCGCTAAGGCCAAGATTTTTGTGCGCATGTAAGTTCTCTGGTGGCCAGATATTGGATGGGTGTAATGATAGCGAGGGGCATCAGGAAGAGGAAGCCTTGTATTTATATAAAATTGAACTTGCCCATCGCGACTTTTGTGGCATTTATTGAGAGACCAAGTATGTTTAGACACCCGCTTCCAATCTTTTTTATCAATCAACACTTCAACATATCCGTACTTTGGACTTTCAATTATAAACTTCTTTGTAATGCACTGCTCCTCCAAAAGTTGACGACTTGCCAAAGCAGCTTTTATTTTATCCTTCTCTTTGGGAGACAACTCTAGAGTGTTGTTAAAATATTTCTTTTTAAATACCACGGTGCTTTCTCGCCCAGCAAGCGCTGCAGCAGTTTTTTCGCTCGCGCACTCACGGCAGCCGCTTCCTTCTAAATGCTTGCGACACTGCTGGACAAACGGTCCATGCTTTGGACAGTTAATTGTTACATAAGCTTTTCCATAATATTCAGCAAGCTTTCTAGTTAAGCTTCCATTAAATGATTTTCCACAACCTCTATCTTTAAACTCAACAAGCGAATAATCATAAAAATTACTGTGTTTTTCGTTAGAGCGAATAATAAATTGTTCTTTTGTTTTAATATGCTTAAATGCTTTTCTATTCATCCCAATAACCTAAATGTTTTGCCTACAGCGTAGGTTGAGAAGCCCCAGTTCTCGTCGTACTTTAACTTAGCCATATATGGGCGATTCAAATGAATACGATCTTTCTCGGGCCTAACTCCCCAGCACCTAATCTTGGTTAGTTCGTTGTTGCTATCGATAACCTCAACGATCCAATAGTTCTTTCCGTTCTTTGTTTTTCTCGGGACAATCTTGCGAGGAATAAACCAGCACACCTGTAGTTCCTGATCGAACTCCGAAATTGGGGGCACAAACTTCTCTTGTAAGCGCTGCACCGTTGCTGGTGGAATTACCAAGTTAATCGGAAATACGCCGGTTAGTTCCGTTTTGAACTGGATGATCTCCTCTTCGGTAAAATCGCCCTCTGGTCGGTAAAGTTCCAAATTCTCGGAAAACCTCTTGGGATTTTTTGGGCGGTCTACAATACACGCAGACCAAAAATGCTTTCTGCCAGTGAAGCGATCATCAATGATCTCGTCCAGTGCACCGCCGCGACACAAGGCGTCTAGAGACTTCTTGTTTAACTTAGAGTATGTGATGCCCTCGTTGAATAAAAGCTCTTCAGCATTATTCAACGGGCGATTAGCAAGGATCTGATCGATAGCTGCCATACCCAGACCCTTGATGGACGTGAGCGGCTGAATCATAGTCTTGCCGTCGCCACTGATCTCCCAGACCACGCCTGACTTGTTAATGTCAAGCGGCCGGATATCAAATCCGTACTTCTTGGCGATGTTGATAGCCTTCTCTTTCCTAACCTCGGGCTCTTTGTCTAAGAACGCTGCCATCCATTCTGCTGGATAGTAGTTCAGCAGCCACGCGCACTGAAACGAGATGATAGAATAGCTCACCGCATGCGACTTGTTAAAGCCATACCCTGAGAAAAACTCAAACTTGTCCCACAGATCTTGTGCTTGATCTCGCGCAATGTTGTTGGCAACGCAACCCTTAATGAACTTTGTGTGAAGCTTGTGTTTTACAGATCCCTTGCCTGTTCCTTTCTTCGTCAGTACCTTGCGCAACATGTTGCCTTCATCAAGAGTTAAACCGCCGAGCTTGTGTGCCAGCAGTGCGATCTGTTCCTGAAAGATTAGGAAACCGAACGTCTCCTGTGTGATCTCACAAGCCTCGTCTGATAGATATGCGATTTGGTGTGGGTGCTCCTTAGCCTCCACATAATCAGCGTCAACACCAGCCGATAGAGGCCCAGGACGAAAGATGGAAGTCACCGCTGACACGTCAATGATATTGTGTGGCTTGACCTTCGTGCAAAATCCTTGCGCTCCCTGCTCTGTGAACTGGAAAACACCTGCCCACTTACCGGCATGGAAAATGTTCTCGTATACCTCTTGGTTATCCAAGTCAATCCTGTCAGGATGAAGATTTTCGTTGTAATAGTCGCGCACCTGTGTGAAAGTTGGCTCGTCAACTCCGTGATGCCGGCGCAGGATGTGTTCGATGGCGCCTTCCATCATCTTTAACGTAGATAGACCAAGCAAATCGAACTTAATGAACCCCATCGGCTCAAGGTGCCTAACGTTCTGCCCTTCTGCCCACGGAGCCTGACGCACACCACCAGAATTAATCAGGGGCATGCTGCTGTCGAGGTCTTCTGCGATCACAACGCCACCAGCGTGACGTGAGCACGACCGCACCTGACCAACAAGACCTTCAACGTGAGCCCTAACTACTGGATACTTGTTCAGGTATGCGCGCAGAGACGGCGAGAATTCCATCACCTCCTCCCAGGTCGGCGCATAGATGCCGGCTTTGATGCCGTGCTTCCTCTTCGCCTCGGGCGTTGCCTCGCGCATCATAACAGAAGTAACCGTGTTTGCTTCCACAAATGGTACGTCATAAAATTTTGAAATGTCCTTAATCAAAGATCTCAACTGCAACGTGTTCCAGTTAGAAATCGGAGCAACACAATCCTCTCCCCACATCTCCACGAGCTTCTCCTTAAGGGCCATGCTGTCTGACACATCATAATCAATATCAGGATAATCGGTGGCATCCGAACGCAAAAAGCGCGAGAACAATAAGCCGTGCCTGATGGGATCAACCTGCGTGATGCCCAGCGCATATGCCACCAGCGATCCTGCGGCGGATCCTCGGCCGGGGCCAGCAAGCATCATTTCTGTGGCCACATCGGCGATCGACTTCATCGTCAAGAAATACTTGGAGAAACCTCGATCGTCGATCACATCGAGTTCGTGTTTAAGGCGCTGAATATATTCAGGATTTTCGTGAAAGCCTCTTGCCTTTAGTCCCTCAAGGGAATATTGGACGAGCGCCTGTGTCGCCGTGAAGCCGGCGGGAACTACAAAACTTGGGAGACGGACCGTATTATCCGGAAAGAACTTTTCAATGCGGTCAAAGGCGATATGGTGCGTTTCTTCGATGCTTTGGAGCACCAGCTCGTCATCATATTCAAAGCCGCCTTCTGTCGCATACTTTTTGTAGCTCTCCCACATCTCATCGCCATTCTTTGGATAGAGTTCGTAGCCTACTTCGGCTACGCCATCGGGAAGTTCTGAAGTCATATATTCTGGAAGTCCTCCCTTGCCAAGCCAGCCTAGGCGAGTGTATAGTTCTCGATCTCGCCAAGCTTCGGGGTCGGGGTAGTGACTGTCGGCTGTGCTCAAAAGTTTAACGTTGTGCTTCTGTGCGGTCTGGATAACAAACTGATTGAGTTTGTGTTGATCCTCGATGTTGTTCCACTGAACCTCAGCATACCAGCGGTCACCAAAGATGTCTACCATCGCTTCGGTTGTCTCGCTCATCGCGTTAAGCACAGCCTCATCGCCTTCGTCTCGGTTCTCCCAGTAGTTACCGGCGTATACACCACCCAGACATGCAGATGCGGCGATGATGCCCTCGTTGTACTTCTTAAGCAGCTTGTAATCAATGCGTGGATATCGATAGAAGTTCTCTGATTGATACGATTCGGACACCAACTTAAACAGATTGCTCAAGCCGGTCTGGTTCTGCACCAGAAGCACAAGGTGGTAGCGCCGTCGTAAAATACCCTGCGTTTTTTTGCTGCTACCTGCATCCTCAACAGTGGCGCCTGACTGCTCATCCTTCTTGGCGGTGCGGGCGCGTTTCTTGTCTGCCATCGCAGTCTCGTATTCTTCTCGCCACTCTTCAATAGACGGGATGAAATACGCCTCACACCCATAGATGGGCTTGAATTCCTTGCCTTCTTCCTGCATCTTCTTGGCATGCAGAACCTGATAGGCTAAGCCATTCATGTTTCCATGATCGGTGAGCGCTAACGCGTCTCCTCCATTCTCATAACAAAAGTCCATATGCGCCTGGGGATATCCCAGCGCGTCGAAAATAGAACCCGCTACACTATGCGCGTGCAGTCCTACAAATTTAATCTTGGATGTCTTCCGATTCATTCGTCCTCCTTGAAATCTTGATCCAAATGCCCCACATAATAGGGACGGCGATAGGGTGAACGCACAGCAGCCAACTTAGCGGGGCGCCTGTCAAAAACCACGGGTTGACATTGTTGCCCAGCCATATAAATAGCAGGGGAAACATGATATCTTCGATGATTTCCCAGATAATAAATATGACAAGAAATGCCATCCCATGTTCTCTTAATAGCTTCTTAACGTAAGACCATTTAAAGTGCCCGAGCTTGTGTATAAATCTGTGCCACAAGCTTTTAAGTATCTTCATCTGTTCCCTCGACCCTATATGGTATTTTAGCGTGTTTGTGCGCTTTTGTCAAGGGTTCATATGGCTTTTGGATAAGATTTTTTGAGCCTAAATAAGAACAATATTGGTTCCACTGTGAGATGTCATAATACCAATCAACGTCTTTTTGGATTTTGTTTTTCTCGGATAGTTTCTGGAATATCTGACTGAGGGGGAACTGGCGCGCCGACCATCGCTCTGCGAATGGCAGTTTCTGCGTCGGGAAAATTTGGCCGGGTGAACGGGGTAAATATTCCCGCGAGGTCGTTTGGTTTATGTAATTTCTGCATGCTTTAAAATCGTCTCCATTAAATGTGAATGCTAAGGGCAAGTTGTCTTTGATCGTTTTACCATGGTAAGAAAGAAAAAAGTTGCTGTCCCTTGATGCAATTTCTAAGCGATGAGCGCGTAAAGATGGCAAATCGTAAACTGATAACGGAAAAGAAACGTAGAACTTTTCCGGCAATACCCATTTTGATATTTTTGCTGCTACCAACCATGCACTATATGCTCCATAAAGAATAGACCACCCGTAAGAATCACGCTTATCGCGATCCTTTGGGTGGATAGGGACATAATAAATAGGTATTTCTTTGCGGTTTTCCGTAGGAAATTTCGTTTTTGTACTGTAATAGACAGGATCATAAATCCATTCACCAATCGTGGCGCGTATGATGGGCGCTAAATCGTTGTTGGCGACAATCCAAATTGTCTGACATCCGACCAGCGCGCACTCGTAAACTGACTTTTGAATAGCTGTGAGGCCCGCGTTCACAGGCATCATAACCTCTGGCAATCGTTGATCAAAATCAGTTTCTAGCCCAGCAACAGGAATGATGCCAGCCATATGGATATGCTGTGGCATTTACAAATACTTTAAAAATCTATCGTAGTTGGCACAAGACGCTTCAAGATCCGCAAGAAGAGATCGCTCCGATACTTTCGGAAGCGACACCTGATCGTTTGTTGTTCTAGTCTCCACAGGATCTCTGCGCATTGTTCTGGAGATATGTGTTGTTCGAAATTTATAATGTTTTGAGTTTCCACTTGTTGAGTAACCATTCTGTCTTCCTTTCATTCCTCTTTTCTCCATCTCGGAGATCATTTTGAATCGCGCCATCGTCTCCCCGTAGTCAAAATCAGTTAACTGATCTTGCGTCAGGGTTGATACTACGCACGCATCTTTAACAGGGGAGTTGCCGCACATTCGATCCGATGAATAGAACCAGATTTCTTTGACAAAATCATCGCCCACCCAAATGTAATCGACTTTGTGCTTGCCTCCTCTATTGAATGCTATCCAATCATAACACGTGTAGGCTGGATTAGCAAGCTCTTTCTCTTTCACGAGACCAGAAACATTGTCATCGCCGAAATAAAAGCAATTGCGAAAGTTTAACGTACCTATCTTGGAGTATTCGTTGGAACAGATTAAATGCTCTCCGTCAAATCTCATAGATGCACAGAGATTTGCGAGCGGAACTTTACCGTCGAGATTGAGCAAAAACAGCAGGCGCTCCCAAAGAAGTTCTTTGCGGAGACCCACAACTTTAACTTCGGTAATGTTTGTGAGTTCTGTTAACGTCCCCCTAGTAAGTTTAACGCACCCTAAGTCTATGTTAGGCGCAAGAAAGCTAAAGCGAAAAGGCCTGCGAGGCTGAGAAAAGAAAAGAGGCAGATTGTTATTGAACGCAAATAATACCGCCCTCAAACAACTGCCTATTACAATATTTTCATACTCAAGAATCATCTTCACAAAAATCGCTAGAACTAATGTAGCCAGCGTTTTCTTGTGCTTGCGCCTCCTCAAGAAGCGTTTTGATGTCCATTCCCGCACAATCGATCTTATTTTTGCTGACGTGGTAGTGACTAATGAACCCAGAGAAGTTTCCGTATTTTACGCCTTGTTCGTATTTGGTGGATATAGATCCAAACTGATTTTGTGGCGCTTCGTATGGAATCTCGGTCGCTTTATGAATGGCTTTCCACAAAGCCTTAAGCGCTTGAATCTGAACTGGGTAGAAGTCCGTGAATTCATCGAGCTTGCGACCATGCACCCATGCATCTTTAACTAGCGGCCGCTCACCAAAACCATTTTTCTCATACCAGCTTTGATATTTGGTGTAATAAGCATTTGAAATCTCGACACCAACTGACGCGCGATTAACACGCTCAGATCCTGCATGCCATGCGCCATGTTGCATGTCTAAAGTTTGATAAATAGTGCCATCGTTATCAATAAGGAAGTGTACTGATGCTCCACGCTTATCAAGCACGCGCTGACAAGAGCGAGAGGACAAACATACATCCCAATGATTAACAAACAGCCGAATATTTCGTTTTGGTCGACCAGAATAACTATAATAGTGGCCGGCTGGAGTTTCTAAGCCGCCTTGTTCGGACCATAAAACAACCTTGTCCCAGTCGATAGGCGTGAAGCTTCCTTGATAAACGACATAATTTGAATAATGACAATTGGCAGGCTTGTGATCATCGATATCAGCTTGGCGTTCGGTCCATAAGCGCCGAAATGTTGTAGGACCGCACAAGCCATCAGCCGTGAGTCCATTTCCTTTTTGCCATTTTTTGACTGCTCTAACTAATTTATCATCATAATATTTCTCACCAAACCATGTCGGATCCCATCCAAGCTTAGCTGCGGATGATTCATTATAAAAGCTTTTGTCTATAGTCATGGCAAGTAATTCCTATTTTAGTTAATAATTCCCACTATATAATTATCAAGGACGATGCTTATTGTATTATTATTTATGGTTATTTCTTCGATCATTGATTTATCGACAATTACCGAAGCACCATAGGCGATCTGATCTTTGAATCTCACATCCGGTGCATAATTAACCACTTCTGCTGTACCGTATCTCTCCTCGGTGGGCTTGAAGTCATCTGGCAAAACAATTCCGCTAGTTGTCTGGTGCACAACCTCTGGTAATTTAATTTGAATATATCTGTTAACTGGCTTAAACATTTCCCACCTCTTGTTCTAAAATCTTTTCTTGATTTTTATATAACGTCTCGCTCAAAAACACCTCCTCGTGTGATTCACACTTTTTACAATACATCGTTACATTAACGTGGCCACCAACCATCGCACGTATGTTGCCGGTGGGGGCCCAATAGCATTCTCCGCCGTCTTTGCTGCAGCGGCGTTGGAGAAGCCTGTTCTCCATTAAATGATTAAAATTCATCTTTGCCTCAAATTACGCACGACTCTCCATCACAAAACTTTGTGCCTGAGCCACCTTGCTCAGAGTCAAATCTTAGGATAGGAGTTATATTCTTAATTAGTCCCTCGTAATCTTCTTTACTAATGGGCTCATAGGGCGCCTGGACATATCCTGTCTCCTTGTATCTCAAGAAAGAGACGGCTTTTAGTCGTGTCTCATACATTTCTAGCGCGTCCTTAATTTGGTGGGCTTCTTCGGGCTTGAAGGTGACCGTGATTGAAACTGAATTATCGGCCCAATAGTATTGATACTGCGCAGCAATTTCAAGTTGCTCCCACATAGAAACAGAACGCTTTCCTTTCTTAAAATGTGGCTCATGCACAGGAAAGTCAACACACACAGTATTTGGAGAATACTTATCATCTTCAATATTATATCCCGCCTCAGCTAAAACTTTAAGTAATTCTGAATCTTTTCCAAATCTGATCCGTCTAATATAATACTCATCTTCTGGGAAGTGAATTCCGGGAGTCGAGCCGTTGAGCAGGGAGACTGTTCCCGATGGCTTGATCGATGTAGTGCGGATAGATTTAGGAATGCAAAGCCAGTTTGAATATTCTTGGTCTAATTCTCCAATATAATTGTATGCATTGTTGCACCACCGGAGCATCTCTCGCCTTCCGTGCTTATTAAAAGCCTGGACAACTCCTGACTGTGACAAGCCAATGCGCCGATTCTTCAGCATCTTTGCGTTTGTCTCGGGCCAGTGAGTGTTTGAAAGCGTAATCGTCTTTCCATACAAGTAAGCAATTTTTAGTGTTCTGAGGTAATCCTCGTAAGTGTCGTGTTTTGCTGGGAAAGTTTCCACAAGGCAGCACAGTTCTGCGTCTTCAAGCTGTTGTTCGACACAAGGGTTAAAGCCTGCGACGTTAATATCGTCTAAACGCTCGCCATCCTTAAAGCGCCCACGTGTGCGTGCGTTGTTCAGCCAGATATATCCTGGCTCTCCGTTCTTCTGTGATTGCTTTGCGTGCCAAGTATAATCCATACCCACCACTGCATTGAAGGAATTGTTAGAACCCCATCGATGATGATAGAGCTTCTCCTGATCGTTCTTCATCTCCAGATAGCGCTTATCATCATAGGCACCCATAGCTAACGCCGCAGAACGACGAACATTGCCAGCTACCACGCAGCGACCAATAAGGTTTTCGGTATCCACTATGTCGACCGAAGTAATGGGATCGCCAACCTTGGTTGTGTATAGCTCAATCAGATTCTCGTGGAGTTCTTTGAGAGGCCCGTGTCCTGACGATGTGCCGCCAAATCCGCGAATGGGGGCGCCTTCAGGACGAATAGCGGAGTAATCGAACTTTGGCACTTTAGAACCAAAAAAGAAACCATCTAATAAAGTGTGAACCGAATCGACCCAACCTTCTCGCGAGTCATCTATAACTAATATATCATTGGTGGACTGAGGCTCTTTAATGGTAATGGTGTTTTCGCCCTCTGTGTCGAAGCCGACTCCAATACCAACCATTAATGCGTCCATCATCCACGCAAACAAATAACCGCCCTTCGTGGCAAGATCGCGCGTTGAACGGAAAGCACAGTTAAATAGACCAGCAGCAGTGCGCTCCTCAACAAACTTGGTACCCATCATCCACAGGCCGCGGCCTGGAGGAGTCCACTTAAGATTGAATAAGCGCTCGTATGCATCTTTTGCTGTGCTCTGGGCTTTGCTATCAATCCACTCTAGGCCCAACAAGAAAACATGCTGCTTCTGCATATCGAACATCCCCTCGATGACGCGGCGGCATGTTTGCCACCACTCTTCGGTGCCTGTAGCGCTGGGATCAAATTCGTTTAGGCGCCGAGCATATGTGCGCTTGAATGTCACATATCCCAAGGGGCCCCAAGGAACTTCAGCCTCTTTATAGGGCTCAATAAATGTATCTGATAATCTAAAGCGACGAATGTTTTCTAATGTTCTCATGTGCGTTTTCCTTTCCTTAGTTTTGTATATTTTGCTGAGAGTAGTTGCTGCTGTGCCTTGGGGTCTAGCGCAACTGGCGCGGTGACCACTTGATTGGCCGCGGAGGGCGGCAGTGGCGCGGTGGGCCGAGGAAGGATCTTGATGTTAACGTTTGATGTATCCATAAATATGGGAAATATCATTCCATCAGGACCATTCCTGTTCTTGGCAATAAAGATCTTGCCTTGATTGTTTTGTTTGTCCTCGATCGTGCGAGAGACAGAGAAGATAAAGTCTGCCACAAAGCACTTGTTAAATGCTTCCGAGATCTGTTCCATCGTAATAACCTCTGCGCTTAGCCCCGATCGGTTTGTTTGTGATGCGGTCCAGATAGGACACTGAAACTCTGTGGATAGGGCTCGTAACTCTTCGTAAATAGATTCCAACTCGGTCCGCTTCTCTTTTCTAACTACAACCGGCCTCAAAAGGTCGGCGTAGTCTACAATAATTAGCCCGGGCGTAATGCCTCGTTTTATGAGACGCGAGAGATGTGCGCGGATCGTGTTAGTAGAAGCTGACTTGGTGGGGTACTCCTTAATAATGAGTGCTCCATCAAGTTCTTTGATCTCCTCATAGATCTCTTGCTTGAAGTTCTTGATGTCAGAAAGAGGATAGCCCGTAAGGCAACTGTCATAGCGACTGGCAATAACTGTGTCTTGAAGCTCTAAGGTATATTGGACAACTGTCTTGCCTTCTTTAAGGGCGCTGGCCCCAAGATGGACGAGCGCCATACTTTTGCCAGCGCCAGTAGGCGCGATGACTACTCCTAGTTCGCTCTTTCCTAGCCCGCCACCTATGATCGCATCGATGTCTTTCCATCCAGTAGAAACAGGGCGGCGATGTTTAGGAGCAAAGCGTACCTCAAAATCTGCGAGGTAATCATAACCAAAGTTGTTTTCGGATCCAAGTTTAAGCGCATCATTGATGACGCTGGAGATCTCATCGAAAGAACAAGCCTGTAGAAGCCCTACCGACTTCATCATCGCTTCTTTAAGGTTTTGCTTTCGGCAAAAGTCAAGAGAAGTTTCCTTGATATATTCTGTATCGTGCAGCGCGCGCGTATGAATTCTCGCGTAATAATCACGAACCTGCTTTTGAACAACTTCGTCTTCATTATCGAGTTCTGTGCGGAGAATGGCGATAAACGCTTCCACCGATGGATGCTTCCCGTACTTCGTGCGATAGGTCATAACTTTCTGCAGAAAAACTCGCAGATATTCTAGTTCTAAAAAGTTAGAGTCCAGCACTTCTGTGATCTGATCCGCGAACGGTCTATCCTCAAAGATTAGCTGAACAAGTCCTTCTTGGAAGGCTTTTCCATACCTCCCAAAACTTGCTTTCTCTGCTATCATTAATACCCTCTATATGTCTTTATAATTATATGCGATCCATCTCGAATGTCAAGATAAGATCAAACTTTATTTGTTTGTGTTGTCAATACACTCGTAATTGATCTTGTTTAACTGTGTCTTGAGATCCTCCCAATTTAACTCACCAAATCCGTCTTCACGCATCATACGAATTAGCTCTGTCCTGTTGAAATCACACTCGAAATTTTCTATGTTTTCTTTGGTATGCATTTTTGACTGGAAGGACATCTGAGGAGCATACAATTGCATCATCTTATAATTGTGCTCCACGAGCCCCTTGCCTTCAATCACGCTGTCATAAAACCTCACTCTCGATCCTTTTGCATTCTTCTTGCAATAGTCGATCACGTCTGGGATATTATAAGTTTTGCTCTCGCATAAAAACGGCAATCGCTTTTGGATCGTCTTAAGCCCGACACCCCGGATGCCCGGCAGATTGTCTGAGGCATCTCCAGCCATTGCTCGTGCAAGAGCCATATTGGTGGGGTGAATGCCTGTCATTTCTACAATACGATTTGTGTTCAGCATCTCGTTAACTGTCGGGCGCCACAGCACCGTTTCTTCATCACAAAGTTGCATAAAATCCTTATCATTAGATACGATGATCTTCTGCCATCCTTCATAGTGTTGCATTTGTGTTACATATGCGATGATATCATCAGCTTCAATCTCTGGGAGAAGCACTTGGATGATGGGCATCTCGTTCATATATTCAATGATGCGGCGCTGTTGCCAGACCTTGTTTTGTAGCTCCTCGTCTTCCGTCAGGTTGCGGATAGCACGATTAAGGCGAATAGGCTTTCTGCCTGCCTTGTAATTCTTGTCCATCGTCTTGCGCTTGCGGGAGCCATCGGGGCCGTCCCACGCAATGATAATGTTGTCGGGCTTCGTCTCGCGCGCGAGCTTCTGTAGGATCTTGATGAACCCCTTCAACCCACCAATCGGTTGTCCGTTAGTGGATAACGATGGATCCACAATGTAAGCGCGCAAGTATGCGTTTAGCGCATCAATAATCAATACTCTTTTCAAAATAAAACCCCCTCAAGTCATATACATTATAACTTATTGAGGGGGTTAAGTCAAGTGTTTTTTTAGAATCGGAAGACGAGAGTCCACCGACCAGCGACATGATTCCACTTCCACATAAAATGAGGTCTGTGGTGTGCCATCACCCAGTGTCCGCGATAAAAGTATACCGAATGGCCGGCACGTGCCTTGAGCGGGGGTGCGGGCTTTGCGACATAATACTGGTGGTGTCGGTGTGTCGCGTGCTTATGGCGTGGCTTTTTCGCTGCGTGATGTTTATGCGGGACCGCTCTTTTGGCGGCCTGCTTCTGCTTGTGTGGCTTTGCATCAGCTACGCTGAAAGACATAGCCAAAACAAGTGCTGTAATTAATGAAATCATTTGTTCTCCTTGTGTGGTACTGTTAGATCTGAGGGTTCTGTATAGAAAGCATCTGCGCTTCCTTCACGTTTATCAAACTTCTGAATAATCTCTTCATCCATTAGACGCAGCACCCTCTCCTTAAATTCACTATCTGTTGTAATTAGTTGTGTCCATTTCGATGGTTGGAACTTTTTCTCGTAGTCGTCTAACTTTAACGTATACCATGCGCCGGCGGAAGTCAAGCAATCAGATGACTTAATCGCATCAAACCAACTTTCCTCATCACGGATCCCAACCTCGTTGC
>Ga0209434_1000977_pt1 | contig 13105 bp, 22 predicted proteins | sample ETNvirnome_2_300_FD_184068 | JGI IMG/M metagenome (GOLD analysis project Ga0209434, IMG submission 184068) | Marine viral communities from the Pacific Ocean - ETNP_2_300 (SPAdes) (version 2) | ecosystem: Environmental > Aquatic > Marine > Oceanic | place: Pacific Ocean | collected 2013-06-22
GTTGTGGGCCGGATGGGTTCGGCAGAAGGAGCGCGCGACGCCACTGCACGGGCGTGTCGCGGCGATGGACGCGATGGACGTGGCGTTCCTCTGGACGGCGTGGTTGGACGGCTCTGTGGGGATTGTGTGTGGCGACGAGGTCCTGGTACACGACAACACGCCGCGATGGCTGACCCCGAACGGGCTGGATGTGATCGTGGTTGGCTGACAGGCGCCTTGTGCGGCCCGGAACGTCCGGGCTGCACAGGAGGCCTATCAGGCCTGGAAAGGCTGGTGCCACTCAATGGCAACCGAACGGACGCGCAGGACGTGGGCGCAGCAGGACCGATGCCGCATGATGAAACAGAAGCGAGGGCAGGCTGGCAAGTCGGGGGGGGTTGTGTACGAGTCCACTCGGCAGGTGATGGAGCGCCTAAGGGTCGGCGCGGGAGAGAGAGCTTCGTTGAAAGTCTATGCCGCTCAGAAACGACGGGTACGCAAGCGGCACCATGACACCTAGGCTGACAGGCGCCTCATGCCCGCGCCGCAACACGCGGACGGGTATGGGAGGCCTATTGGGCCTGGAAAGGCTGGTGTCTGATGGTGATGGGACTAAATGTGAGCCACAAGGCAATGTCAGACGACGTGGACCGGCTGGATGTCGCCGCGCGGAGGTTCGCGCAGCGACACGGTATAGTCGTCGACGAGTGGTGGGTGGGCGAGGGCATCGACGCGCCCGATCAGGTGTCCGGCCATGTGGACGATCTGGTGGAGCAACACGACGACAAGCGGCTCGCCCGTCTCTGGCGACGCTGCGTTATCCGCGCGCTGCGTGGTCGCGGTGACACCATAGCGTATGGGTACGTTGGATGGGCTAATTGCGATGTCTTCAGTTGGCGAATACGCCATCGCCGGAAAAATTCTTAGCACGAACCGTCGCGCCCGGTACATAGCACCAGCACCCCGCTCCGAACGGCTGTGGGACTGAGCGTTGGTCCATGGGGCACTTGGCCCCATGCACGGCCGCTCAGGCCGGGAATGAGGTGTGTCAGCAATGAGTGTAGAACAGCTATTCGACAAGGTATTCGTGAACGACGACTGGGCCAACGACGAGAAAACAGGAGAGATCTTCACGACATTCCAAGTCGCTGCATTAGCCGATATCGATGATGCTCGCCTTCACCTCCGCGCGCTACTTGACCAGGGGTGGGTGCGAAGGATTGACGGGCGATCATTAGTCCACTGGTGCGCTACCCGCAAGGGGTTCACCGAGGCTACGTAATGACTGACCGACGATCCCTGCAGGGCCTGATCCTGCAGACACGAGCAATCGCTCGGGAAAGGACGGCTTCAATCATGCAGAAGAGGTTCGCATCCATGAAGACCCTGATCGAGTGGTTCCCGGAGGTAGACGAGAAGGACCTCAAGACAATAAGGGGTCTTGTGAACGGTGACGTAGACGTGGATCTACTAGGCGAGGAGCTTGGCTGGGAGTACTACCACAGGAACTACGACGATGTTAGCAAGATCATGTGGTGCATCGACAGCCTGATGGAGACGCACGGCGTCAGGGTCATCCACGGCCGCTGGCACAGCAAGTTCTATCAGAACATCCAGTACACGTACTGCAACACAGGGGACACGTATGGCCCCACCATCATCTACGACTGCGAGGAAAGCCGCTTCTTCCTGTCGGACTGGGGCACGATCGTCGAGGCCGGTGGCGCCAGGCTGATCCCACTACCCCAGGGTGGATACTGAGCGTGAACCGCAAACGCGTCACGACAGAGGCGGCCAGGACTGAGGTGACAACTCATTAAACCCGCAGAATATCTCCAGGATCAACTGAACAAGTCCTGGGCGCGCATCTACGCCGGATGCTTTGTCCAGTCACGCTCAGAGATCTCTGACAAAAACGCGGAACTGCTCAATGCCACATGGCTGGCAGGCGCAAAGTCAGGGTTTCTTATCGCGATGAAATTGGCGAACTTGCTCACGCTGAGAATTCCCCGTCACCCAGACGGGCTGATGGATGGGATCGAGTGGTACGCGAACCATCTCAGCGAGTTGACGGACGACATCAGATCCAAGACCATCACCGTGTCACCGGAGGAGGCGCCACCAGATGCCAAAGACATTCACCGAGATGTTCCAGGCTCGCAACGATGAGTTGGAGACGTTCCTGATAGGCTATCCGGCAATAGCCAGATTCCATCCTGCCGCGAGCCAGATATGCCAGCAAGACATGCCGATCATCGAGCCTATTGCCCCACAGCCCGACAGGCAATTCAAGCTGTGCGAGTGCGACACGCCATACGGAGACTACCCAGGCGAGGTCTGCTACGGGAGCGGTCAGACAATGGGCGGCGAGGTCAATGACGTGTGGCTCGTAGGTGGTCGAGTAACCGCTGTGATCTCAGAAGATCACTCATGGCTCTGGTCAGGCGAGGACTGGTCGAGCTTCTCATCAGCTTGGAGAAAGGACAGGGTCGAACAGAATGGCTGACTACTACACGCACTTCAGTTTCACGATCGACAACCTGACGGACGAGGAATCTGCGGCCATGCTCGCGATACAGAGCGATCCCGATGCTCTGGCGAATTTTGCGAAAGATGGTGCAGACGAGATAGACGTAGACTACTGGCACTTAGGGGTCCAGGTCCAGGGATCGGGTGATGACAAGCAACTCTGGATACACGACGACGGTGGAGCAACAACAGAGGATGCTGCTATCTTCGTACAGGCATTCCTCAAGCGTTTCCGGCCGGACTGTGCGATCGGCTTCCAGTACGCCAACACCTGCTCGAAGCCCAGGACAGACGCCTACGGTGGCGGCGCATACTACGTCGATGCCAAGGAGATTGACAGCCATGACGGATCTGAGTGGTTGCGCAAGCGCATGAAGCAGGCATCAGCCAGCCGTGAAACGACAGAGGTGTAGATGTAGTCGCAAGGGTGCTGTTGGCCCTTGCCCCAAGTGCTCAGCTTGAGTGCTTGGGGCAGTGGCCGACAATCTACGAGCAAGGAGACATACATGTCAGCCAGATACACAAAGAGAACAGTCACTCCGAAGATGGCCGCCGACATTCTGTCCACAATACCAGATCTGTACCGAAATCTGAGGATGTCGCACGTAAGAAATCTAGTGGAGCAGATGGAGAATGGAGAGTGGGACCCTGGAACGGCTCAGTTCATCAAGCTGACCCGCGACGGTCGACTGGTGGACGGACGGCATCGCTTGACGGCCGCGCAGATATACGGCAAACCGATTCTCATGGAATTCGCACTAGGAATCAGTGACAAAACGCAAGGCAAACAGGATGTCTGCGCGCCCAAGAGTGAGGCAGACTCGTTGAAGCTGTGGGGCTACAGCAACTGCTCCATCATGGCATCCATGATGAAGTGGATCAAGAAATACGAGCTACACGTCATGACCCCCACAACGACACAGTGGGATCGGCTGCGTCGCAGACTGACAGAGAGAGAACTGAAAAATATTATAGACGACTACTCGCAGGTGCAAGAAGCAGTAACCATGGGTCAGTCGTACCACGTCTACGGGATGATCGGCCCGTCGATCATGGCGTTCAACTGGTGGGGCGCATCCCAGACAAACGCCGAGAAAGCAACCGAGTTCTCTGTCGAAGTTGCGACAGGCGTCCACTCCTACGTCGGAAGTCCTGCTGCTGCGCTGAGAAAAACGGCAACTGCGCAGATCAACGCCCGAGTGAAGCTGAAGCCTGGGATCACGTGTCACATGGTCGCCAAGGCGTATGGCATGTTCCTCTCCGGGAAGAAATCGAAGCAAATTAAGATAGGGCCGGATGAGATATTCCCGCTCTACGATGCAGACAGGTAGGGCTCTACAATATCCAAGCCCAGGAGGTGAGTAGATGCACTGCTGTGATTACGAGGGATGTGGAAAACCGGCAATCGACCAAAACCAGCAGACGCTGTCGACCAGGATAATCGCTGGAGATGGCCGGGAGAGCCACCAATGTACCGTACCCGTTCTGTTCGACATCGACACGGCAGGTTTTCACGTCTGCAAGCGCCACTGGCTGCATCTCGTGAGAGGCGCGCTTGAGCGGCCGGGCGCATGGAGAGCACCGGATCAAAGGAGGACGTCCTTGCCGTTCATAGTGATGACTGATCCTGATGGACCAGACCCACCAAACCGGCCACTGCATCTGGTGTGCCATTACGTAGACGAACCGCACGGTGACGTCGATGCTGACGGAACCATCACGCTGAAGCGGAGACTCAGATTTCTCGACTGGTCCTACGACGAGGACAAAGCCTGGCGGTTCCCAACGCGATGGATGGCGCATTCAGCGGCATTTCGCATGGGAATCATGGTCCATGATGAAGACGAGGAGAGGTACACAATCAAGGAGGTGTCTGACGATGCGTAGCGAGACGCTACTGGACCGTGCCGAGAGACTCGCGTCCAAGCGGTACGTTGATGGCGATGGCGACGGTGATGCGTCGATGTATGTCGCAGGCTACATGGCTGGCTACATCGGCATGCCGCACAATCCGGAGATGACGTTCGCGGACAAGACCGCAGTTACGGACTACGCGGTTGGACTCATGGATGGCGCAGACAGATTTGGTGAGGACGCTGTTGAGTGGGGACTCGCCGAGCCCGGCGAGGTCATCGACATAAACAGGGACGAGGGCATCATCGGGTACGAGATCCCTGACATTCCAAAGGAGGGTTCATGATGGGAATGAACGCAGATCGTTTACGCAGAGACAAAACTCCTGCACCGACGCCAGAACCACAACCGGTAGTGAAAGCACCGCAACCTGAGCCACAGAAGAAGACGCTTGCCCAGGAGGCGATCGAAAGCGGCGAAGCCAGAGAGACAGCCGTAACGATCGGTCCTGGTGCTCAAGGTCAGATGGAGCCGACGACAGGCGACGAAGTAGCCGCTCAGTCCGATGGCAAGGAAGCGCTCACCGGCACCGAAGGCAGCACGAACAAGCTCGGGCAGCAGAGCAACGAGCACTTCCAGAACGTCAGCATGACCTGGCTGCAGCACACGGTGCCACTGCCTGACGTCACGAAGATGATCGAGAAGAAGGCTGAGGACAACGTAGACGTCATGATGCCGCTTAGCTCGATGAAGGTCGCAGGGGGGTACGGTATCCACACTCCCCTGCTGATCGACGAGAATATCGTTGCCCCGGAAGGCGAAGACCGATGCAGCGAACTGGGCAACGACCCGTGGCCGATGACGGAGCATGCCGCAAAGCAGTTCTCCGGCCGCCTAGGAGTGCCTCAGTCGGTGGTCGAGTACCACGCGTCGGTCAACGAGCTTGACATCCTGGGCCAGACGGTCAACAACGCAATCGACCGTGGCGCTGCGGAGCGCGAGAACAACAGTCGCAAATCTAGCGACTTCCTGCTGCGCGGTGTCCGTGTCGACGACGGCATCCAGGCCCGAGCCGTGCTGACAGACCGCTACTCTGCGATCGACACGGCGTTCCTGATCGGCACGATGGACAATATCTTCAAGACTCAGGGAGTGGACGCTCGCGTGTCCCACATGGACTGGAACGGCGACAGGTTCTCAGGGCACATCCTGCTCCCGGACACTGCGGTAGAGATGGCTCAGCTTATCGACCCCGAGGACGACAGCCAGTACGCGGCCATGATCTCGTTCAGCAACAGCGAGATCGGCACCGGCTCGGTGGAGTTCCTGGCTGGCATCTACCGCGCGATCTGCATGAATGGCACCCTCTGGAACTACAAGGAGCTTGGCGAGAAGCTGAAGCAGCGCCACGCGGGTGGTATCAGCATCGGCATGATGACTCACGCCATCGCCGACATGATAATCAAGGCCATCCCATTGACCAAGGAGATCATCGGGAACCTGCACGAAGCCAAGGAGATCGAGATCCCCGACATCCGCGCTGCGATCGCATCCCTGTCAAAGGACGCTGGCTGGAGCCGCGACCGCGCAACACAGTGGGCACAGGGATACGTGGCCGAGGTCTCCGCTCGTGATCGGTTCCGTGACTCAGCGTTCGCGCTGGTGAACGGACTCACTCGCGCCTGCCAATCGTGGGGAGTCGACGACCGCCACAAGGCAGAGCAGACCGCTGGCGATCTTATCGCCGCTTCCGGCTCGACGCAGAAGGAAGCATGGGAGAAACGCAGCAAACGCGCCGAAACAGTGACCCAGAACGAGGTCGAGCAGTACGTCCGCATCGCCGTGTAGCTTGACGCTACCCATAGCCCTTGGTGCCGAGCCAAGGGTCTTGGGAAGTGCCAATCTAAGAGGAGGTGTTCACGTGGCAACAGACCAGACCACCGACGAGATTCTGCAGGACTGCAGAATCTGTGGGAAGACGCAAACAGCGTACAGAACCCAGAAGACCGTGTACCATTCGACGCCGATGTGTGGCATCTGCGCAGATACGTGGGGCGCTCGCATCAAGAACAGAAAGGCCCCAAGGTACCTCGTCAAGATCACGATGGGCCAACGTAGCGCGTGGATCGGCAGGGACAACAGGAATCTCGTCCCCAGAGACCGGGCTGTGAACAGGCATGCAAAAGTGGCCAAACGGAATGGGGAACGCTGGATGTACTGGCTGAAGGAGCTATCGGATGACTTCAGCTTCGAGATCGTCCCGGACATAAAGCCCAGATGCGATAACGACGATCAGCCAGGGCGTTGAGGAGTACCAACCAATCAGAAAGGACGTGTCTACCATGAAGATAGCAGACCAGTTCCGCAACAACGACAACACGACGCAACGGGTTGTCGAGGTGCGCATCGAGAGCGCGCATCAAGAGCACGACGCTGGCCCCGAGCACCTGGGGACCTTCACATCTGAGTGGTCAGAGGGCTGCATCGACCGTGATGCAGAAGGAGTGATGAAACACAGCGAGACCCGGTACTGGAAGCCAGGCTCCAACCACTTCCCGCACAACCCCAAGGCATGGGCCAGTGTCAGCGATGAAGCCCGCGCCGAGACCATCAAGAAGTACGGCTCACTCGAAGCCGCTGACACCGCCTACGTGCGCCAGGACTGGAAGCGCCACGAGGCATACGGAGAGACATGGCACGAGTTGGGGATCTGGTGTGAGGCTCTCGTAATCATCGAGGGCATCCACACAGCGCAGAAGCTCCGCTCGGGAGGCCTGTGGGGCATCGAGTCAGACTCAGACCCGGACTACTTCCGAGATGTCGCGCTGGATGAGATCACCCAGCTACGCGAGATCGTCATAGCGATGGGATTCACCGCCGAGCAGTTCGATGACGGGTTCATGAACGAGGAGCGCGGAGGGCTAAGCCTGACACCTCGCGAGATGAACGCTGGGGAGTGGATCGCGGAAGCAGGCGAGTAGCACACACCACAACCAAGGAGGCACATGCCATGTCAGATTGCACCAAGTGCGGGGCCGAGATCATGTGTGACAGTAGTCTATGCGAGGACCACGAGCACGAGAAGACAAGCGTGAAGCAGGTAGGCACGGTTCAACTCATCACCCCGAACGGGCTGAACAACATGAACGGCCGCTACTACGAGTCGTTCCAGCACAGCATCGACGATGTGTGCAACGCGGCGGCGCGCAGCGCAAAGGCTGCCGCGAGCGATGCAGACGACGATGCCAAGATCCAAGCCCAGTATGAACCACCGATAGTTGCGCTCACCCGAATGCAAGAAGCCATCCACCTGTTCGCGATGATCTCGCTCGGAAGTCCTGTCATGCCGAGCGGAGCCAGAAGCATCATCGAGGAGATGAGGACGGAGACCATTTTCAGAGACGACGATGACAAGGTCAGCGCAGGCGACTGCATCGACATCGTGCTGGAGTTCTACGAGTGCCTGCGCAGCGTCATCAGCGCGGCAAGCTCCCGGCTGTCAGCAGCGTCACGTGAGGTGGGCGACCGCCTGGAGCTTGATGCTGACGACGGCCCGATCGAGCCGTGGGCCACACGCTCAGGATGCGATCCATGGCCCGAGAAGTTCGCGCAATATCCAGTAGGCGATGAGTAGTCTATCAGACGGGCAGGAGGCAGACATGGCAGACGTAAACGCTCAGACCTACCGGGGAGATACCCCTCTGCATGTCGGGATACGACCGGCGCTGTTCGGCGACCGCAGCATCGAAAGGCCGCAGATAGCGATTCTCCTACTTGAGCACGGAGCGGACCCGTACATCCCAGACAACACAGGGGAGACGCCCGCATTCCTCATCGAGAGAGCGCTGGATACATGTCAGCGCGATCCGTCTCGGGGCGCAGAGGCAGATCTCTGGCAAAAGGCCCTCGACCTCTGCGGTGCTGGGGTCGGTTAGCAGACCGGAATTCACTATCCTGGAGCAATCGCATGCAAGTCAGATTGGCAAACGAAGAGCACAGCACCGAGACAGTCATCTCCATCGAGCGCGCGCCCTGGCAATGCACGTACCAGGAGACGGAGATCATCAACAACATGCTGTGCGGCTCAGGCAACTGCGTATGCGGATTCATCCCGGTAGTCCTGACACCGGCTGGGTTGACAGTCATGCAGCGGTACTCGGCGATCGGACATCCGTTGTGGAGCATTGAGGAGATGCGAGCAATGCCCAGTTTCCTAGTTGACATCGGCAATAGCAGCGATGGACAGGTCGGCGCCTGTGTTCGCGTCGATGCAGAGACGGCTGAGGATGCGGTAGCCGAAGCCTGTAGTGCTCTTGGCGACCAAGACGGAGCGGACATAAACACGGGAGGGTTCCCCAACATCGAGTACGCGCGGATCTACATCAACCCGGACAACATCACTGTCAAGGACGTATCAGAAGGCGACTGACGGTCACCAGCCACTTCGCCCGATGACACCAAGCGGATGAAGCGAGCCACTCATGCTGAGAGCACCAAGACCTACAAGCGAGCCGCAAGAGCCGAGCGCGCCAAAGACCTACAGCGAGCCATCATTAGCGAGAGCACCAGAACCGAGTAGCGAGCCAGCACGTGAGAGAGCACCACAAACAGAGAGCGAGCCACATCCTTAGAGAGCACCGGGACCGTGAAGCGAACCAAGCGAACCAAGCGTACCAGGCTTATAATGCGACGCACCACATCACAAGGAGACACCCCATGCGCAAAGAGACACCCGAAGTCCTGTTGGAAGAGCTATGGCCATGGGCCGATCGGCTGACCATCGACAAGGCAACCAAGGACATCCGCGAGAACGCAATCGCGATGCAGCCGCAGGAAGCCAAGTTCCTGGTCACCATGTACTACCAGATCCAGCGACAGAGGACAGCGCTCGGCAACCAGCGCCGGTCGTCCGATGAGCAGATCGTGGTCCACGACTGGCTCACCGGCAACGTGGCGGCTGTCGAGAACCAGTGTAATCTGCTGCTCACCCACTACGCGAAGAACCACGAGGTCGGCCGGTGGTCGAACAGCATCCACGGGATCGGACCGATCATCAGCGCGGCCCTGCTCGCGTACATCAACATCCACACGGCTCCGACCGTGGGGCACATCTGGAGGTATGCCGGGATAGATCCCACGTCCCTATGGCGCGGCAAGGACGATGCCAAGGCAGTCGTCAAGTTGTGGCTCGGTCGGGTCAGCGGAGACATCTCCGACGATGAGATGGCCATGATCGCGCTGAGGAACAACATGCGCGTCGAGCTATTCACCAACAGGTTCGTGGACCGCGATGGCGAACCGATGGATCACACCGCTGAGAACGCAATCACCGTGCTATCGTACCGGCCATGGAACGCGAAGCTGAAGACGATCTGCTACCACGTCGGCGAGTGCCTCATCAAGGCCGGTGGCTCGGAGAAGTCATTCTACGGACCATTGTACGCGGAGAGAAAGGAGTACGAGAAGGCCAAGAACGTGAACGGCGACTACGCCGACCAAGCAGCGGCCATACTGGAGAAGACCCCGAACCACGCGCAAAAGAAGATCTACGCCGAAGGGAAGCTGTCGGACGGGCACATCCACGCCAGGGCGAGACGCTGGATCGCGAAGCTGTTCCTCGCCCACTGGCATCACGTTGCGTGGTGCGTCGAGTTTGGTGAGGACCCGCCAAAGCCATACGTGCTGACACTTGAAAACCACACGCACGAGGTGAGGGCGCCGAACTGGCCCATGGACAGATCGTAGCATCCAAGTGATGGGCCAAACCGGGCAAGAGCACCAAAGAAGTCGAGCGAGCCAAACGGTCTGAGGGTACCAAACCTGCGCAGCGAGCCGCGATGATCGAGAGCGCCATTCGAGCAGAGCAAGCCATACCCAGCGACAGCACCAGGCCAAGCGAGCGAGCCACTACACTTGAGAGTGCCATGCCGTCAAAGCAAGCCAGAACTTTCGAGAGTACCACACCAACGAAGCCACAACCGCACACCACAACGGAAGGAAATGGCCGAGCATGAAAGACGACGACCGACCGGGCAAGCACAACGCGGACAGCGCCAGACAGCGCGAGATCGACAACAAGCGCAGCATCCGCAAACGCGTGAAGTCGGCGCGCAAGGCCAACAGATTGAAAGACGAGATCCGGAACCGCGAGCAGCAGCGTATCAAAGACATCACGGACTGAGAGGAAGATCGCATGCCTATGTTCACTGAGGACATGACAGACGATAGCCGAAACACAATCGCCGAAGAGATCATGACCGCGTACCCGGACGTTTCGCCAGACATCATCGCTGGCATCGCCCGCTACTCGACACAGCGCATCCCTTGCGGCAGCTTCCTGAACGCTGTGTACCGCAATGACCTTGCAACCGCCATGGCGAAGGCGGACCTGCAAAGTCAAAGAACGCTGCCAGACATTATAATGATACTCAACTGGTACGCGCCCGCTACTATATGGGGCAGTGCCGAGAAGTTCGATACATGGGTCGACGGAGGGGACCCATTGACCTGCTACCCGGAGAGCGGGAAGGTCCGCGAGATCGGAAGCAGGCTACTTCCATCAGCGACCGATGACGTAATCGTGCTGAAAAACGCGCTGGCGGAAAAGCGGGCAGGACATCAACTCGCCGGGGATCTCGCCAACAAACTTCACGACGACGCAACCGTCAGAGGCCTCATGCCCAATGACATCCGATGGAATTCCATCGCAAGCGGTGGGGATGATCTGAGCACATCATGCGAGTTCCGAGGGCATCTATGTCAGGGCTACGTGGAGATCCGGGTGTCAGCATTCAACGACGGGACAATCGGCCTGAATTTCAGAGGTATCACGCCCTCCGATGCGAGGACCATCATCGCATCGATAAGGAGGCGTGTTGAATGAACAGGTCGTCCAGCGATGAGCTACTCACAGCGTGGGGCAATGGCGATGTCGCTGCCGGGGATGTCTTCCTATCCAGACACAAAGACATCCTCATAAGCGTCTGCCGCAGGCTGCGGACAAGCGACCGAGACGACAACGACGATGCCAGATCAGCCGCGCTGGAAGGGCTGGCGACTGTAGCCCCGCAGTTCGATGCCAGGGTCGGAACGTCACATGCGTTCGCTCGCCACTACATGAAAACGGCCGTCCTCAAGTGGATGAGCCGGAACGTGGGGAGACACAACGACGAGATGAAGCTACACGACGAGACCCGCAGGTCAAGCGTGGTGGATGAGATAGACCAGGCCATAGTAAACGCAGACGTGTTCGGGCTCCCGACACGCGAATCGACGGCCATCAGGCTGAGACTACGGGGAATGACGTGGAAGGACGTAGGGGATGCGCTGGATGTCAGCGCCAGGACAGCACGATCATACGCGATGGCAGGAGTAGGCCGACTAAGGAGGGCGTGGAGACAATGTACGTGATACAGAGCAAGCTGGACCACGAAGGCGGCGGCTTTTGTTACTGGGTGGGCAAGGCACAAGCCGAGATGCTCGGGTACGGATGGACGTTCGACATCAGAGAAGCATCGGTGTTCAACCATGCGAGCGACGCGGCTGATGAGGACCGTAATGTGTTCCAGGTCGAGCCGGATGCTGGACCTGATGTACTCCCACGCGTGATCGAGGTCGTGGAGTGCTCCCAATGCGCGAAAATCTGCGTACTTAAGGATGCTCCAATGTCCTACGGGATTCGTCGATGCCGCACATGCCATGACCCCGACTGGCCATGCGGCAGACGAGACAAAGCAGGACGTTGCGCTGCGCTAAAGTGGGATGACGATACGACGATGGCCTGCAACCAAGGTCCAAAGCAAACACTGGAATGCCCCGTCCACACGCTCGCTAACAAGGCTGAGGCATCTTGCGAGTCTGTGCCTTCGTGGCTGCTTCGGTGTGGAAAGTCGAGTGCTGCGGAGCCGAACGCTCGCTAACAAGGCTGAGGCATCTTGCGAGAAAGTCGAGTGCTGCGGAGCCGAGTGCCGAGACCACGTGCCGAGACCACTGAAAGGAATGAACCATCATGGGACAAGACACGTGCGCGCGCTGCAGACAGCCCAAACCGACGACAGACCCGAGCGGAGTCCGATGCTACGTCATCGTCCACGTCGACGATGCGCAGGCGCCAGCCTCGAAGGGCTGCGTCATCCAAGGCATAGGCGATGTCCTGTTCAGTCTAAGCGACGCAAAAGACTACGCCACGAATGACAGAAGCCAGCCAGCCATGGTGTACGAGCGCATGGTCCGAGGCCCAATGCCGTGTAACTGCCAGGACGACTGTCGCTTCATCGATAGCGATGACGAGTGCATCCTCCAGAACTCAATCACAGGGGTGACCGGAGCCGTTTGCTTGCTCTTATTGGATCATGACGCAGATGATCGAATCGAGTGCATTCTGGCCGCCCACGCCGATGGCTGTAACTTCACGCCAGAAGAATAAGGAGCGCATCAGCCAAAACAGTTCCCGAAATGGGGTCTCCAAAGGTATAGTACCTGTATGGGGACCCCGAAATTCGATCCAGCGAAGCCGACTGCCGGACAATCGATCCGACTGATGTGCCTACACTGCCTCGGAGTGACTAATGGCAGAGGCGCCTACGACTGCCTGAACATGTCGTGCGCACTCTACCCAGCTCACCCGTTCAGGGACAGACCGGTCTCGAAGGCAAGCACGTACAACGAGCCACCCAGCGAAACGGCGCGAGCCGTAGTCGCACACGCTGAGTGTCCTCAGAAAAGAGCATCAAAACGCATCATC
>Ga0209434_1000979_pt1 | contig 13103 bp, 21 predicted proteins | sample ETNvirnome_2_300_FD_184068 | JGI IMG/M metagenome (GOLD analysis project Ga0209434, IMG submission 184068) | Marine viral communities from the Pacific Ocean - ETNP_2_300 (SPAdes) (version 2) | ecosystem: Environmental > Aquatic > Marine > Oceanic | place: Pacific Ocean | collected 2013-06-22
GATCACCACCAGATCATGCTTCTCGGCAATATCACAAATTTTATCCATCTCGCATACACGCCCATACAGATGAACAGGAATTATGGCTTTAGTGCGTTCAGTGATGGCCTTTTCAATTTTAGACGGATCGAGTAAATAGGTTACCGGATCAATATCAACAAAAACCGGAGTGGCGCCTGCAATTACAATAGCATTAGTGGTTGCAATGAAAGTAAACGGCGTCGTAATTACTTCATCTCCAGGCTTTAATTCCAGTGACCATAACGGAGCAATTAAAGCTGCCGTTCCATTATTAACAGCGATGCACTGTTCGAGCTCGTATTTTTCTTTTACGTAATCCTCAAAAATATTTCTTATTACAGCTGGCATTTTAATCCTTCCGTTTGTGGAGGCCTAGGCGGCTCTGGGCGGCGTACCAGGAGGTCATCCGCGGATATCCTCGTAAATCGGATCTCCGCAAGCATGTGGACAAGTCTAGCGGCAACCATTTCATATCGTCTGGAGTTTCGACGGCAGCGATGGTCGCCTTCCAGTCGGTCTTGCATGCAGGACTCGGCCCGTCAAGGGCGTCCCTACACCATTCATAAAATAATTCATTTTCGTTATGTACATATAGTCGCGGCGGCGCGTCGAAGAGGCGAAGCCCTTGTAGATCCTCGTTAGCCGCGGCGAATTCGTTTACGGCAGACCACACTCCCTTCTTATCGGTAGACACAGTTTTCGTAGCTAAAGAATTATCAACGTACTCTGGGTCCTCTGCATAAAACGCATCCGTGAAGCCATGCTTCTTGCTATCCACATCATCAAATAGCAAAATTGTATGTGGATGAATCAAATCTTTAATATAATCACATTCCTGCGATACAGTACTATAGTTATGATCTCCATCAATCAAAATAATGTCGTATTTTAGATGAGCTGTGTCCGCGGTGTCGTCAAGAAGCGCAAGCTCTTCACAACGAGACTTAAGATAATTTAGACTATTTTCTTCCACCAGGGAAACCGTCAGATTCAGGCCCAGCGTGCGAAGTTTCTGCTCTTTTACCTCAGCCCGAATATATACATCCACGCCAGTTATGTGACAGGGAATTTGTAGATGAATTAAATTAGTAGCCATAGAGAATGTGGTGGTACCCTGCAGAACTCCTATTTCCAGTATTCTAATTTCTCTTTGCTTTTTTTTATAAAGAAGGGTTGCGTATTCACACAAAAAGGGTACGTATCCACTATATGACATTTTAATAACTCCAACAATGTTTGCGAATCAAAAGAGCCATCCTCTGGGCCTGTTCGTCCTTCATGGAGCGCGTCAGGCCGTTGTCTCCCTCAAATTCGCGGTGATGATGTATCATTGCTTCCGGATTAAACTGATATTTAAAGCCCTGGTATGCCAGGCGTGCAATAAATTCTTGGCCGCAGCCTCCATAACCCTCAAAACGTTCCGAAAACATGCCGCAACCAAACCAATCCTTGCGATACATACATGTGTTATTTTCTACGATCCGTTCGGTAATGGGATGCAACTTTTTAATACCGTATTTTAACAATGTGCGCTTCATTTTAGGGTGTAAAGAATCTTTAGAATCATGAGAATTTCGATAGCCCCCTGTTAGGACACGAGGAGAGACAGAAGACTTGTGAGCCTCTATAAATTCAGGTACAGGAAAGCTGTCATCGTCTATAATCGCTACGATGGGACGAGTAGTCTCCACAAGGCCCATATTGCGAGCCTTTGCAAGACAATATTTGTCATGTTCTAAAGTGTCCACACTTCTAATGGGAAAGGGGGCACCATAAGACGCCAACATATCTTGGGTATCATCGGTGGACCCATCAATAGCCACCACAACTTCAAAATCCATATCTGTCTGTTTCTGCAGGCAATCTAAGTTTTGACGCAGTACGTCGCTGCGATTATAGGTAGTTATAACAACCGAGAGAGACATTACAAGTATCTTTGCCTAAATGGAAGTGCATGAGGAAGTGACAGGCGCGCCTCTACTGTGGTTGCATAGTAATCTGACTTTAAATGATATATTAATGATGTTTGATCTGGAAATACGGCCGAGATCACCTGCTCCGGTAACGACTGCACCTCAAATTGCTCCTCATCTATAGTTTTAGAAAGCGCCGGGCTTTCACAATGCTTCATATCTGTAGTTTCTTGCAACACCTTTACATTATTAATCCATTTTATCAGAAATTCTTTAGATTTTTCAACGTTTACCGCGCCGAAAAAAGAGCCAATATGTTTTGAAAATCCCTCACGATTACGATCGCAAACCACAATGTCGTTATTCCAGTCTACAAACTCCTCGAATCCGGCTGTAAAGATGCAATCCGAATCAATCATGAAAACAGGGCGGCCGCGTTCGACCAAAGCTTCTAAAAGATACTTGGTCTTAGAATACGTGTTTTCTTTCCATCCCTCGTCGTGAATGGCGTCTGATGTATAGTTCGCGCCAGTTGAGACAAGTTCCACTTTGGGAAAGCTATTGTAATAGGTCTTTGTATCCTCGGTGAGACCAGTGTCATACACCAAAATTGTATCTACATTTGCTAAATCTACGTTCTCAAACAGAGAATTTAGAAAAAGCTTGCCGAAATCAGCGTACCCTTCATTTACTACGGTTAGAATATTGTATTTCACCCAACTATGCCCTCCAACTTACGACACGCCGTATCACGCATTACACGCACCTCATCTATCAAGTCGTCGCCACTCAAATGAAACCAATCCTCATGGGCAACACCAATAAGGCTTTTTTGAGACACAAATTTACAATTTAACATTTTTGCCTCGACTGCTATGCGTGGAGTAGGCTCTGGATGTCCTGTTTGAAACACGAGGCCCTTATATTGAGATAGAATCCTAAGGAAATCATGATGGCTATCCGATTTAATTAGCTCGTACGGAATTCCCGCTTTGGTACAATAGCTTACCGTTTCTCGGGTCTTTTTAATTGGATTAGTAGATTCAATAATTGCATATTTATCGTTTTTAGGCGACCGGTTAAGAGACTTCATTAAATCCAAGTCCTCATCATTCCACATGCTACAATTTATGTTATCAATGTTGGGGAGACCCAAATTAGTATCAAAAATAGAGCGATGAAATTTACTCAGGCACACCACCGCTTTGGCATTTCTATAAAAAGTAAAATTATATTTATGAGAGGTATCCGGGGCACAAAATTCCGGGTAATTAATAGGATTTCTGTTTTTTAAAAACTTGTAATCATGCTCATAAATCAAATACTTGCAGTGTTTGGCGATAAGCGCCTTACATACGTTCTTTAAAGCCACGAAATTACTGATAAACCAGAACTTATCGGTATTTTCCAATATATAAGCCGGTGTTATGTTGTATGTGTTTTGCTTGGCAAATAAAAGGCCCCGTTTGGTGAGATAATCAATTACGACGGCGTCGTGGAGTTCGCCCCCTCCTAGGTGCTGCTCCACGAAAAAATCTTGTAAGAATATAACACGGGTCACATATCTTCCATTTCTGCTAATTTGGCGAGCCACTCCTGTACTTCGGCATCTGGTTCCTCGTATATCTGAGAGACAAAGTTGGCCAACATTTCTTCTTTAGCAAACTTCTTTTTAAGGTGATTTTGCAAAACTGTGGCTTCTTTCTTGTAGTGTTTCTCTTTTGTCAATATTTCTCTCAGCGCGCGGCGGTAGGAGGCCTCTTTCGCATATGCCCACATAGCGTCTTTTTCAATAACGCCTTCCCACACGCAATCGTCACGCACTACGCCGAGGTCGAAGTCTACACGGGCGCAGCGGGGTACTGCTTTACCTTTCTTGTTTTCTTTTGTTAGAAAGTCTAGCTGCCCTCCCCACGTAATCGTCACCAGAGGTAATCCATTATAGGCGGCTTCAAAAAGAGGTAAGCCGAAACCCTCACCGTGAGCGATATTAATTAGTGCTTTCATAGTGGGGTGCTGATAAAGCCACGTAAGATTAGCAGCGGATACTTCACCATGTAATAAGTGGATCTTGCATTTCCTATCCGGAACGTTAATGGCTCTTAAAAAGTCAGTTAACCGCTGATGAGTTCTAGAGCGATCATAGATTGAATCACATGTTAAATTTGTTTTAAGGACAAGACCCACATCTGGGTCATCTTTAAACTCGCTAATAAATCCAGCAATAGTGGCCTCAAGGTTTTTACGGGGGCCCCATTGGGCAATTGCCAAAAAGTTTTTAGTAGTACTAAATTCTATATCCAGCGGTTCGGGTTCTACCTCTCTCACTGGGTAAGAAACCACCTCTATGGGCTTATTCAGCCTATAGTTCTCTAGAACCTGTCCGGTCTCCTTGTTCTGAATGTTACATACTGTATTTTCAAATGTTTTTTTAGAATGCTGGGATATAGTAAGGATTTTATCTACTACATTGTTGGATGTTACAAGCCATTGAGGCGATACTTTAGTGGTTTCAATGCCTGCAGTATACCCGATATTTACAGGCGCAATTTTCTCAAACTCTGGCGGGATTGTAACTTGTAATGATATATCAAATTGTGTTTTTTCACCAATTGCATGCAATGTTTTTACTATAGTCTCGCGGATCCAATTATTCTCTTCGGTATCTTCGGTTATGTGTCCCGTCTGACCCCATGGTATATTAACAATATAAACTTCAAACAGGTCTTCCCGGGTGCGCAGGGCTTCTAGCGCAAATCGCGTTTGTTCCCCATACCCCGAACGCGACAGCGCCGGGCCCTTAACAAGTATTTTTTGTGGCATTAGAAGGTCCTCATTTCATAGGAGGTCGGTCTCGTACGCGTTGACCAGGATCCTTTTTTATTGTGAACATCTTGGAATAAATCGTCCCACTTTTTGATATAAGTTTCAAAATTAAAGGTTTTCTTCACAAATTTACGACCAGCTGTGCCCAGCTCTGCACGGCCTTCGGGGCCCATCTCATAAAGTTTTAGCAGCCCGTTAACAAACACTTCTTTGCTTATACGATCTTCATAGATATAGGGCACCTGTTGTGAGCCAATAATTGCTTTAGATGTTGGTTCTATACCGACGCCGAACCAGTTCTCACCATCAGTTATTTGATCTTGAAGACCTCCGGTCATTGTGACCATAATGGGGGTTTCACAAGATAAAGATTCCAGAGTTGCCAATCCAAAGCCCTCAGCGTCAGCAATATTGATCGTGACATCAGCCATATTATACATCACTGCCAAATCTTCTGGTTTAACTTTTTGACGAGAGAAAAGTACTTCACCATTCTCAAGGCCGAGTTTTTTGAGAATGACTTCTAAATCCTGGCCATGTTCATCATGTACGTCGGTGTGCATAATGAGAGTGGCCTTATCATGACCAACCTTATCTAGGAAATCTTTAAACCACCAAATAAGGCTTCCAGACTGTTTGCGCCTTGCGTTTCTATTATTCCAAAAACAAACAAATTTATCATGTAGAGCGTGTTGTTGTCGGTACCGGAATCGCTCGGCATCGTCGAGAGGAGTAAAAATATCGCTATCTACCGCATGCGGAATATAAGAACTTTCTACTTCGGGGGCCACTGTCTTGACAATATCGTGCGTTAGTTTTGAAATGCAAGCTATATGGTCATTCGATAAATAGCTGTCGCGATTAAACTGGGGGTAGGGATAATTATCCCATACATGATAATAAACCATTGGCACGCACGAGCGCAGCTCATTTTCCATATTCCACAACCATCCCCAAAAACGAGGATCTGTCATAAACCATAAAATATCTGGCTTTTGTTGATGCAATAGCCCACGGACCATATCGGGACCACCATAGCCGTCGACAGGCCATATAATCCAGTCTTCTCCCCACTCTTCAGTTCTCTGGGGCTTATGCTCGTGGTGTTTAATCGCGCCGCCGAAGGAAACAAACTGATACTTTCCGGTTTTTAGCATTCCTTCAATAATATATTTTGTTTGAGAGCCAACCCCAGAAGGCGAAAGCGGATGATCACTAATTGTGAATATTTTTATTTTATCAGACATGTGTATTCCTTATGTACAGTGTTCAGTATTAAGTAACTTGCAAGGATAGGGCTTATGACAACTCAGGCGATTCTTAATAGTAAATCTTTTAGTGATATTATAAATCGCTTGGTAAAGAAGTTTAAGAGCATTTTCTGTTTTTTTCTTTCCGCTTGTAACTCTAAATATTTCCACACGGTCTTTTTTGGCCGTTCGTTTCAACAATGCAAAATGAGTTTCTACATTTTCAGGGTCGATATTATGCTTCTGACAGAAGAAGTGTTTATACAGAGTCAACTGGTATGTGACTATTTTCTCCGCCTTCCTCCTGCTGTCCCAGCCCCAGGAACAAGTCTTCCAATCAAAGAGGTGATAAGTGTCTCCTACCTTAACGACAGCATCCACAAAGCCTTTGAAATTGATATTGAAGTTCTCAATTGGCACATAAAGCATTTCTTCCGAAGAGAATACTTTATAATCACCGAAATAGTCTTCGAGGGCATCCTCAACTTCTGCTAAGATCGCTGGACCAGCTGTGCGCATCTGTTCTACATTTGTTCCATTTACCTCAATATTTTTTTCCATTAATTCTTGGAGCTTCTTATCAAAGCCAATCTGGAATACTTCTGCCTCGTTGATGTCTTCTTTTAGAAGTTTCTTCTCACATACGTCATGGATAGCGGTCCCGAAGGCCGTATATTCATTACCTTCAAACTTGGCAACCTTTTCAATCCAAGACTTCTTATGATAGTGAGGGCACAACACCCAATCTTTTAATTCTGAGTATGATATGTGTTCACGCTTTGTCATTTACTATTTCTTCAATCTTTCTGTATAAAATGGGGCTTACTTGTTTTATTGGTTCTGGGCTATCTAAAAAATACTTTTCAAACCCATTTGCAAAGTATTCTTGTAAAGACGTGGCACCGTATGGGGACACGAATAATCCCATTGTCAAAGAGACTAATGTAGGATATCCCACCTCATTGGCCAAAAACTCATCAAATTTTTGGTTGTATTCAGTATCAGCGTAAAATGCAGGATTAATGTGATATCCCTGTGCTTCCAAAAGATGGTAAAGACGCCGGCGCTTTCCTAGGAACTCGTTTCGTAAATTATTGCTGTAAATCATCTCTCCATACTGTATTTCTAGGGAGTGTGCTACCTCGTGAACAAAATTTTCTAGCATATCAAAATTTGTTGGCTCTTTAGCGGTCATATAGATGGCTCCATTCATAAACGCAGCATTTCGGGTCCCCAGCTCTGTAAAATGACCTATGTATACCACTTCAATGTTCTGCATGAGAGCGCTCGGAAGATAATCCTGTACTTCTTGACAAAATTCTGGGATATCTACTCCTTCTTCTACATCATCAACGATGAAGACAGGGATCTGATATATATAATATTCCATTATTCTTCATCGGGAGGAATTGGATCCGGGTGCGGAGTCGTATTAGTAATATCATCTAGGGCTTGTTGATATCCTCGCACAAAATTTTCTTCTGCCACAGCAAAAAGAAACTCCGGAAATTCCGTAGCGAAGACCTCCACGGCCATTTCTACTGTTATATTTCCGTCTTCCGGTTCTAGTGTCTCCCCAATATGATTAACTATTAGTTTCTTTAACGGGCTTTCTGGCGCTACTGGCGCCTTTAAATTAGGATTTTCTTCGGTCATTTTATCTCACAAATTCTCTGCGGCGAAGGTAGCCACCTTTGAACGTTCACCACGATGGAGTGTAATGTGCGACGCTAGTTCAAAGTTCTTGAACTTTTCTACGGCATGAGTCAACCCATTCGTAGTCGCATCAATGTACACATTATCAATTTGCTCCACATCGCCGGTTAACACAATTTTAGTACCTTCTCCCACTCTTGTTATTATAGTCTTTAATTCGTGAGTTGTCAAGTTCTGTGCCTCATCAATTATGATGAAAGCATTTGAAATTGAGCGACCACGAATATAAGTCAATGCTTCTATCTCTATTGTACCCTTTTGCATGTAAATGTCAAGGGTTATTTTATTATTTCCCATTAAAAATTGCAGATTATCCTGAATCGGCATTAACCATGGGGTCATCTTCTCTTCCAGGCTCCCCGGGAGGAACCCAATGTCCTTTCCTAGGGGCTGTACGGGCCGTGAGACGATTACGCGGGTGTATTTCTGCGTGACCTCGTCTATGGTCTGCTCAAGGCCTGCAGCGATCGCACAGATCGTCTTACCGCTACCTGCTTTACCAATAGCACTCACGATCTGAATTTTAGGATCCATCAGAGCATCCAAAAGGAACGATTGTTCCTTATTGCGGGGGCTGATCCCCCAAATTTTATTTTTAATGGATAATATTTGTCGTAATGGGATGGCCTTATTGGTATATCTGCCCAAAGCCGTCTTTTTTGCATTAGCGTTAGAAACCAACATCACATATTGATTAGAGTGAAGGCCCTTTGGTTCAAGATAGACGTCTTTTTTTTCATAGAATTGATCGATCAGTTGATCATCGACTAAAATTGTAGAACATCCGGTATATATGTTATCACTGTTATCAACAACTTGATGATTTTGAAAATCTTCTGATTCTAGACCGACCGCATCTGCGATGACTCGCATATTTATGTCGCGAGATACTAAAATAACCTTCCGGGTGCTTTCCCGCTGAGCCTTAAGGGCGGTGGCAATAATTAAATGGTCGGGGATTTTTATATCAAGGTCGCATGGTAAATCATCTGGCATGATTCCCGCGGCACTAATAGATTTAACAAGTCCTAGCCCCTTGCGTATGCGGACGCCCTTAGCTATAGAACCTTTTGCTCGTAGATCGTCCCAAATACGAATAATCTTGCGTGCTTGCGCTCCTACGGCATCTTGGCGCTTTTTGTGTTTGTCAATTTCTTCGAAAACCTTTAAAGGTACGTGAATATCATTGTTTTCAAAGGTGTAAATACATTCGGCATTTGTTAAATAAACACTGGTATCTAGAACATAGGTTTTTTTACGACTCATAAGAACCTTTTGGGGTTAAATAAATAGGCCCCGACGCTTAATACTCTCCGTTCTTAGATACATCGCCGGCAGCGAGCACCTGAATTCTAGAGGGTTTAAGATCAACCCCATCTATTTCAGCAGGTGTCTCTCTAACCATTCCTGAGGATAATACTAAATCAGAGGAACTTTGTATCTTGCCGCCGCCCATATTCCACAATAACTCTATACCATTTTCTTTGCATATGGCCATTTCAGGGGTGTTGTCAGTTTTTCGATCTCCGCCATTAGCAAAGTAGTCTGGCTTGATTCTTTGAAGCGCTTCACAAACGGTACCGTCAGTGTCTTCAACCGAAGTGGTGTTATTCACACAGCTAAACCCCTCTAAAATCTCGCACCTTTCTTCAAAAGGCATAAAAATATACCCTTTTTTCCGCATCAGCCAATCATCAGAATTGACAAGAACTACAACGTTTCCGTATTGTGCCGCGGCCTCTATCATACGTAAATGGCCAATATGCACCGGGTCAAATCCTCCCGACACACAAACAATTTTTTTATTCGTCGGTTTCGACATCAGGCGCAGTTTCCAAAAAAGTTCTCTGTAAAACAGCCAAAGATTCTTCTGCAGAAGCCAGTTGAGTGGTAGCAGCTACCAATTCATCAACTATGCTGGAGTGGTCTCCCACTCCGACAGGCACATTTAAGTATAATTCAATATGCGCTAGCGCTTCCTGGCGCGTAGCCTCAAGTTTGGCCAATGTCGCTCTCATGAGTTGACTGCTTAATGGGTTGTTTATTGCCATATTATTTCCTTTCTAAGGTACGCTTTTGGTGCACCTTTATACTAATCTTCAGATTGTAAGTATACTACATTTCCTTCATGTTTAAAATATTTTGTTTTTGAGGGGTCGCGTTTCGGGTCTTCCAATTCCCACGGGAGGGGGATTAATTCATGATAATGCATTCCTACTTCTAAATAATTCAAACGACCATACATTTCTAAAATTCTTTGTTTATGTCCGTGAAGCACGTAGCCGAAAGCCCATATACTGGCCCCACTGCTAATAAGGGCCACAATTAAAACCAATAATACAATTTCTATAGTCATAGTTCTATTAAATGCTTCTTAAGTTAGATTTGGATCATACAAAGATTCTTCTTCTAGGGGCCCACCGCTGGAAAGAACTAGTACATACAAACCCTCCCATCGGCTCGGAATGGCGCGCCGCGCAATTGCGGAGGCCTCCTTTGTCCCGGCATCCACATATAATGTGAGGCCAAGTCCACCTGAACGAATATCATAATTATATTCCGATCCAAATTCTATTGCGGCTTTTAATCTTAAAGAGTCTAATGTAAAATCATCCATTAATTTTTCTTTCTACGTGTTTTCTTATGAAGCTTATCAAATAATAATTTTTTCCAAAGAGTTCCTTCTACTTCTTCTTTTGACATATTGAGGGAATAGAGGCCGGCCAAAATAAGACGTATTTCACGATTAGATAAATATAGCGTCTTTAAAAACGCTGGTAATTTTCTATCGTTTTGGTCTGACATATATGACTCCTTTTAACACCGTACTAAATAGTGTTGCGACGAGTTATGTTACTTCACCTCTTTTCTCTTCATACTGTTTGACAGCCTCATATAACATAATGTTTGCTGCCTGGGACGTGTTTAAACAATAGCCAACACCTGGCATCGGGATATATATTACCTCAGAATTTCGAAGAATTTCAGGTGGGATCCCACTTTCTTCGTTACCCACAACCAGACACATAGGGCGAGAAAAACCGAAATTGTAAGAAGGTAAAGGTCTTGCACCTTCCACCAACTCTGCAGAAATAACTTGAATTCCCTCAATTTGCATATGAGTGAGAAATTCAGACGGTCTCGAAAACTGAATGATTTCCACATAATCTGTCAAGCTTCCTGATGTGGCCTTTATACGACTACGTTCAGGTACGTGTCCAACCACATAAAGCCGTTCTGCACCAAAGCAAGCAGCACTCCTAACCAAATACCCAAGATTATCGTCAACGCGGAAATTGATAGCGCAGAGACTAAGCGGATAGATTTTGGAATTTTTAAGTTTCCTCTCATATCGTTCTCTTCGCGTGTTCTCTCTCACTTTTTACGACGCTTTTTATTTAATTTGGCCTTTCTCTTCTTCTTTTCCTGTCGACGTTTTTCGGCAGTTTCTTTCAAAGCAATTGCCGGGTCGACTCGTGTTTTTACCATAAAATCGTCGCGCTTTCGCGACCAGCGTACCCTTATTTGAAGGTCGTCTCTTTCTTCAAACAAGCCAGCACGACATTCATCAGCTTCTTCAAACGTTAAAAAACGCTTATGAACAAACCACGGTTCTCCTTCAATTTGTTTTTCTTTTTCATGCAATTGCGTCATCGCTTACTACCCTTATTCTTCTTACTTCCCTTAGCACGACTTTTGCGCTTTTTCTGCCCAAATTTGCGTCGTCCTTTGCCAGACCCATTTCCTCTATGTTGAAATGCTTCTATTTTCATTCTGTTCCTTTCCATAAATATATAGCAGATTCGGGCCAATAAAATTCTTCACCTGTATCTACTACTTGTATTTTACAGACTGTAACAGATTTGTCAAGTACTAAACCAATAAATTTTCTGGGGCGGCCGAGTTCTGTTGTTCTCGCATCGTCTATACAAATAACCAAATCCCCTATTTCGGGCTTCTTTCTAGACCGTTTATGTCCCACCCACCTTGTGTCCATTTAGAGTTCATCAAATGATTAATTTTATCAAAATGTAAAAATCCCAAAGCATGTCCTATTTCGTGTTCCAACACTGTATCCTGGATATCTTTTTTAAAATATACAACTGCCCACTCTATCTCATTGTGATCGTTATTCACGTAAAAATGAGTCACTGCTAAAGTATCCTTTTCCATTTTAACATCTTGTGCTACCAAATGTAAGGTGATATATCCAACAGGAGTGGGATTAGTGCATTTATTAAGAGGATCATATTTATATTGTGTGGTAAAAAAGTGATATCCTAGGTTTTCCCAAAATGTGACCGCTTTTTTAATATCCGGCTTACTAATAGGAGCATAATCGCACACAATAATAGTAGGAGCTCTTTTCCACCTAGCAACTTTTGGTGGTCTATTCTCCACCGCCGGAATTCTTTCAAAATTTGAAATATAATCGCCGGCGACGGCAACGCCGGTATCTTTGGCTATTGGGCTGATAACTAAAGTTGCACATATTAGAATGCATCCCGCGAACTTTGTCCAATTGTTCATATATATTATTTAGTTATCAGAAAGTATTTTATAATAAACTGCAGTTCTAAAGATGGTGTTGTAAGTGGCGCGCTCTAATATTAGTGTTATCATCTTATGAGGATCTTCTTCGGGACGCCAAATAAGTTGCAAAATATTATTCTCATTATCCCAGCTCCAATCAAATTGATTTCCTTTTTCTTTATCTTCTGTAATATGCAAACAATCGAATTTATCAGTGGTTAGTAGTCTTGTCAGATTATCATAGACACCAATTCCGGAATTCAAGATCAAATCCCTACCACAAAAGTATAAACTATCAGAATGTTCTAATTCCAAGAACACAAAGCCCGTTAAAAGCGGTGTTTCAACGTCATTACCACAGCGCCACATAGCAGGCCGTTCGGTAGTCTCGGGCTCAGGCCAACTGCACTCGAGTTCAAAATAAGGATCTCCAAAATCTTGAGGCGCCGGTGGCGGAGGACAGTCGCTAGTGCATCCGCTTATTAATAATATTATAATTAAATATAGCTTATACACCCTATACTAGATAGGGAATAGTATTATAAACTGGAATCAACAGTATCGATTTCTGCGTCGGCAGTTTCAAACAAAGCCTTGATTTTACCGCCAAATGTCACCGTTATAGCGATACAAACGACCGCTATGGCCACTAAAATAATAACATATTCGGTCATTCCCTGACCGGCTTCATCTTTGTGAAATTTGGATAAAAAATTGCCCATAATAGCACTCCTTAAAGTAACTACTATGGGCAATCTAGTTTAGGATTGCGAAGTTGTTGTTGTTTTGTTATAAACTACATACAAAGTCATTAAGACTGTAACATTCGGCAGTTTGGCCGACA
>Ga0209434_1000980_pt1 | contig 13100 bp, 20 predicted proteins | sample ETNvirnome_2_300_FD_184068 | JGI IMG/M metagenome (GOLD analysis project Ga0209434, IMG submission 184068) | Marine viral communities from the Pacific Ocean - ETNP_2_300 (SPAdes) (version 2) | ecosystem: Environmental > Aquatic > Marine > Oceanic | place: Pacific Ocean | collected 2013-06-22
AGTTATTATTTGGTTTTTCCTCTCTTGAAATTGTTCCAACTTCAATTGGAATTCCACGCTTATCACAATACTTTGTTAAGAAATTTTTTGCCTCTTTTCCGTGCTCAGTCCCGTGATCAAAATGAGCAACTCTAACGTTCTTCTTTCCACGAATTAAAAAATCTAAAACAGCCATGGAATCAGGTCCCCCACTGCATGCTAATATGATTTTTCTTGGAATTTTTCCTAAAATATTAAACTGACACAACTTTTTACCTCTGTTACCATTTTATCATACATGATGATGTATTTACATGTCAAGACTGTCAAGTATTTTTATTCTCCATAAGCCCCAACATGATCGCTACAGATGCCGGCACACATAAAAGTTTCTTCTATTGTATAGCTAGCAACCTCGGGCATTACACAAATGGATTTGTCTGTCAATTGTTTTCCAGGATACGTCCAAAGATAGCCCAAATTAGTTAAGGTAACATCATCAGACTGATGCCAGAAACAGTGGGCACCAATCGATAACAGCCGGCTAAGAGCTGATATATTTTTAGCGTGGCACCATAGACTAGACTCAGAAAAAAAATCTTCCTCTACTTCATATTGTGGTAAATCATGTCCCAAGTACCATTTACTATCTTTGTACCAGACATCTATCTCCACATGGTAATGCCTATCCAAAGTTTCACGAATATACTCGGGATGATTTTCTCTCTCGGGATTAGGTCCGTCAATATTGCCACGGTGTGCTATCAATATCATTTTAAATTTTATCCTCAGCGCCAGAGTTTTTTATTACTTGCATCTAATCCATCTGTATATTCTTGTAAAATTCTATCGCCGCTCTCAACATCAGGATCATCCTTAAATACATCCTTGATTAATTTAACCTTTCTATTTTCTGGGACACCTCTTGTGCTTAATTTTACTCCAGTTAAATGAGTGTAGTTATGGGCATTGCGGTTATTTTTACTCAATAAGTCCGGGCTCATAAAATTTGAATTTTTCGTCATTACACCTTTCGATCTGCAATGGTGACACATGATATCTTCAGGAATAAATAACAATTTTTCTTCATTGAGGTATTGGTCTAGATCCTGGTAGGGTTTTGAAACTAGCTCTATGTTTTTCATGCTTCCAACAAACAGCCTATCATCAAATCTAGTTTGATATTTTACCACAGGACGTTTCGATATGGTTGTTATAACGTCGGGATCTAGTGATTCAAATCCTTTGAAGCCAGAAATCCAAACGTCTGGTCGCGTTACAAAAATCCAATCATATTCAAATCCTTGTTTCTGCGCATATGAAACTGGTAACTGCATAGCATTCTGCATATGATAAAATAATGAAAAAAATCTTTCACAGGGTATCAATTTTTTATTGAATGCAGGCAAGCTTTCAGACTCAGCTTTTTCTTCAAAAATGCTAAAATCATAATCCCAGAGATTTATCATTTTTAAAATACCAGGTCCAGGACGAACCACATAATCTCTCTTATTCGGGATGACCGATGGTCCATAAACTTTTCTGACAATATCTTCGTCGATTATTTCTTGTTTCGCGGTGTTACATTGTGCCTGTGGATCATTGCGTGTATTGGGTGCGTATATAAAAACATCTACATTGTGGTCACTAAAAAATTTCTTATTGTGCTTAGCAACTTGTTCAAAATTTCTTAAGAAGCCATACATTGTTAGTGCTACTTTTCCGTTTACTTTTCCCTTCCTCGGCGGAGAACTCTTCGTTACTACTTCTTCACTGGGCACTAGGTGCCTTTTTCGGCCGCGGCCCATGTTTTAATATTCCTTCTCATATTTCTTATTAGTAATCATCCAGTACCGTCGCCAAAAGGGCAGGAAATGCTGTCTCTCTCCGGACTTCCAGCTATAGTCGTGGCGACCAGAGTTTAAATCGGCATCATCATATCGTGTATAAGCGCCTCCCGCCTCAGTAATAATTCTTTCTATATGTGATGCAGGTGGGTATGATCCAATGCCATGTATGGCCTGATCGAAGCCTGACTCTTTAATAATATGAACGGGCGCGTACTGCTGTACAGCCGGGGTGAAGAGTGTGACGCCGCCTGGATCAACCGGATCTAAACAACATGTTTCAAAGCATATTAAAGAGCCGTGGTCTATGACCGTCCTCAAATCTCTTTCCCAGTTTTCTAAATGATATAAAATACCCCAATAAATTACTAAATCAAATATTTTATCTAATTTCCACGGCCTATCATTGTCAATAAGTAAAATTTCCGAACCCTCTTTGGCACGTGCCTTAATCTCTTTATGGTATTCTAAACGTCCCTCTGCAAAAGTTACGTTTGCTCCAAGCTCTTGAAGTTCACTACCTACATGCCCGTAGCCACAAGCCAATTCCAACACAGTCTTACCTTTGAACCACTCTTTACCACCAACCAAGCTTATAAGCTTGTTGATTCTTTTTTCTCTCCAGTCTTCATAATGATCCATAAAGCCAAGATTGGGCGGACAGTGTTTCATTCTGTATGGAGCTTATGAAAATGTTCAAGATCTTCTGGTGTCCCAAGACCCCACATCCCATCAAAATGAAATGTTTTAACCTTTTTTCCATCCTGAATCGCTTCATTAAAAACAGGACAAACGTAAAACTCATCGTTGACTCGAATATTCTTTTTAATCATCCTTTCAGCATATTTGACATAATCTGATCCGCGCCTCCAATAATAAATACCAGCAGTAGCCACATTACTAATTGTCTTTTTCTCAGCAACCTCAGATACAAACCCATCGTCATCAAACCTAACAAAACTCCACTTTGGATGAGTGGCAGTAAATGTTAAAATACCACAATCAATATTATCTCCCTCCATCGAATACATAAATTCATTACTATCCCAATCTAAATATTGATCCGAATTTGCGAATATTAGTGGGTCATCATTGTCTATAAATTTCTTCGCCAGAAGTGTTGTGCACGCGGCTCCCTCTGTCATCTCATCTACCAGCACAGTTTTACAACCAGGAGAAATTAGTTGAAGCAAGTGTTTGAGATTATATTTTTCATAATGTCCTTTCTGTACTACAAAAATATGTCTTGCATCGATATTAATATTTTCCACAACAGCCTGTATCATTGGCTTTCCATTAACTTCTATTAGAGGTTTTGGAAATGTATAGCCTGCCTTCTGAAACCTGCTTCCTGCTCCAGCCATGGGAATTAAAACATTCATCTTTCCTCCCTGCCACTTAGGCCTTATTTTCGAACGACCAGATGCTAATCTGACATATGACATGACGTATTCGTATGTGACATCATTCGTGCTTTTGACCGGACATAGTACGGCTCCACTAGCAACTGCAGCCTTTCGTCCGACATGTGAATCTTCAACAATTACTGTTTCTCTTGGGGAGACCCCAGCCTTGATCATACATTTCAAATACATTTCAGTCGACGGTTTTGGAAATTTTACATCTTGATTTGTGTAAAAGAAATCTACATATTCTAAAAGTCCTTTTTTTAGTAGCATCAGCTTAACAGTTTCACGTATAGAATTAGAAGCAACACACACCGCATATCCCTCCAGCTTCAGCTTGTGAAGAACCTCTTTAATTCTCTTATCCTCAGTAAATTTTTCTGATATTATTTCCCTTGTCATCTCTTGTTTTTTCATCCAGACAAGATTATGTGATTCCTCAGGCAGCCCCTTTTTATCAGTGAGAAGATCTAATTTTTTTGAAGTAGGTAATCCGTCGTATGTAGAGAGGTGTTCACTTCTTGTAATGATATATTCCTCACCAGCAAGGCTTAATGATCTATTGAGTGCTTCATAGTGTAGCTCTCTAGCATCTACTAGAACACCGTCCATGTCAAAAATAATTAATTTAGTATTCATCTAGATTTAGCACCTTCTCATACAAATTCTTTATATTTTTACGGAAGCCAGGCAAGCTTTTCCTCTTATTGATATTGGGTATGTAGTGAAATATTTCATTTGCCATACCAATTGAATGGCATCTTTTTGAAATAAATTGATAAATTAGAGACTCCTGAAAGATATCAGTTGTGTACAGCGAAAACCACTCACTATACAATTTCGAAAAACTTGAAATGATATCCTGTGTTGAAAATATAAATCGATCATCTATTAAGCCGTCTTTTACAGTTCCGCCAGAGTTACCCTTCCTCGGGGGCAGCACCTTGATCCCATAAAATTCATGTGATGGTGTAAAATTATTGTCAAAAGTTATGGTAGGAATCATGTCAAGTCTTGTCATGATAGCAAAATCATAATTTTTTGTGCTTTGATCGAGTAATTTTGCAGAGCAAGATACACCATAGTGCTGAGCTAGCATTCTATGAGACATACAGCTTTCGGCAGGTTTAGCTTGAAAGGCAGGCAGGTGAATTGTTTCTTTAATAAATTTCATCGGATCATAATCTTCACAGTGAAATATTACATCATCAAAATTTTTTCTCAAGGCGGATTTTGCCTCTGTGAGTGGCGACGAAGCAGGCAGGACGCCGGACGACGAGGAGCAGTGCTTAACGCACTGCTCCTCGTCCGCCTGATTCCACGTAAAAAGATATGCGTCTAGTTCTTCAATGTCTGACTTTAATAATTTTGATAATCTTTGTCGAAAATTATCTAAAGAGTTTGTATTTTTCCCCCTATTCCATTTCCCGATATTCAAAAACCCGGAAAAGCAAACTGCAATTCTCAGTTTACCGTCAGCTACATGTTTTCCCGGAGGGTCAACCCACACTGATTCGCTCAATGTAGCAGGTGGGACCGGCGAGGCTGCCGGAGGGTCTTCGTGCTGACCTCCTCCGAGGCTGGAAGACGGTCTGCGGATATTCGACCCTCGCACTGGGGTTGCTCGGAGACTCGCTGCTTCCGCCTTGGCCTTGGCCCTCGCCTCTGCTTCCGCCTTCTTTCGCTTCGCCCACGCCTCTGCTTCCGCATTCTTTCGTTCTGCTACTGCCCTGGCCTTGGCCTCTGCTTCCGCTCTGGCCTTGGCTGCCGCCTTTATCCATTTTTTTTGTCCACGTCCCATTAAGATCATCACTCTTAAGCTACAGATAACCTTAGCTTATTTATACTGTGTCGTTAAAATTATTAAAATGATTCTTTAACTTTATTCATATCAATATTTCTAATTGGTACAACCCAAACAATTGCCTCAACGACTTGGTATCTTTGTCTGAATGCCCCTACGTCAACGGCGGTTAATATTCCAATGAGTCGTCCCGTTGAATCAAATACGCCTGATCCTGATGCACCCATCCATGCGTAGGATTGAATTATAATACACCCATCGTCTGTTCCCGCTACTGATCCTCTAATCGTCAAAAGATCATGCTTATTGGGATATCCAGAATAATTTACCTTTTCTCCAATTAACTTTTCCATATCCTGAACATATGGGCGTAACACTACTGGAGATCTGCTCTCTAAATCTTTAACCCTGATAGCTGCAAAATCATTTTCCTCATCTAGGTGAAGCAAAGATCCACTGACTCGTTGATTTTCGCCCTCTATCATTATCCACTTGGCATCTTTAACTACATGGCCGGCTGTAAAAATAACATTATTTCCGTCAATAGTAACATATATCCCAGATCCATAGCCTATATCAGTTACAACCTTTACTGTGGCATTTCTAGAAGATGCTTCAACGGTTGTTAATGATGTCTTCTCGACTTTTGTGCTAATTTCTTCAAAGCCCGCTACGTCATTATTTCCTGCATGTACAAATCCACAAATAAAAGTAAAAAAAATTATTATAAATGATGCCGATAAAAATCTCATAGATTAGCTGTCTCAATAATATGTATTTCCATGCTTCAGATGTTGACAAATAGATTTAGAAAGCACCTACATGAAAACAATATTAGCTACTTTTCTCATATGAAAAGAGCTATATGGATTAGTATGATGAGTGCAATGGCGTCATTTTTTTGTTTCATTCACGCAATTGTACCATTTATATTTGAAGATACTGCATCTAAAATTATAAAAAGAATAGATAAAGAACTCTAAATCAATTGTAAGAATGATCTCGTCATAGACCTAAAGTCAATAGATTCTGAAACGCTACCGTCAGATGACACGAGTTTCACATCGCCGTATTCATCTTCAACGACCTGTCTAACATCACCCCGAAGCCCCCTTGCTTTTATAAAGTCAGAGACAGCCCGAACATTTTTTCCAGAATCATCATAAAATGATACGAATTCTATATCTGGATTTTGATCTAGATACGACTCTATCACAGACACCTTTGCCATGGGATCTTTATTTGCTACACCAACAAAATCAACTCGATTTGATGCATCAGCTATACCCAGCCTCTCTTCAAGAAATTTCATAACAAAGGGCTTCACTCCTTGGTCTCTTGCAGTTAATATTAAAAGTTTGCTTGTACCTGTTGGTCCTGCAAATTTTTGAAGCAAATCTGATACAAGCGGTACTGGGCTAGCCCTGTCTACGTCTACCCTTTGAAATTCTTGAAATGCAAGATTTGGATCTAAATATTCTCCAGGTAGCAAATCATAAATTGCAAATTCCTTTGATGTGATCATCTTTGGACCAGAAGGAGTTTCAACTCTAACACGCTCAACAGTTCTTGCAATTGTATCATCAAAGTCAAGAATTCTAAGCTTTTTTATCAACGCGTCAGATGACTCATATAAGAATTCTCTCGTCATTTTTCTCATATCGTATTCCAATGCAAGCCCCCTATAGTCATTCTGTCCCAAAACGTATGGATCAATCATATTAGCGACCTCTTTTCCCATAAGTATGTCGCTGGGATAGTGAACACCCATCTGTAATCTTGTTAGCGCTATTCTATCTGCAAAATTCTCTAAGTTTCTCTCAAATCCAGGATTAACTCTAGCCAAAACATTTGACAAAACGTGAGCTTGAATAGCATGACCACTCGGGTATGCTGGAGTATTTGCTGTATTACTTTTAATACCGGGAAATTTTGAATCTAATTCCTTTGCTACCTGGAACGGTCTGGGTCTATTAAATCTATATTTTAGATGTAAAACAAAAGAAGAGAGCTGCTTCTTTAGATCTCTTATATATTCTTCATCGAAATTTAAATTATTTTGAATAGCAAATGATATTAGAGCCTCGATTGGTTTTTCATCAGATATTTTTATAAAATCATTATCTTCATCAGAAGATCCCTTCATTGATCTCAAAAGATAATTTATCTCTGATCTTGTTCGGCTACTATCATTTCCAGGAGGGGGTGGGATAGGCAGGGAATTATGATCTATCTGTATTAACGGCGTTTCCCTCTTCATTCTACCTATGTGATCATTAGTGGGATCGCCGTATTTCAATGATTGTAATGATTTTCTTTTCATTTATATTTAAAGATAGGAGCCATCATTGATTAAATATGAGTAATATTATTAAATTCCCAACGTGGATCATAGAAAGAGAAAAAGAGTTGGTCATGCTTGAACATCAAATGATCATAGACAGAGCACACATTGAGATAGAAAAAAATAGGATTAAGTTTGCTAGAAGAAGTCAGCTTTCTCCTCTCATTATATCATTTATGATTGGAATGATTGTAATGGGATGTATTCTAATTCCATTCGTACTTACTTAGTATGATTATCAGCAACTGATGAAGATGCCCATGAATTGGGTTTTATCTTGCACTCAAAGCCTACTCCCTTCACCCACCCTGAAATAGAATCAACAAACTTTCTAGTCGCTGATCTCTGAGTAGTGCCCACATCGACATGAACTTCGATGTCAGCTTGCGGATATCGTTCAAGTATTATAAATGCTATGTCAATTGATAGCTGGACCTCTTTCATTATCCTTGCTCTAAGGGCTTTTAATGGAATTTCAGGCTCCACACCCTTGTTAAAAAAATATTTGCCATACTTTTTTCCGCTCCGGCTGTGCAGACAAATTGCAGTCGCAAATATACAGCCTACAGATTTTATCTGACTGTCTGTTCCAATAAACACCTTGCCGCCTAATTTAACATATTCATCTATTTCATCAAATATTGCTGCAGAAGATATTGGACTTCCTGATCCTGTGAACCACTTGCCAGTGATATTGTTATCCATAATATTATTTATTCGATAAATTGAACCATTCTACCAATCTTCACTTATTACTTCAACTCTCACATCGAGACCCATGGCGTGCTTGATAGTATTCTCAGTTCCGCCTCTACGATCTTTTGCTACAAAGGCGTATAGCACATCAGAGTTTTCTGCAATCTGTAGATTACGAGCATGATATGCTTTAGTAAATTCATGTTTAGGACTTCCCGCTGGAGGAAGATCAGGAAGATACTCTATTACCTTGAGCCCTCGATAACGTGCTGCGTTTACAGCCCAGGCGTCAACACCTTTGCACCCACCAGAGATAACTGTCGCTCCCTCTGGAAGCATGTGAACCAACGTCTCAACTGCCCCCTGGTTTATCCACCGACGGCTCCCCACAATTCCAACCCTTAATGATTCGTCCATTCCTATATTATACTACACTAGCAAGCTTTTTATAGAAATCTATATAATAATTGTGGAGCGGGAGACGGGACTCGAACCCGCGACCAACAGCTTGGAAGGCTGTGACTCTACCAATTGAGTTACTCCCGCGAATCAATTACTTCTTTGACGCTCGTAGATAATTGCTTAAACAAAAAACTGCAAAGACTGAACATATGAGACCGATACCCAAGCTTCCAGATACAAAAGCATTAATTGCAAAGGTTGTATTAAAAATTGCACAAAATAAACTAAAGTGACGGCTTCTAAGAAATTTCATTTTATTTCAGCGCACCTGATTTACGGAGTCGACCATTTCCTGGTTAAAGTTTTCCCTGAGGCGTATCAGGGGATTGAAAGAGGATTGCCGTTTGTCGAGTATGTAAGCACCATGGGGTGTCTTCAGGGCACCATCAACGGATACTTCCTCGAAGTCGATCTCAGTCTTCTTCTTGTAGCGGATCTTGGGCTCCTCATCCTGTGCCATTGCCGCAGGAGCCGAAAAAGTTAGGATCAGCAGAATTATCAGTGCTGGAATTACTGTTACATTGTACATAGTCATTTTATTTCCCTTCCATTTTTGTTAGACACTCTAAAAATACCCAACAGGGATTGGTGCTGTGATATCTACTATCAAAATAGTAAACACGAGCATAAAAGTTCTGATGTTCCCATTTCATTTTATTCTGTAAAATAATCCCAAAACCATCTCCTGTTTTTATTAGTTCGCCGCTTTTAACATCTTCAGGTCTCACCTTAGAAGTCTCTACTCCAAAAAAAATGAGGCACCTATTACACTATGTCTCGAAGTCACCCTCGTCAGGTCGTGACTAACAGATTGTGCTAACCCCCGTGCCTCCCTGCGGAGCTGGTCACCTAAACCTTCTTCTGGACAAATGCGTAAAGCTTCTCAGCCTCAGCAATAATCTCTTCAGTAGTGTAAGGATCAATTCCTTGTCGTTGACCATCAGGCTTGAAATGTTCGTTTTCAACCTTTCGACCAACTCTATCTGCAACAATCCCGATTGCCATTCCAAGCAAGCCGGTGCGGAGTTCATATCCGCTCTTTTTATAATCACCCATTTTATTCTCCTTTGTGTGTGTGTGTGTTATGGGTTGAGACACCTATCTTCAACATGAAACCCGTGCCTCCCTGCGGTTTGTGCACTACATACTGTGTGCTTCTCTAATATTCACGGCGCAGAGACCCTTCCTGCCTTCACCAATCTCATACTCGACCTGATCGCCCTTGTTGGCGGTTTCAGTCCGAAGCTCTGAGATGTGAAAGAAAAGATCCTCTCCATCGTTTTGAGTAATAAACCCAAAACCCTTGCTCGTATTAAAAAACTTAACTCTACCTTTACTCATTAATCTTCTTTCTTTTTGTTATTATTAATATATGAGGCACCTATCTCACTTCGAACCCGTGCCTCCCTGCGGTAAAAATTTTAATTACTTTCTGTGGTGCTCTCTGTAGCGCTAGTCGTAGAAGTAGTACTAGTCGTATTACTAGCTGTATCTGTTGTACCAGTATCTCCGACCGTATCTCCGACTGTATCTGTGACTTCCGTTGTAGCAGTTGTCGCCGAGTCTTCTACAGTCGTACTAAACCACACCGCCGCAACAGCGACAGAAGCGACTAATACAACTACTCTCCAGTCAGAAAATAGATTTTTAAGTGTGCTCATTTTTTTACCTCCTAGCGTAAATTATACGATCCGTGATCACTAATGTATCTCATTAAATATAAAGAAAATTTACCTGTCTCTTCGAGATGGCGGGTAGGGCAGCTCATCACAGTCCAGGTCCTCATACTTATCAAGTGCATCAAATCTCACACGATTGCTCTTAGTCTCATTAAATAATTCCCAAAGTGATTCACAGACTGGCTCCCTTGGAGGCTCGCACATAGAGTGCATCAGAAGTGTGAACCATAGAAGCCCCCAAGTAGATGTTTTCATATCACCGAATATAAGGCTTCCACTTCTTAAAGCGCCTATAGCCGTAAGCTGCAGCTTCCTCTTCGGTGGTGAAACACCACTCGGCATTCACCCTATCGTAGTAATTACTATCATATGTGTGATATATAAAGCCGTTACTGCTATCGTTTCCTTTAATCGGAAAGTCCGAAGGACAGCCACCATCTAAATAAGGTAGTGCCCTGGCTGACACGTGTGCGCAGCCGCTAATTAGCATTATCATTAATATCAAATAAATCTTTTTCATAGTTTTCCTCAAATTGTTTTACTGCTTCGTAAAGCAAAATATTTGCTGTTTGTGATGTGTTGAGACAATATCCCACACCTGGCATCGGTATGTGAATTATGTCACTATTCCTGAGTATCTCTACGGGAACTCCATGCTCTTCCTGACCCACAACCAGACACACAGGGCTAGAAAAATCGAAAGAATAAAAATTAATGGATCTTGAATCTTCAAGTATTTCCGCAGAAACAAGTCTGACTCCGTTAGCTTTTGACCAATCCACAAATGTAGACGGTGAAGAATGTTGGTTAATTTTAACATAATCAAATAAACTCCCTGACAGAGAATTCAACTCCTTTCTCTCAGGAACTGATCCAATTACATGAATACAATCTGCACCAAAACACGCAGCACTTCTAATAAGATAGCCGAGATTACCATCACAGCGGAAATTAACACAACAGATACTAATAGGATAAGCTTTAGCATTTCTACTTTTGTTATCATACCTCTCTCGTCGCGTTCTCTCTCTTGTTATCATCTAGTAGGCAGAATACCACTTGCTAACAGTCTTTCCGCCTCCTTCTCTGTGAAGCTTCTCTGTTGCAATGTGCCATTCACGCTTTCTTTGCTTTGAAGTTTTACGAACTGCTGCATGACTAAAGGATGATGTTTCAGACCTCTCTGTGATCAACACCCAGTAGGGCTTTGCCAGACCCTCTTTTTCAATGTGGCATGTCCATCTAATTAGATCTGCTCCCTTCAAATTAAAAAGACTTGCTATGTCGTCATACTGAGGGCCCAGTCCGTCAGGATTCCTCTTGTCAACAATGATGCCGAGTCCCCATACGATAAACGAACTCTTTGGTTCACCATTTACAATATCAGTTCTCATTGATATTGCAAAGTGATCTTTAAACGGAAGGCCATATCCATGAAATGGAACTGCCTGAACAATATTACTAATGTAAACAGTTCTTCCTGATCTTACTGCATTTTTCTCATGTCTTTTAAATCTTGATTCAAAATCATTACCCTCTGATCCATTCCCAGGTGAATTCATTACCACATCTCGAAACCAGTCCATTGTTGACTCCGGTGGCAGGTCGCCATCAAAATAAGCATTCCCTATCAGAGAAAGATGATGAATTCCGCTTGCTTTTCCCACAGGCGGAATAAGAGAGCCCGCTAGTCCGGCTGGTTCAAAATATGACCTAACTCGCACCTTATCAAAAAGCGTCCAATCCTCTTTATTCCCAAGGTTGGCCAAATCGTGAACGACAAGCGGTGTGCACGCTCCAACAGCCACAACACCGAGCCCCCCTAAAAGTATCGAATTTCTAATTTTTTTAAACACTCAGACTCCTTACATCTATAAAATATTATACTACAAGGAGGGGTAATTTACATTTGTAAAACTATTCTTTTTATTCTAAGTTTTGCCTGAAAATGTGGGTGCAAATACCGCTCTTGCCGCCTGCATCATTACATTGGGTGAGGTTAAGAGCTGTATATTATTACTTCCGATAGCTGGGCCTGTCTTTCCTGCAGCAACGACATCAATAGCAAAGCTTGCACAATTATCTAGATCTAATTCAAGATTAATGCCAAACTTTCTAAACAGCGTGCCGAGAAGGGGGATATTATCAAATCCAGCTGGTACAACGCTGTAAAACTTACACCTTCCGTCTTCACCTGCCTTGGCTAGTGCTGCCTCAGGATTGACTCCATTTGTTGCGACCCACGTAACACTACCCACTCTAAACACCTGATTTAATTTTTTAGCAGTTTCGATTGCACCCTCTTCCTTCAACATTCTGTTTTCTAAGGGAACAGTCCCTCTTGCCTCTTTTACTCGCACTGTGCACGGCATCAAAATAGGCACCTTTAGCTTTTTAAGCTTTAAAAGCTTCTTATACATCATTGCCAGCTTATCTTTTTTATTATTGCATAATGGTGGACCAAAGTTAATACAGGTTACCTTTCCTCTTGTATCGCTTATTGGTGTAACAATCGCGCACCAGCCATGACCAGTCTTAAATGGGAAATCGACATCAGCACCAACAAATCCCTTTATCGCCACACTAATAGCATCAAACTTATTATACGCTAATATAGCAGCGCCGGGATTTTTAATACTAACCTCTGACAGGCCAGCTAATTTTTGCCAACGCTCAAGTATTATTTTATTCTTCTTAATCATTATCTAGACCCTTTAGTAATTATTCTAAAGAGTGATAAACTATCTAAGAAGATTAAACAGCTGCCTCCTGATAGTCTGCGTTAATTACATCATCTGAGACTTCATCTGCCGCGGGACCATCCTGAGATGTGCTGTACATCTCTGACCCAGCTGCATGAATGGCTGTCTCGAGGGAAGAGTA
>Ga0209434_1000981_pt1 | contig 13098 bp, 19 predicted proteins | sample ETNvirnome_2_300_FD_184068 | JGI IMG/M metagenome (GOLD analysis project Ga0209434, IMG submission 184068) | Marine viral communities from the Pacific Ocean - ETNP_2_300 (SPAdes) (version 2) | ecosystem: Environmental > Aquatic > Marine > Oceanic | place: Pacific Ocean | collected 2013-06-22
GCTCCACGCCATGTGAGGGACAGGGCCGGAGAATCCAGCATTGGAAACGGCGGACGGCACCCCGGCTAGTTCGTAGGAATTGCTAGTGTCACTCCAGCGAAACAGTGCGCCGCCAGAGTTTCCAAAAATTATTGGGGCTGTCGTAAGGACATAACGATGCCCCTTCCACAGTCCGTCGTTGTAGCCCACCGTTCCATCAGTGCTAAAAGGCGGGAATCCAAGCCCCGCTCCTACGGCGTAAACCTTTTCAAACTGGTGCAGTTTGTCTCCGCGAGGCATTAAATTTGCCACGTTTTCAATAAACCGCTCGGTATCAATTAGCCGGAGCACAGCGAGATCGGCGTTGGCATCGTAGGCGATGATTTCAGCCCGACGCCCTGTTTTGCCTACGAGGACCGAGTAATCGTTATACGTGAACCAGAACGCCTCGACCAAATCCCTGGTTTCTGTTTTGATTTCTTTCTTTGTCTGGGGGTTCCATTCTTCCTTGATGTGGATCGAGCGACGAACAACGTGCTGGTTAGTTAGAATATAGGTGTGAATTTCGGTTTCACCATCAACATCGACTTCGCCGCTAAAAATGACAGTGCCAGAGCCGGAGCCAATCCCAGCCGACAGCAGGACAGTTGTGTAAAGCATCTGGTGGTGCTTAATCTTATAGTCTACAGGCTCCCCGGCCAAGAGAGCGGGAATACAAAGAAGAATAAAAAACAATGTCCCAAGTAAGATACGCATCTCAACTACTCCGATGGTTATAAAGCCATTACGTCTCTATCGCTGTTCAAGCTCCCTACCACAATATCGAACACTTCTTCGGTACTTTTTCCTGCTCTCAAAAGACAAGAACTACAGCCTCCACAAGGAGTGCAATGAACCTCGGTTTCACCAGGGAAAATCTCCATATCTGGGTGGTGACACGACCACGCTATTTCCAGAAGCTCTGGCGGCATCTTCGCCATGGTCTCAGCTTTTCTGGCAGTGATTGGGCCTTCGTAAATAGGTGCCTCTCGACCCTTAAATGGTTTCCCTTCGGGACACATACCGCAACCGTTGTGCCAAACATTATCGATATAGTTCTGGTTCCAACTTCCATTATTTAATCCGAACATCACAGTAAGTTCCTCTTCCTCGATGGCCCACCCGGTCCATATTCGAGTGATCCCAGAAATGTTCATTGCTACGGAAACTGTCAGCGGGGCCATTAGAACATAATCAAACAAGTATCCGGGGTTCTCACCAAGGGAGAGGCTGTTGGTTGTCCATGACGTGGGTTCAAGGCCTTGGTCTTTGAGCCACTGGCGGATGTCCTCACAGGCCTTCCTTTCTGCATGGAACCGCCCGCTGCTGTCTATAAAATCCACATGATGAACGTGGACTTCATGGTCAACATTGGTCAACGCCCAATAAAGGAGGTAAGCACTGTCGATTCCACCTGAGAAATTGATCAGGGCTTTCATCAATTGTCCTCCGACCCGTTGACCGTGCCCTTAGTGCTATAGGTAACATTTGAGACACCATCAACGGCTGAACCACCGGCACCACCGCTGCCAGTCGAACCATTGGAACCACCGGTGCATCCCCCGCTGGCCTCCTCAGTCCTGCTACCGTTGCCGCCACTGGAACCAGCAGCGCCTTTGTCTCCACCGGTTCCACCGGTGCCGCCAGTGGCCCCGTATCCCCCGGTGGCACCACAGTCACTGACACCGCCGCCGCCGCCCTGATAACACGTTCCTGATTGCGAGCCACCACTACTACCACTGCCAGCGCCACCGTTTCCATAGCCCGCGCCGCCAGAGCCGCCAGTACCTGTTTTCGTGGTGGCAAGGGTATGGCAAGGCGAACTGGCACCGTTAACGGTCCACGTCGCGCCGCCACCGCCGCCACCGCCGCCGCCGTTTATCTCACCATTGTTGATGATGGTTGTCGGGGTGCGAGTATAGAGGGCCGTACCTCCCGCCGAACCACTAGATTGGGCACCGCCACCATCGCCACCTCTGCCGTTGAGTTCGCCTGACGAATCGATGGTCAAAGTTATGGCGCTGCTAGATGGCATGGTACCTAAATTCATACCCGGATTACTCGTAGTCGTAGACCCTATTTGGACACTTCCATTGATGGTGATGGTCACGATAACGGGAGCCACACCGCCCCAACCCAAGGCCGTCAACTCGGTGTCAAGAACCCATTCGTCCTCGCTGGAACCCAGCGTGAAGTTGAAATACTCGACGGGGTCTACCGAACCGACCATCCCAACTGTCATCATGGGCAGCATCAGACATCCACCGCCGTTGCCATTGTCATATTGAGCAGGAGACTGTGAAGTCGGGCGTCTACAGCGAGTGTGTCAGACCCATCAGCCGCCTTACGATAGACCCGGAAAATAACATGGTCATTGGTTGCCGGTGATCCTGCTGGAGTAAGTCCGCTGGTCGCGGAGGAAGAAAAGAGATCGTCAGTAGTACCACCGGTATCGGTAACTTCGACAGCCGTACCAAACGCTGCGTCTAGCGCGTCACTGTTGCCGAAAGCAACGGCCTGGATACCCCAGATCACATCGAAGTTCGTAGCAGTGGATGGATGAGACCAATTGAAAATCGCTGTCAAAGTTGAGCTTTCATTCCAGCTTGACGGCATAGGAATTTGGAACTGTACATATTCCTGTGTGCTGGCATCGAAGTCCCAAGTCTTAATCATGACTTTATTCGATGAGGTCTCGCTGGACCCCGCCGAGGCACCATTCGTGGTCACGGTATACATGCCTGTGGATGGGACCGGAACGGAATGGATGCCGATGGAGGTATCACCTTCGGCCAACACATCGGTCCCGATTACCAAACCAAGATTGGTGCGTGCCCCACTAGCCGTGCCCGACCCTGTACCACCGTCGGTAAGCGGCACATCGGTACCACCGGCCCGATAGACGATATTGCCTTCGATGTTCATATCCCCGGAACTGGCTCTTGTCAGTGTCGTGTCGCTGGCATGACCAAGCTCGATTCCGGTAAACTGAGGACTGTCTCCCGTACCGACACCGATTGAGGTCCGTAAGGTCGCCCCGCTCTCGGCGACAGGATCAGTTGTACCATCCCCGACAACCATCTCACCGTCGGCAAGCACGGCCATGGCTGTGATGGCTCCTGTGCCTGAACCAAGGAGAAGACCGCCATCGGTCAGAGTTGAAACTCCAGTACCGCCGTCAGCAACCACCAAATCAGTGATGCCGGTAACCGTACCACCCGTAATATTGATGTTATTGAAAGCGTTGATGACGTTGGTACCATTGTGATAGAGGCACATATACGCACCGTTGGGCACCGTGATACCTGTACCCGTCGCTCCAATAATCGTGACGCTTTGCGATCCTGTCGTGCCGTTATAGACAAAATAGAGCTTGGACGAGGTTGGCACCACCATCTCTCGTGTGGCACTCAGCGTTGCGCCGCCACTGAGGTTAAGGAACATATGGCGAGCTTCATCATCCGATCCGTTCGCCGTGGTCAGGGTGTCGTTCGCATCGGAAGCAAAGGCCACGGTGGTAGTGCCGGAGATCGCCGATTCCCAGAGGTCATATTGGGTGTTGGTCGTTGTCCCCCAGGTACCGCTCTGCTCACCTGTGGTGATCTTCTCGATACGAAGTTCTGCTGTATGTGTGCTTGCCATGGTCCTCCTCCTAAGCCGCTATGTCACCCCATTCAGGGGTTTGAGAGGTGTCGATCTCGCCCCATTCAGGGGTTTGAGAGGTGTCGATCTCGCCCCAAACTAATTCCTCTCCTACGCTGCCTGACGCCGAAACCCCGGTGACTTCTACAGTGACAAGAATAGAGACGGTTACACTACCAATCGTTCCTGTACTCGTCAGACCCGTGACCGATACGTCGGCACCAACAGTTGTTGTGACCGACCCTCCAACACCAACGGCGCTCAGGCCCGTGACCGATAGGACTTGGTCGGTGATAACCGTCTCGTCACCAACCGCCCCAACCCCGGTAAGGCCAGTGACGGTGGTGTTGGCAGCGGCGGCGACTGAGACAGTGCCCTCAACACCAGTGGCTGACAGCCCAGTGACTGATAGGATTTGATCAGTGACAATAGATGGGGTGCCTATTGCGCCAACAGCGGCTACCCCAGTGGCGGCGGCATATAAAGTTCGGTCAACAGTGACCGAGCCTTCCGCACCTATACCAACAGGGCCAGTGACGGCCACTATTGCTTCGGCAATAGTAGAGACGGTGCCAACAGCACCAGTGGCAGCGGGGCCAGTGACTGGGACAGAGAGAACAAGATCAACCGTCTCGTCACCAACCACACCCACACCAGCCAAGCCGGTGACGGCGGTGATGGCTGCGGCGGCGACGGTCTCCTCACCAACAGCACCAACACCAGCTAACCCGGTGACGGCGGTGATGGATGCTGCAACAGTCGAGACGGTGCCGACAGCCCCTGTCGCGGCAGGGCCGGTGACTGATAGGATTTGATCAGTGGCGACGGTGACGCTGCTAATAGCGCCGACACCAGCTACACCAGTGACCTCGACAGTAGTCTCCCCGGCGGTCAGCTTTGTTGAGTAGCCTACCCGTGAATATGCTGAACCTGAATACATTACGACACCATCCGGGTTGAGGGACCGCTTCCCATCAAGACCCTTCCTTGCCGAGCGGCCTCATATTCACAACAGGTAACACAATCTCCACATTCGCTAAAGGTGGTGCCGGTAACAATAGGAGTCTCACAGCCCCAGGCGGCGTCGGCCACGCGAGGATCGACGTATTCAAACATTTCAGCCTTTGTCATCTTGGCCGTGGGACACTCGACCTGTGGCATTTCCCGACCCCTGTATCGAAGCCCCTCACGAATAATACTGAACAAGGCAATATCGCGCTGGCCCCATTCGCCCTCCTCGGCGCACCAGCCAATTATTAGCCGCGTGTACTGTGGCTTGGCGATAAGAATGTTTGTGGTTATCGAGACCAGCGCGATCATGTTGTCTGTCTCGTCGCCAAGCGCACGGAGATTAATTTTCGATGACCAGAAACATAGACCCGCCGTCAGGTCATCCTGTACGGCGTCGATGATCTTAACGACGGCGCTCCTCTCAGGAACGTGGCCCAGATTGGTTCGCTCAAGTATCATGTGATACGCGCAAATCTCACGCCCAGCCCTGATCTCATGGGTTAGCGCCGCCGCGCTGTCGATGCCGCCGCTTAAAAGAACCAAGGCGGTCATGGGATTGTCCTTGGAGAACCGTAGAGATCGTAATGTTCGCCCTTGCGTAGTGCCGCTTTCTGCTTACACCAGACGCAGCCGCCACACTCCTCGAAACCATCACCCACCTCAACCGGCGTTCGACAACCCCAGACCAACGCGGCGAGTTCTTCGCCGACGTACTTATACTGCTCAATCTTCCCCATAGATGCCAGAGGTAAGAACAACTCGATCCCGTCTCGCGTACTGTCGCGTAGGTAGCCGGTAATGGATTCAAGAAGCCATCGGATTGACGACTCAAACTCCTTTGTTGGAGCCAAGTCTTCGGCACACCAGCCGACGCAAATCCGCATAACGTCAACGAGTTCATCGGCCAGCATCGCGGCGATCCCGTAGTGAGGAATCCCCTCCACGTTTGGCCCATGGATCATGCCCCGAACATCGAGGGTCGCCGTGTGGAACGTGAACGGCCTCTCGTTAGTTTCAAGCCAGACCCGGCATTTCTTCACGGCAAGGTTCTCAGCTTCCCATCGCCCTGCGTCCGTTTTCGACTCGATATAGAGAACGTGAACTGGCTCGTCGAGTTCGCGGAGGCAGTGAAGCAAAGCCGCCGTGCTATCTACACCACCAGACCAGAGGACCAGGGTACTCATGGCTCGTTGAACCCGGAGCGCCCGAGAATATAGACAGCCGGATCGTAGACGCCCCACGGGATGGTCTGGAGCGCCGCCCACGCCGCCATCCTGTTCGGAGCGTCGCGGATCGCCTTCTTGCCTTCGAGCCGGAGCCGCCGAAGATGGGCGAGGCCGTGCATGACACGCTGACGCTTGTTAATCACCACGGTCGCGGCCTCGCGCAGGGTCACGACAGGGAGGTCGGAACTCGGATTCACTGTGATCCCGATGTCGGCTTCGAGATGCGGATATTCGCCCTCAAGGAACTGGTCGGTCGGCGCTCGATCTCGAACGGCGAGAGCCTCCTCGTGGACCATAGCCATCTCCAGGGCGTGGCCGGGCCGGACGTGCATGATCTGGTGACGGAGTTCCTCAGCGCTCTCGTCGACCAAGTCGAACATGATCGCCTTCGCGTTGGATCGGAAGGCCAACGCGAAGGTCTCGACCGTTCGCTCCGGCTCTGACGTGAACGTGGCGCTTTTGTAGTCAAAGAGCCGAGGCTCCGGGTTCTCCGGGCGGACCGTCACTATCGGGCGCAGGGCGAGGGAGCCGTCCGGGTGACGTCTGACATTGTCGAGAACCCCCTTCTTGTAGACCTCCGCGACGTGGTTCCCTGCCGAGTCCACTCTGGAATATCTCATGAGATAGCTCCGCTGACTGTTCCGCCGGTAATGGTACATGACCCGGAGCCGGTGAGATTGCAAGCCTTCCCGGCTCCACCGCCGCCGCCGCCAGAGCCGGGGCCGCTGCCGCCTGTTCCGCTATTCCCTGCCGATCCGAGACCGCCGCCACGGCCCCCGTCGCCGGGGTCAGCGGCACAACAGCCGCATGTTGCGACCTGCCCGGTTCCGCCGCTGCCACCGGATTCATCCGACCCGCCAGAGCCAGAAAGGTTACCGGAGCCGCCGGACGAATTTGTATAGCCCGCCCCGCCGCCACCGCCGCCGCCTGGAGTGGTACAGCTACAAGCCGACTCGCCTCCTTGCGAGCAGCTTCCACTATCGCCCGATCCGCCGCCGCCACCGCCGCCGCCGACCGTGCCGTTCGCGTTGTCGATGAAGGTCGGGACGTCGGTCTGGATAGCGTGGCCCGCGCTCGACCCTGACCCGTTGCTCGCTGCCGCGCCATTGCCGCCCTTGCCGTAGATTTTGCCGTCGTTGATTCCGTGACAGATGCTCCCGGTCGGGAGGCTTATGGTGTGTCCGGGCGTTCCGGTTGAGGTCGCCCCGAGGCGAGCGCCCGAGAGGACGTGGAAGTGGGCCTCGATGGGGCCGACGCCATCCCATGCCGTCGCCGCCGCGAGATCGGTCGCGAGGTCGTTGTTCGTGTTGTCGCCGCTGTACTCGATGCCGTAGACCGGGAGGCCCTGCGACCCGAACCCGACGAGGTGTGTGAGCCTAAACATCGTTGGCCGCATTTACGGTGTAGTACAGCATGACGCCCATCAGAATCGCGTCAGCCGTATGACCGTCACCGCCATCAGACACGTCGCGGAACACGTCAAATATCTGATGCTCTCCTGCTGCCGGTGACCCGGCAATAGTGACATCACCGCTCTCCGGTGCTTGGTATCTGGTTTCGATAGCAGCCCCGGTATCGGTGGTGACGACAGGAGTGCCGTGAGCCACGTCAATAGTGCCAGCGTTGGCAATCGATACCGACTGCATCGCCCAAGCAACTGTATAGGTGGACCCGGCCAAAACACACCAGTCAGGCACGAAGTTGACCACCCCCAAGTCCCAACTAGGCGGAAAACTCCAGCCAAATTGGACATGCTCGTCTGCATCCTTGTCGAAGGCAAACCCGATAATATCGGGCCGACCTGCCGTCGTTTCGGTGGCGAGCAGGGAAGCAGCCCCGTTGCTCACCGTAGGACGCATCCCTGTCGCGGGAATATAGATCGCGTGGCGTCCACGCCCCAGCGCGTCGAGGGCGTTTTGTGCGTGGGCTAGAACACCGGGAAGGACGCAAGCAATTGTCGTGGCCCCGGTCCAGTTAACAGCAGCATCCCCATTGGAACTGGCAAGGATGGTGGTGCGAGCCAGAGTGTCGGGTGTGGCATCGGTGACGGTTCCGATACCGACTTCCCAGTCAGAATCGTCGTCGGCCTCTGCTCTGTAGTGGCACGTATTCCCCGTGGCAATCCCAGCCACGAACGTCTGCATGTTTGCCGTGGCCCCGTCGAGGTCATACGTCCCCGTCCCCGTCGTGGTAGAGGTTTCCTCAACTCGATCTGCAATAACCAAGGCCATCGACAGCCACCCCCCTACTACGCCGTGATGCGAATGATTGCGTTACTCGCATCGGCAGCAGGGAAGACAACGGTAAAGTCACCCGCTGTCGAGGTCTTGTCACCACCGAAGTCCAAGATCAGGACCGAGGCATCGGGCTTAGCATGATCTTCATTATAGATCATCGCTCCACGTGCCGTGATCGTGGCAGTTGACCACGTTTCGTCGGCGAAATCGGTCAGAGCCGTGGTACCCGAGGTGGTCGGCGTGACATTGGTCAAGGACTGCCCCTTGGCCGAATAGCCGCTGCCGGAAACCTCATTGGTCGCCGTGTACGCCGTGGTGGAGGCGCTCAGGGTGGCTGAACTGGTGTAGAGGGACATTTTCATGTCATCTTGCCCGTTAGTGAAATTGTGTCCACCAACGAGAAGTTCCTGCTTGAAACTGGTACACATCGCCTGTGAAATGGCCATTATTTGGTATCCTTTACTTGCTCAGTGATTTCCGCCAACATAGTTGTTTTCGCGCTCAACATTGCTTGGCGCATATAGAACACGAGTATCCTGCGTAGGTCGTCACGATATGCTAAGGCTTGCGCCTTGATTGGTTCTGGAAGGTTTTCACCGACACGAATAATCTTGTCGAGAGCTAATTCTGCCAGAGCTTCAGGAGAATGTCCCTGGTTTTCCGTGGTGATCACAGAGACAGAACCCATCTCAAGTCCTACTGAATCGGGAAACACTTGCGACATTATTGCACCGGCATCCTCACTTGCCCTGATCGATAACTATCTTGACGGTTCTTACCGTCACCCAACTGCTTGAGCTTGACCAAGGCCTCTTTGAACTTAGTGTCGTATAGCTCAATAAGATCGGGTTCCCCCTTCATGAATGTATAGGCCTCAACGAGACATGCGTAAAGCAACACGGCCTCGTTTTCGTCCCCCAGCCACGTGTTTGTTGCCGTGACAATACTCTCTGGCATGAAGAAATAGTGGATGGTCGATGCCAGAGAGGCGGCGGGTGTGGGGCCGAGCAAGAACGTATCCTCATCCCAAAGAGCATAGAAGCGAGGCTCTCCCTCCGTCGCCGGATCGGGAAACGCCTCACGAATGAAGTTCACATCCTTGTTTATCAGTGTCCTGTATTCACCTCCGCTCTGAACCACAGCGAGAGAAAACACTGAAATGAAATCAGTCGGCGTCGAAAGGAACCGATTAGATGCGGTCAAGGTTCCAGACTGAGACTTCCGCAGCATGGGCAACTGCACCATGTGATAGATACGGTCCTCAGCCTGTTTTACAAACGTCGGCAGTTCAGCGACGAAGGTCGCCTCCGAATTCTGCGTGTACGTCTGGATCGACGCTATAAGTTCAGCATAGGTCATGATCAGACCGAGAAATTACCGCCCCGAGGGTTCGCCAGACCCAGGCCCCTACCTGTAATCCGGGTCTTATTTGTGGGTCTGAGGAAACCACCGCGAGCGTAACCCACCGGCGCTTTCGTGACCTTACTCTCCTTCGATTTCCTTTGGAACCCACCGGCAGAGTACCCCTGCATGGGCTTCTTTGACTTTGACTTTGGCATAACCGTTCTCCTAAGTGGTCGTGATTTTGACAGTGCCGACAATTGTTGCCATCGACATGGAAGTATGGCCGACAGGCTCCCAACTGAACAGGCTCTGGCTTTCATCCTGAGCCAGATCAGGCCGTGGATTAAACAACGTCTGAGGGTCGCGTATCTTGAACCTGCCAAGCTCCAATTGAGGATGATCAGGATCAAGACAGGGGTCACAAACCAGCAACCCATTTGGAACCTTGTTAACTACCTCCGGCTTCAGTTCATTCAATTGATAGCGAAAGCCACATCGATCGCAAAAACCAAAGGCATATGTTCCCGCTGCGAACTCCCCACTCATATCTTCACTTCCACAAAGGACGACATGGGCGCGATGATCAGGGAAGCCTTGTTACGATCCTCAGCCGCAGCCAACTCGTAAGCCTCGTCGTAAAGACCTTTGAGCAGTGAGACGCGGCTCTCAAGCTCAGGGCGCTTCAGGGCGACATTAAACGCCAGACCAGCGACCAGGGCTGGAAGGAACCTCTCCGGCACGTCGTTGTTGTTGGTGTTCGTACCCACGTCCTCGATCCGGCGCACATACCAGTAGACGAAAGTCTGGGTGGCGTCATCGGGTTCAGGATGGAGGGTGACGGTCGGCCTCAATTGACGATCGACGTACATCGCCGTGGGCCGTGACGAGGTATTCTTGTTGGATGTCTGGGCGTAACTGGTAACCGAGAGCCGAGTCAGATTGAAGTCAGTCTGATCATCATCCGAACCGTCTCGAATAACTGCATCGAGGACATCGATACAATCATCAGCCAAGGTATAGGTTTTAGTACCCGCCACCAGAGTCACGGTCGCTTCCGTGACCGTCCAGAGATTAAGACCTCGATTTACCCAATCAAGCATCATGAGTTCGATGGAGATGCGAGCGCTCCGCAAATCCCAGCCGGTTCTCATCTCAGTCCCGGCTCGCTCATAGGCCTCCTCACAGACCTCAAGGATATCCAGCTTGAAATTTGCCGTTCCCGATGTCGTTGGTGCAGCCATCAAGTGTTCCTTCTTAGCCTTGAACGATTGGCCTTACGTGACACCACACGAGTATTGCCCGGTGAATTGTCACGCGGGTTATTGTTCACGTGATCGATCTCCTTGCCGTCGCCTCGTACCACACTGCCCGTGCTCAGAGCGTCTAATCGTGCTTTATTACGAGCAGCCCGACGTTTCTTCTGCTTAGGCATACCATGATAAGCATCATACTCCTCCCTATAGTCGCGTGCTCTCTTCATGCCAGGAAGGTCCAACCAAGCCACACGGTACCGGCTGCGGTTGCTGCCGTGTTGTCCACGTCGGCCCAGGCGTCGGCAAAATTGAGATGAACCGTGTGGGCGTCAGCCGCCTCGACAACCAAAGTTGTCTGGACCGTCTTGACCTCTGCCGTACCTGCCACATCATTGAAGGTCTGGCCGGTCATAATATCTTCGAAGGTCGCCGTCCCACTCAACACCGACACGCTCCCGCTGGCAATTACCGAACCAAGTCCTCCATCGGGTGTATCAGTGGTCGGTGTACCGCTGGTCAACGTAAGCCCAACACTGATAGAGGCCATATTGACTACCAGAGCACCAGCCGGGAACGTATAAATCAAGGCTCCATCAGCCAAGGATGCGTTGTCACCAATGGTGTAGGCCACACCCGTCAACGTCAAGACAGTGGTATGATGCTGACCGTTGCCATATTCCACTGCCGTCACTCCGGTGCCAGCAGTACCCACATTCACCGTAGTGGTCGTATCACCTGTAGTGCCAAGCGTGGTCACGGTAGCTGCGGCAGGAGTTGTTCCACCAAGCACCACGTTGTCGGCGAAAGCCCCGGAGAGACCTCTTCCAGATATCGACATATTACGCCCTCCCCGCCTGAATCACTCTGCCGTTAACACTACCTGACGAGTGTGCCGTAAGGGCCAATCGAACTGCGGCTGGCGGTGATGTGTAATTACCATCGGAACTGCCGGTCTGACCAGTGATGGTGTCGTGAGTGAGAACCACAGCATCATTCTCTGCGAACCCACTGGCCAAGATATTGCTGAAGGTATGCTGCATAGCGTAGGTAAGGCTCGCGCCAGACGATATATCGCAGCCAATACCAACATTAAAATCTGGCCCACGATAGTTAAGAAGAAGCCAACCGCTTTCACATAGCCCATCAACACCACTCTCGACGGCACCGGCTGACGTTCCGCTCGATGCGATGCGATCCACCCACGAAAAGTTCTGATCCTGCGTGGTACTGGTCCCAGCGCTGGCCCCGGTAATGGCGTCGGTTACCTCGTTGCCGTAGCGGTCCTCGCCATAGACCGTATAGGTGTCACCTGTATCATTGCCCGCCGAATACTGAGCCACATGTTGTGGCGTACTGAACGAGACGTAACCGTTGACACCCACCTCAACATTGCCGTCTACGGCAGCGGACGAGGTGATTGATGCCACATGGTAAAACTTGGTGGACCCCAAGACAATCAGACCGCTATCCGGCCCCGTGATCGTTTCAGTGATCCGGTTACCATTCCCATCTTCCCCCACTACAGCAAAGGTGATGCCAGTGTTGTCAGCGGAGGCTGCAAAGATCAGAACATAGATGCCCCTGCGGGTATGAAAATCGATACCAAGGGCACCATTGAGGGAAAGGGCGGCAGATTCTGACGTGGTCTGGGCCGCACAGATACCATTTCGATCGTAACCGGCAGACAGAGCGCCATTGATCAGGAAATCCAGCCGTGTCGCAAGCAGGGTCTCAGTCGTCGAAATTCCGTTTCGATCTAGGGCTGACGGCGCGAGAGTAATGACCTTTGGTTGGGGCATCTTTATGTCCTCTCAGAAGTTGGGGGTTATTTCTTCTTGGGGGATACCTTGGTAGTTGGCTTCACCTTGGCCCCCTTCTTTTTGAAGGCGGGCATTTTGACGGTGCCGTTGTTCAGGCTGCGAAGCCAAATGGTGGCATGTTCACGGCCAGCAGGAAATTTCTTGACGATGTTTTCCTCGTCAGGACCACCGATAAGCTCGACGGCCCAAACCCCTTTGGACTTACTCAAATTGCTGTGCATTGGATCAACGCTCCTTGACCACCAATATATAGTCCACGTCGGTGGTTTCTGCACCGGCGGCACCATTCAGGTACCCGAAGCCAACCGCCATTTCGGCGGCGGGAACAGTGATGCTGGTCATACTGTCGACCAAGACATCGTTGGCGTAGCACGCGATGGTCGTTGCGCCGTCGTAGTAGACCGCCAGGGTGATGAAGGTGTCATCGGCGAGGGTCGCCAACGAATCGCTATCGCTGTCGGTAGTATCGTTGTCGCTATTGAAGAAAACACTGGCGCTGGCATCTTCGGTGATGAATGCGAACCGCATGGTGGCATCCAGTGGCGTG
>Ga0209434_1000982_pt1 | contig 13094 bp, 28 predicted proteins | sample ETNvirnome_2_300_FD_184068 | JGI IMG/M metagenome (GOLD analysis project Ga0209434, IMG submission 184068) | Marine viral communities from the Pacific Ocean - ETNP_2_300 (SPAdes) (version 2) | ecosystem: Environmental > Aquatic > Marine > Oceanic | place: Pacific Ocean | collected 2013-06-22
AGAGATACTCCCCGAACAGGCTGCAGATTTTACGGCAGCGGTTGACGATGCGCTGGGTACGCTGGAAACATCCAACCTTTCTCTTCCTGAAAATTTAGCTCGTAACTCCGCTGTTAAGGTGACGCGCCCCTTTGAAGGGGGTCATGGATCGGGCACCTATGTTAAGATGCATGGGCGCTTTGTGGTAATCACAGCCGCTCACGTGGTCGAGGGTTACACCACCATGGTCGTCGCAGGCCGGGACGATGAGCGCCTGATGGGACGCGTCATATATACCAACGAGGCGTCGGATCTGGCAATCATTATGGTGCCCGCCATGCAAACGCGGATTGCTCTTCCTTATCGTCCTAAAAAAACTGATCGTAATTTAATTGGAGCTTCGGTTAGTTATACCGGGTTTCCCGGTCGTCATGACCTTCTCACAATTCGTGGGCATGTTGCCAGCCTAGAGCGCGATATGATTGTTACCAACATGTTCGGCTGGTTTGGGGCGTCCGGATCAGGCGTTGTGGATCAACACGGTCGGTTTCTTGGAGTGGTGTCTGGAATAGATGTGGGCAACTGGATGGTGCCGATTCCTCTAGACAGCATTGTGTGGGTTGCTCCCATATGGGAACTCGATGAAGAAATAGTTGAGGTGCGAGTTAAAACAGAGCCTCCGCTAGAAGTATTTAAATCTTTTCCGGGCGCCCGAGCACCGCGCCGAGGGACAAGCAGGGATTAGGTAATGCGTCGGCTGCTCTTCTCCCTAGCACTAATGTTCGCGGTTGTGGGGTGTGAAGGAGACTACGCCATATATGATATGCACCCTCCGGAGATTATAGAAATTGAAGTGCCCGTTGAGGTTTTGGTCGAGGTGCCCGTTGAGGTTTTGGTCGAGGTGCCCGTTGAGGTTCCAGGCCGCGGCGGCGATGTGTGGATTGATTCTTTTGATCAGCCCTATACCATCGATGGCATAGACATAGTATGGTTGATTGATAAGTCGGGGTCCATGAATCAACACTCCCAGGCAGTTGTGGACGGCATTGAGCAGATGATGCTTTCGCTCCCCCCCGCTGGCTGGCGTTTGGGGATTACAACTACCGCGTGGCAGAATGCTGGTCAGACGCAGGAGTTCCCTCTAGTTCCTGGGGATAGTGTACAGGACGCCTGGGATGCCTACAACAACACGGGGACCTATGGTCTTGAGGCGGGGTTCGACGCGCTTTATGCGTATTTGGTAGAAAATTCATATAATCAATCGTGGTTGCGCCCCGATGCCGGTCTTCTTGTTGTTTTTGTAAGTGACGAAGAAGAGCAGAGCAGCCGAGACTTCACGTCTACCAACGCGGGGCTCCTAGATTTTATTAACTGGTATGGCAATCAGCGCCCCTCAGTATTCTTGGCGAGCATTGTAAATCGCCCAGCCCCAGAATCACTTTGTTTTAATAATCCCCACAGCACCTATATTGGTCAGCGTTATATTGACGCGACTGACGCATTCGGGGGCGTCGTTGTAGACATTTGTTCGGAAGACTGGGCCCCCGGCGTACAAGCCGCAACCACGCAGGTTGAACCCTATGAAGAGTGGGAATTAACCTATACGCCTCTAGAAGATACGTTGATAGTTTTTGTGGACTCGGTGGAGTTTACAGATTGGAATTACAATGCCGCCACCAATAGTGTGGAGTTTATGACTATCCCGCCCGAGGGATCTCACGTGGAAATGGGCTATGTGATTGACTACTCGACCGGAGATGATGATGATTCTGCCGGAGATGATGATGATTCTTCGGGGAGCTAACTACTTATGAAAGAGAAAGGTATTATTATTTTGAAAGAGAAATGGAACCCTGGCGCACACGAGGCTCCTACCGCCCGCGCCCTTGAAATGGTAGAGGTAGAGGATGCCGAGTACGTGGAGACTCCCTTTCCTCTCTCCCTGGATGCACAAAAACGTTTATTAGAATTAATCTATAATCGTAAATCAGGTATAATTACTAGACAGGAGTTAATAAATGTCCTCTTTAATCCAGAAGATGTTCCGACGGGCACTATCATTAGATGTCTTGTATGACAAAATAGAAACTATTGAAAAAAGATTAGTTGAATTAGAAAGCGTTTCGGACGAACGCGAATCCCTGTGGCTATTTATAGAAGAAATGCGCGAGCAAGAAAAAGCCGCTTACCGTCTTTTACAAGACGAGCTAAGCGACGCAATTGTTCGCAGTTTGGAGCCACGGGGTGAAGCATAGTGCAGCGCATATATTTATTTGATGTTGATGGAACTTTAACCTCTCCCCGCCAGGAAATTGATGAAGACTTTGCAGGTGCTTTTTTGGAATGGAAAGAGAGCGGCGATGAAGTGGTGTATCTGGTTACGGGGAGCGATATTAAAAAAATACGCCAACAACTCTTTCCGGCCTTTTTAAACCAATGTGCTGGGGTTTTTACGTGTGCCGGGAACGAGCTATGGGTGGGCCGCAGCCGGGTTTGTCAAAACAAATTTAGAGCACCCAAAGGACTTCTAGCCGATCTGCAACTATATTTAGAGATGGGTGCCCAGTATAATATTCGCACTGGTCGCCACATTGAGCGGCGCCCAGGTATGATTAATTTTTCCGTACTGGGGAGGAACGCTAATCTCCTTCAGCGCGAAGCTTATTATAAGTGGGATAAGAATGCGAAGGAGCGCCAGGACATTGCTGCCTATGTTATAGAAAATTATCCCATGTTGGATGTAGCCATTGGGGGTGAAATCAGTGTCGATATATACCCTCGGGGGAAAGACAAGTCTCAGGTAATTGGATACTTAAAGGAGAAACACGGCGCCGACGTCTCTCTAATATTTGTCGGGGACCGTAATGTGCCGGGGGGAAATGACTGGCCTCTGGCACTAGCTTTAGAAGAAGAAACAGATGGTCACTGGTTCCAGGTAAATAGTTATCAAGAAACGGCAGCCTTAATAGAGTTTTCTGAACTATTTATTGGTGAGGGTGGAGTCTAATGAAGACGCTTTTGGAAAATTGGAAAAAATATTTAGCCGAGCGCGACGAGGTATATTATCAAAATACTTTTAATATGTATGTTGTGCTGTCGCTCTCTAAAGAGTTGGGAGGCAACCGCGACCAGACTAAAAATGATATTAGAGCGATCCCGGAAGTTTTGACGGTGGTGCTCGTAGACCCTCCCGAGGGACTTCAACGCGATGCGGGCACCCGCGTTATTACTACTCTCAAGATTCACTGCCGCCAGCCGCGTCGTGATGAGGCACCGCGCGGAGTGGCCCGGGCCGTTCTAGATCAATTGGAAAATCTTCGTGGAGTGAAGGTTTTAGAGTACGACATTCCCGGCGAACTAGAATTGGATGAGGGGGAGGAATCACCCGGTACTCTTCCTCAATACGTGAAGGGGCATGCTCGTAAGAAGAAGCGATTAATAGGGAAAGGCGCACAACCGAACACGCCACCCTATAGCGATAAACCCTCGTACAAGCGAGCCAAGTCGGCGCCTGCGGGTTTTGGCGGAGCAGCCGAGGAATAATTCCATGAAAATTACTATTCGTTCTACCAACGATACTCTTTCCGCGTTTAAGCTCCGTAGTGAGTTAAATCAGCACATCTGGGAAGGGGACGCTCATTTGCATCCCGAAGTGCGAGCCCGGCTCATGAAGATAGCTAACGATTTTATAGAAAATTTAGACCTTGCCGGCGTAACAATAAAAGATATAGTGATCACCGGTTCAATTGCCAATTATAATTGGTCAAAATATTCTGATATTGATGTGCACATTCTGGTTGATTTTTTAGAGGTAGACGAAAACGCCGAGCTGGTGAAAAGATTTTTTGATGCCATCCGGTCCAACTGGAATAAAACCCATCTTATTAGGGTTAAGGGCCACGAGGTGGAACTTTATATTCAAGATGAGAAAGAGCCCCACACCTCTACGGGGGTTTATTCACTTTTACATGAAAAGTGGGTTGTAAAGCCACAGCTGGAAAATCCTACTTTGGATCGGCTGAATGTTAAAAAAAAGTCCTTGACATTCATGCGAGAAATAGATAAAATAGAGTCACTACTTAAGTTAGAAGAGTATCCTCGCGTGGAGAAAGAAGGACAAAGGCTGAAGGACAAAATTAAAAGGATGAGGCACGCTGGGCTCGACTCCGGGGGAATTTATTCTGTAGAGAATTTAACCTTTAAGGTGTTGCGCCGAAGCGGCCATTTGAAAAAGCTTTTTGATGCCGTGAGGCAATCTTACGACGCCAGCATGTCTTTGGCTGATTAGTACCACATTTTATGAAAACCTGTACCCCCGATTCTGCCGCCGTTTTGCTGTTCAACGAACGGAGAGAACTTTTATTGTTAAAGAGATCTCCGGCCGCTCGTTGGATGCCCCAGAAGTGGGGGCCTCCCGGTGGTCGTTTAGAGGCCGGAGAGCACTGGGCTGACGCGGCAATTCGTGAAACATATGAGGAAACAGCTTTAAAAATTTGTAATTTAAGGTTATTATCTATAGATAAACATGTGGCGTTATACTTTTGTAAAACTTTTGAAGGCAACGTGAAAATAGATTTTGAACACACAGAGTGGGCTTGGGTGGAACGCAGCAACCTATCCACTTATGATACCGTTCCGCGCCTTAAGGAACTATATGAATTAGGAATGATGTATGGCAACAAAGAAAAAAACTAAACCCGCAGTCTCTCCCCCCGAGGACGAGGCCGAAAAGCCCACAGAAGAAGACCTTAAGCCGAAGCCTCTACCGAGACTCGCGCCACAGGGCATTCGTACCTTTACGGTCGCGCGGACGTTTGATGAAACTGGTATCTCAGGGGAGGGAGTCGTAATTGAAGGGCTCACACTCGCCACGGGGCAGTGTGTGGTTCATTGGCTATACCCGCCACCACGCGGAGGTATAGCTATTTTTGACTCTATGTCTGATTTTGTCAAGGTGCACATTAACCCCCACCCCTCTAATCGGACAATAATAACATATGACGACGGCGAACAAGAATTGTTTGGCGATTCTGAATAATGAGCTGAGAAGCCCTGGTGCGTATCTTACATTATATTGGAGAGCTGGTAAACTATAAGTTTCGCACGCTGGACGGAGATCGCCTCGATGGTGGCCTCGTCGCGGGAAGGTTTGTGGGCTCAAATGTCTGGAAAATTTTGGGATTTGATGGGAAGGATTATCGAATACATGGCGACTATTTATATAAAATTGAGAAAGGAGAGAAGTGATGGAATACAAATCTGACAAACATAAGGAAGACGATGATTTAATAACAGAGTACACACACCGCCGAATACAAGAAATGCGCGGCGAAAAAGTAGAAGCTCTTAACGAACGCACGCACTCTTACATTCGGCGGCGACTCGATGAAATTAAAAAGTTCCCCAATCAGGACTAAAATATTTTCTTGGATGACGCGACTGTTGAGTCGTTTGCCGGGTGGGGTTTTAGAAAGGTGTGACACCATAAGTTGGAACTGTACCGACTGCATTCGCCACCGTGATCATTTAGGAAAATGTGAAGATGCGTGGGGGAGGCGATGGAAAAAGGAAGAAAGTTTGTAATTGGAGATTTGGTTAGCCACTGCTCCTCCTCCGCGGCCGCCAGCAACAGTGGGTCAGACATTGGGGTTATCGTATCCCATGAAGTTCCGCAGGGAAAAATGTCTTTTATATATAGGGTGCGCTGGATAGAGCCTTATGCGGTTTTTGATGAAATGGTTTACGAGGATGAAGTGTATGAAAACAATTTGGTCCTCCTCTCCCGCGTTTAATTCGTTTGCCGTAGGCGACAAGGTAATAATAAAAAACCTTCGATCGTGGGGAGTTTGTGAAGTGGTTGGCTCTTGGGCGCACCACTGCTCCGTAAGACACCCCAACCGAGAGGGGATTACTCTCTATATTTGCCCCCCATCGCACCTCAAAAAAATTATAAATTAGCGCACGGAACGCGCACACCTAGCTAGTTATAATACTAATGAAGCAGCCCTGTTTACAGGTGGAAACGATAGGCAGGCGGGGCCTATCCACCTTGGTGTACTAATTATAAAGAATACCGCATGACTACATTTAAAATAAATATTAAGCGGCGCCTAAAAGAAGTTCGGTCTCGGAACCCCGAGACCAGAATTCTTCTTAATGAAGTCTCGCTGGAGAAAGCAAAAGAAAGTCTCGACTCCAAAAAACTTCTTAAAGCTATCCGACAGTATGCCATAAATTATGCCCATTCTGACCCGTGGGAGTGGAAAGATGTTTATACCGATGAGGCTGAACTGGCAGTAACTTACGATCCTGATCTTCCACCTCGCGAGAGCAACCTGCGACCTCAAGCTCTCAACAATATGGTGTCCACCTTCCACGACAGCCTGAGAGGCTGGATTTGGGATATGATTCCCGAGGATATTGAGACAGATCGCACTCGACGCGACAAATCTAATCAAGCTCTGGCACTTCTTTGGCTGCTGCGTTTAATACGAACGCAGCCGCGCATGATGAAAAAGGTGGTACACGACTACGCGGAGGATTCTGAAAAGGTTATGGAAGACTTTGAGATGTATTTTAATTACAAGCACCTCATGGAGAAACCAGACCTCAATAGTATTAAAAGCCTCGATGAATTAACCCAGGTTGTTCTTAACGCTCGCGATGCAATTCGCGATTATCAAGAGAAACAGAGCTATGCAAATGTAGAGGAAGGCACCGAGGTATTCCGAGACGACGATGAATTAAAGATTTACGCCATCCACAACAAGGGGGCGGCATGCGAGTTGGGGAAAGGCACCGACTGGTGCACCGCAGCGCCAGGGTTGGACTACTTCGCTGAGTATTATGAAGAAGATGATCCACTGTTTTACTTTGATGCCCTGCTCCCTAAACGGACTGGGTATCCGCGCATCCGAGCACGATTCCAATTTCATTATGGGTCCGGACAATTTATGGACGAAGACGATGACCCTGTTTCCGCACACACCGCAAAGAGGTTACATGACGCACTTATGCAGACAGAAGCTCCAGCCAAATACGCAGTCCTTCGTAAACACGATCGTGGATTAAAACTAGGAAATCCTGGGACTTCAAGAGAAACTTTAGAAGGGCTGGTAGGTAACCCTGAACTCACTTACAACGACCTTCATAGGATTGCCCAGCACCCCAATGCCTCCGAGGAAATTTTAAGAAAGCTAATGTATGCCGATGTACGATCCCGAGATTATATGGGGGCAGTGACGTTGCACCCCCTAGCGGCAGTACATGGCGATCAGGGAGTAAAGGATTATGGCGTGAGCCTTAAAGCTGTTATAGCCCAGCGTGAGGTTTCTCCGGAGTTGTTGGAAGAGTTATGGGAGATAACGTGGAGCAAGTATCAAGAACATTTAGAAAAGACGGAGGAGCGTCTTCGGAAATCCCCGTACAATAAAGAAAGACCCGATTGGTATGCTAGCGTTAGCCCCCGACAGTTTTACCGCCTCAAAGAATTCTTCCTGCCTGTGTGGAAAAAAATTGCCTGGAATCCTACGGTTGCGACGTCTACGATAGAAGATATATTAGAAAAGGCGCAACCGCCGCCTCATGTAGTAGACTTAATGAAAGAAAAAATTATATCCCGAGAAGCTGGTGAAGAAGAAGTAGACTTTCGCGAGCTTAGGCGTCGCGTTATGGCGAAAGCGACCGCAACCGACGAATTTGAAGATCTCCACCCCACAGCGCGAGGCGATAAATTGGCACAAATCGGCAAAGAAAACCTCCAGGAGTCAAAAGTTTTTTCCCGATGGCAAAAAATTATAAATTGATGTTGACACTGCTGGGTGAGCCTGCTATACTGTAGGTATGAAAGTCGGAGATACCGTTAAACTAATCACGACCCCCAGCGTTGACTGGATGGAAAAGTATTTAGATAAAACCTTTGAAGTGGTTGATTTTCCTACTGAGTCGGGCGTACATATAAAAATGACGGGGACCGACCCTGGCTGGTTCTGGATTATGGGAAAAGACAATTTTGTAGTAGTAGAAGACGCTGCGGCTCCAGCCGCGCCGGGGTGGTTTCTGTATGTGGTAAAATGTGCCGACGACACTCTGTATACGGGCATTACCACCGACGTTACCCGGCGACTCCACGAACACAACAACACTACCAAAGGGGCGAAGTACACTAAAAAGCGCCGTCCCGTCGCTCTCCTACACACGGTAGGTTACGAAAACCGAGCTAGCGCGTCACAGGCAGAATCAAAATTCAAAAAACTTTCCAGAAAACAAAAGTTGAGCACTATAAATGAAAATCGGTGAGCTAAATGTTGGCGACCTTGTGACCTGGGTAGATCCTTGTTTCCCAGAGATCGCTGATGATATGGGTATCGTGTTAGAAGTGGAACCGTGTATAGCAGTGGAGGATCGTATTGCCCTAGCAGTTATACATTGGCGCGAAGAAGAAGAACCCCTCCACACTTGCGACGGATGGGAACTGGACGACTGGTCTAGTCGCGGCATCTTGGAGGTTGTAAGTGAAAATCGGTGACTTGGTAAGATACTGCGCTGACCGCGACGACGGCAGACTTGGAATTGTTATCTCGGAGGTGTACGATATGCGGCCCGATTGGGAAGACGCCCACCTCGCCGTGCAGGTCCTGACGCGCCACCAACATACTGGCGAAGAAGGTACGTGGACTTGGCAACTCCAAGACATAGAGATTTTAAGTGAAGCCTGAGCGCGGAGATTTAATTTGGATGGAGTGTATGCCGGGAGGCTTGTGCATTTTTATTCAGCACTTTACTAAGCGCGAAACAACCGTGAGCGACTACTATGAGATTTACCACGCCACAGAGGGAATACAAAAAATGCCCGATTATTATTTTATTTCACTTGACGAAGCTGCTAGCTTGGGCTATACTACAGGTAGCGAGTGGGAGAACGACTGGCAGAATGAGAAGGTGGTAAGCAGCACATGACAGTTTTTCACGGAGACTATGAGGTAGAGTTTGAAATTTATGAACTTCCCCTGGAGGCGGGAAACTGGCGCTGCAAAAAGCTAGGACATATTTCGGCCTTAAATCCAGAAGAAGCACAGGACCGCTGGGCCGACCAAAATGGCTTTACACAGGAACAAGAAAAAACAATTATTGCTCTTTACCCAGTGGACAGTGTTTAATGCATATTAAATTTTATTGCCGCTTTTGTGGGTATCATTCCTGGCGACAGTGGCACGGATGCCCCGCCTGTGGAAGTAGCGTACCCCTCAAAGATGTATGATTGAACAAATTTCTAAAGTAATATTTTACATAGTAGTGGGACTGGTTATGGCAATTGCCGTTTCTAACTGTCGCCTCGATGTGACAACCATTGAAAAGTGCCGTACCGCATGTAACACCACCTTTTCTCATATGCAAGAAGTCACACCGCGCAAGTGTATTTGCGCGAAGGATATACAATCGGAGTGGTTAATTCCGTGATAAAAGGGTTGACATAGCGGTGAGTAAATGGTACTATACATGTATAGGATGGATTGAAGGGGTCGCTAGCTCAACGGGTAGAGCATCGGACTTTTAATCCGAGGGTTCAGGGTTCGATTCCCTGGCGACTCACCAACCAAACAACGAAAGGCGCGGTGGTGGAATTGGTATACACAGCAGACTCAAAATCTGCCGCCTTCAGGGCTTGCGGGTTCGAGTCCCGCCCGCGCTACCAACATTAAAAAGGAAGAGAAAAAAATGAAAACATACAATACTCAAGTAGGCGCCACCGCTTACTTCAAAAATAGAACGTGGAGCCCCTGCAAGACTTTGTTTTTTCAAAAGGAAGAGATTGATTGCACCTACGCTCGCCTAACAGAAAAAATCAGCGATAGCGTGGACTACTATACCCACCCGGATACGGGGTACATAACTACTGGGACCATGTTAACTTGTATCAGCAAGCCCAGTACTGAGCGCGGCCAGAGTGTGTGGATGGTCACCGATCCGAAGTCTAAGTATTTTGGCAAGTTGACTATTTTTAATGGACGCTCGTATAATATTCATGTTGGTGTAAACGGCGACCGTGTTGGCTACCCTACGCCTACGCATTATAATTTAGTTGAAAGCCCCGGCGCGTAAAATGGAATATTTTAGTAAAGACAGACTAAAGAATAACGTAAGTTATTTTGGCACCCATGAAGATACAGCAGTTGCCAAATGGGATTCGCGAGAAGAATGCTTTTGGTATGTTACACTGAGCTACATGCGACCCACGATAGTAAAACTCATGCACCCGATTGACGGAGGATCGTTTAAGCCGATTGCTGCACTATTCGGTCACGGTGACACGAACACGATAACAAAGGGAGTTGGATAAAATGAGCGTAATGGGACCAGACGGAAAAATCTATCAACCTGACGGAAGTTGGTGGTCGCCTTACGGCAACACCGACGAAGAAATCCGAGAGAACCTGAAAACAGGCCAGATGCCGAACGCCCCCGATGCTATGAGGGTAGGGCCAAAACATTTTACAGGGACGAAGAAGGGTGACGAGCAATTGTCCGATTTCTTGGGAGACATTGGTGCGCTTGGTGGACAGGCCAAAGAAGCCTACGAGGAAAGAAAGAAGAAGCCATGACGCGCAGACCAAAAACGCCCAGCCCTCGCTATCCTCTCCCTGATCATCCGAGTTGGGACTGTCCAGCGGTTCCTATCGGCTCGCCCACCGGAAAGGATGGATGGTTTAGTAATCCAATAGATGATCCGACCCTCCCCGAGATTGAGCCGCTTCCGCTCCCCCCGGTGGATTGGGACAATCTGCCCCCCCTTGTGGAGAACAGGAAGAAGAAATAGTGGCGCGCACTTATCTTAATTTAGAAAAAAGCCACCTTGAGGTTTTATTGCGCGTGTTAGATGAAGTCGCGACAGAACGCATCTTGAACCCAAGCGAACAATATATTCAAATGATTTTGCAAGAAGCACTTGACAATATCGATATTGGCATGTAGAATAGAAGAGAGTTAGACGATGCTTACGAACCTAAGAGTATACTTGAGAAAGACCTACTCCCCAGCGCGGGGCAGTAACTCAGTAGGTCAGAGTAGCGTTCTTATAAAGCGCCGGTCGCGGGTTCAAGTCCCGCCTGCCCCACCAATATCAGGCGAACTTACCGACGATCAACTAGAAAGTGTTATCGGCGGTGCGCCAACGGAAACATTTAATTTATGGCGCCTAGAAACGATTAACGAAGGGAATAAAAATGCAACCCACCTTGAATGAAAAAGTAATTTGTGCTGATGGATTTTCTATGTCGGTGCAAGCAAACGAGAACGCATACTGTTCGCCTCGAATGAATGGCGCCACTCTTTATGTTGAGGTAGAAGTTGGATTCCCCACCGAGCGGGAAGAACTAATTATGCCGTGGGCAGAGTCACCAGCTAGGCCGACCGATACCGTGTATGCGTATGTTCCGGCTAGCGTGGTGACAAATGTTATCGCAAAGCACGGCGGGATGGTGAGCGGGGAAGTTCCTAGCGGAGTAGCCAGATTGGAGGCTGGTTCGTGGAGCCACAAGTATTCCTCCCAGGAGATTTAGTAAAGTTTTCCCCGTACCGAAGTCCGGTCCCCACGCTCCCCGAGATTGGTATTGTGGTGGTGAGCAAAAGGATAGCTCACGCCGAGCGCGGCTACGTTTATGAAGCGACCACGGTTAATTTTGGCAGCGTGGAATATACTTTTCCGGCAACAGATTTCAAATTGATTAGGAGATTATGATATGAAAAAGTTAATTTTTGTTTTGCTTCTAGCGGGCTGCGCTCATGTACATCCTCCCACCTACACCGGGGCGTGCCCCACCGATTTTCCGATTAAAGGGAATGTAGATTCTCTCATTTATCATACGACGGACTCGCCTTATTATCTCAAAACAAAGGCAGAGATTTGTTTTGAGAATAAAGATATTGCAGCCCGACGCGGCTTCCGACCTATCGCGCAAAAAAACTGGAAGATTTCTGTTGACTAGACCCTTCTCCCATGCTATAGTATAAGCATGATTGAGATTGGCGATTTGGTGAAGGTTAGTACCCCCGACGACGACGACGGAAAACTTGGCGTGGTGGCTGAAATCGGTAAGCGCCAGTTCCCTGGCACTGACCCTCCTTATTATGATATACTTCTTTTAGGAGAAGCGGAAACCAAAAATTTTATATCGTGGGAAGTGGTGAACCGTGAAAGTCGGTGACTTGGTAAGATTTAATGACGCGGCTGAAGCTAGCGACCCCCAGGACCGTTGCCCCGAGATAGGAATCATTACTAAAACCAACCCATCTATGCCACAGCGCGTCCACATTGAGTGGTTCAGTTGTGATAACCGAGGTTGGTGGAGCTATAAGAATCTGGAGTTGGTAAGTGAAAATCGGTGACTTGGTTTACAGCGGTCACATGATGGAGATCGGGCACACGGTCTTGGGCATCGTGGGAGATATAGACCGGGGCGAAGCCAGCGGATCAAAAGAAACGATTTATCTTGTTTTTTGGGTTGACGGCACCGCGCCAGTGTGGTATTATAGTAATGAAGTGGAGAGAGTAAATGAAGCCGGGTGATTTGATAAGCTATGGAACTCTGCCCCGCTGGGAACTAAAGGGGTGCTTGGGCATCTTGGTGCGAAAGCTCCAGTACGACACAGACGACGACGAAGCTCTAAATTGGGACGGTGAACCCGCTTGGTGGATTCAGTTTGTAAATGACGAAGGACCATCGTGGAACTACGAAGAAGAATTAACCCTAGTCTCGAAAGGAAACTAGAAATGGATATTGGCGATAAGGTACAACATTACAGCACCGGGTCAGTTGGCACGGTTCTTGACAGCAGTTACGAGAGCGAGAGCCCTCGACGACAATTTCTCGTTCAGTGGGAAGATACCCTGAGCTTGAGTAGGGATTCCTGGGAGCGGAGCACTGACTTGTCAATGATTCCGCATGCTTCCAGTGCAGATATTTATTTTCAAATAAAAGATTGACTTCTGCGCCCTCAACTGCTATTCTATAAGCATGGAACGACTGCCGATAGTGGGTGACTTGGTAAAGTTTCGGTCGCACTGTCGTCCGGGATGGGATTATTACCATAGCGTGTATCTAGTAAGTGCCCAATCG
>Ga0209434_1000984_pt1 | contig 13079 bp, 16 predicted proteins | sample ETNvirnome_2_300_FD_184068 | JGI IMG/M metagenome (GOLD analysis project Ga0209434, IMG submission 184068) | Marine viral communities from the Pacific Ocean - ETNP_2_300 (SPAdes) (version 2) | ecosystem: Environmental > Aquatic > Marine > Oceanic | place: Pacific Ocean | collected 2013-06-22
GACGTGGCTATCTATGGCGGCGCTGCGGGTGGCGGCAAGACGTGGGGGCTTCTTCTGGAGCCCCTTCGCCACATTGGGAATAAGGACTTCGGCGCGGTGATCTTCCGGCGCACGTATCCACAGATAACGCAAGAGGGCGCGATGTGGTCGGAGAGTGCGAAGCTGTATCCGCTTCTGGGCGCAAAGCCAAAGGCTACGACGCTCGAATGGCACTTTCCGTCGGGCTCACGCATCAGGTTCGCCCACATGCAATATGACCAAACGCGGTTTGACTGGCAGGGCGCACAGATACCGCTGATTGAGTTCGACGAGCTAACTCACTTCACGAAAACCCAGTTCTTTTACATGTTCTCACGCAACCGTTCACTGTGCGGCGTAAAGCCGTACATACGGGCGGGCACTAACCCCGACGCCGATAGTTGGGTGGCTGATCTGATATCGTGGTGGATTGACGAAGAGACGGGCCAGCCTATCAAAGAGCGGGCAGGGATATTGCGCTGGTTCGTGCGGGCAGGCGACATATTGCGGTGGTTTGACGCAAAGGCCGAGGCGGAGACAGCGCACCCAGACATACCGCCGAAGTCATTGACGTTCATCCCCGCGAAGCTAGAGGATAACCCGGCGTTGACAGAGGCGGACCCAAGCTACTTGGCCAGCCTCATGGCGCTCCCCCTCGTAGACAGGGAGCGATTGCTAGGCGGCAACTGGAAGATACGGCCGGCAGCGGGGAAGGTGTTCAACCGTGCATGGTTCGAGATCGTGGACGCGGTGCCGGCGGGTGGGAAAGAGTGTCGGTTCTGGGACTTCGCAGCGACGGAGAGAGAGCTAAAGGGCGATGATCCAGACTATACCGCGGGCGTATTGATGCGTCAGGTTGGCGCTGAATTCTACATCATGGATTGCCTCGCGATGCAAGAGGGGCCGGGCAAGCTAGACGATATCGTCAAGAACATTACGCTGCAGGATGCGCAGAGGGCACAACGGGACAAAATACCGTATGCAGTGCGCTGGGAGATAGAACCGGGCGCGTCGGGCAAAAAGGAGGATTGGCGGCTACGGACCATGCTGAACAAGTACGACGCGCGGGGCATAAGGCCACAGGGCGACAAGCTCACGCGGGCCAAGCCGTTGGCGGCGCAGTCAGAGGCGCGGAACGTGAAGCTGCTACGCGGGGCCTGGAATGACGAATGGCTCCGGCACATGCACAACGTACCAGATGGGCCGCACGACGACATCATGGACGGTAGCAGCGGGGCATACGATGACCTGGTGAACGGCAGTCGGGAAGTAGACTACATGCCGAGCATATACAACTAGGCGGCAACTATGAGCATGGAATTGAGCGCATCGCTTTTTGAGCAGCGCATGGCAAAAGAATACGGCGACAGACTGGCGCGGTATAAAGAGGCGTGGGAATACTACAACGGCAACCACGACAAGTCGCTGGCAGTCAAGACGGGCCAAGCGGATGACAACGTAACAATCAACCTAGCGAGACTGATTGTAGACAAAGGCGCGGCGTTCCTCTTTGGCAAAGAACCGACGTTCGAGCTACAGGAGGGGGAGGCAACCGCGGCCGAGGAGGCGCTAGGGCTATTCTGGCAGGCTAACCGCAAGATGACGTTGCTCAACAGCGTGGCGCTCATGGGCGGGATATACGGCGACGTGTTCATCAAGATCATACCTCAGGAGAGTGATCCGCCGCGGTTGGTCAACCTCATGCCACAGGACGTGCGGGCTTTCACGGAGCCCGACGACATTGAGGCCGTATACCGGTATGTGATCCAGTTCACCTCGCTGGGCAAAGACGGCAAGGCGCTCACTAAGCGTCAGAAGATCGAGCGCGAAGACAACGGCACATGGATGATTCTCAACAAGGTGTCGCTGGGCGCGGGGAAGTGGGAGGCGGACCCTGACAACCCGGACGTGAGTTGGGGCTATCAGTGGGCGCCTATCTTCCACGCGCAGAACCTACTTTCACCGGGAAGCTACTACGGATTCAGCGACTTGGAGGACGTGAGCGAACAGGACGCCATCAACTACATAGCCTCCAAAGTACAGCGCATCCTAAGATTCCATGCACATCCGAAGACGATTGGCAAGGACTTCAAGCCAGGAGACCTTGAGACCAACGAGGACGATGTGCTGATTCTACCATCTGCCACCTCTGACCTCTTCAATCTCGAAATGCAGTCCGACCTTTCCGCGGCACTGACGTTCATGGACCGGCTGACCAACTGGTATCTGGCCACGTCACGCATTCCGCGAATCGATCCGGCGGTTATCAACGTCGGGTCGCTGTCGGGCTTCGCGTTGCGCGTGCTGTATGGCGATCTCTTGGAGAAGACCAACGTCAAACAGAAGACCTACGGCGACATGTTGATTGACCTGAACCGCCGCGTGCTAGAGTTGGGCGGGCAGGGCGAAGAGAACATGACGAGGATTCATTGGCCAGACCCGTTGCCAGAGGACGAACGGGCGACCGTAGAGGGCTACAAGTTCGACCTCGATTATCAGGTAGCCAGTGTGAAAACGATACGCAGTCGTCGTGGCTACGATCAAAACGTAGAAGAGGAGCGGATACAGAATCAGGAAGTAGCGCAGGGCAACATCGGAGCGCAGTTGGTGCGCAACTTCAACGCGGGGCAACAGACGGGGATTGAGACGCAGTAGTGCCGATACAAGACCTTATCGCGACGTTCCAAACCCAGACGCTAGCGCTTGAGGCCGAAGCCACGGAGCGGCTGATAGAATCGTATCGGCTGATACACCAGCGGTTGGCGGCAGAGCAAGCGGAACTGTTGGCGCGGTTCGCAGGCAAAGAGATGACCAAGGCGGCCATCGTCAAAGATGCTGGATACAAGCGGCTACTACGAAACGTGCAAGCAGAGATGGACAGATACGGGGCGGTGATAGGCGATACGGTGGACATTGGACGACAGCAGGCCGCACAGTTGGCGCTAGATCAGGCGGAGGCGTTGACTAGAGCGGCCCTAGAGGGCCTCCCGGCACAAGCGCAGGCGTCCATCATGGCTACATTCAACAGAATGCCGCGAGAAGCCGTAGAGGCACTTACAGCGGCCTTGCACGGGGACTCGCCGTTGGTGCGGCTGGTGCTGAATGACTTTGGCGAAAAGGCAAGTAAAGAGATTGGGCAGGCGCTCCTAACGAACGTGGCAGCGGGTAGACACCCGACGGCCATAGCGCGAGAGATGGTGAGAGCGTGGGGCGTGCCGCTCACCAGGGCCAACGCAATCAGCCGCACGGAGCACTTGCGGGCGCATCGGAGCGCGACGATAGCGAGCTACCGCCAGAACGCGCACATTGTAAAAACGTGGACTTGGCACGCGCAGTTGGACACGCTGACATGTATGTCATGTGTAGCAAAACACGGCACTGAGTGGCCGCTATCGGAGACGCTGGACGACCACGTAAGTGGGCGGTGCGGAATGATACCCAACACGCCGACGTGGGAAGAGTTGGGATTCGAGGGAATGCCTGACACGGCGGTACATGTGGAGCCTGGCGAGAGCTGGTTCAACGAGCTATCAGAGGCAGAGCAGCGCAAGATGATGGGGCCGAAGATACACGACGGGTGGCGCGAGGGCAAGGTGCCGTTTGCGGACTTGAGCAAGGAAGTCAACCATCCTGATTGGGGTAGGAGTTACGTGCAAGCTAGCGGAGAAGACTTAGGACTGTAGGAGGTCAATCGTGGTGCATTCACCGGTTCCATTAGCAGCACTGCCGGAAGGCGCGAATAACATCGGCAAGGTAGACTTAGAGGTTGCGGGGCAAGCGTTACAGCTCGACGACACCGACAAGCTGGCGGTGAGTTTATATGGGAAGGACGCCGCGGCTGGGGATACTGCACTAATCGCTTCATCCGCCGGCGTCACCTACGTCACGCAAGCGCGAGGCAGTTCAGGAGCAGAGTTTGATTTTGACACGACTGGCGTAGATGGAAAGACAAATACCATAATGGCATATTGGCAACGTTGCATGAGTTCCCGCTACAACGGCACGACCTGGGACCGTCAACGCAACAACGAAGAGGTGACCTTGCTGGCGAGTGCGGCGCGGACGGCATTGATATCTAGTGCTGACCAGACGAACTACAACGCGCGTGGCTTGGTGCTATACGTAGACGTCACTGTTGACGCCGCCTCGGGCGCTATTACGCCAAGAATTCAGGGAAAAGACCCTGTGGCTGGGGATTACATGAATCTTTGGATCGCTGGGGCAGCGATCGCGGCGACAGGGAACTTTATCTACATCCTATATCCGGGGAATACCGATAGCGGCCAATTGAGTGACAAGGATACGATTGTAATTCCGCGGACATGGCGATTCTCTATGCATGTCGCAGATACGGATAGCATGACATATAGCGTCGGTTGCAGTTACGTCCTCTAGGAGAATCAACAATGGCTTGGACATTCACAAGCGCTGTGAGGCATGGCAACGTAGGTGTGACGGTCAACGCTGCGAACGGTGATGACGCGCAATCTTGGTGCTACAGCTACCCGATGTATTTGGGGCAGACGGCAAAGCAGTTCAAGGCGGCGGTGCGCAAAGAGATTCGGGCGCACCTGGACCACTTGAATATGTTGGTTACTGACACAAATGTAGACGCTGACTACAGCGACCTGTAGTGAGTAACGCGGGAAACCGCTGACTCAAATACATACGTGACTGGCACGGATCAACCAGGGGAGGTGTAGTGTGGCTGATGAAGTTGAAAGCACGGAAGGCGCGGAAGGCGAGGTTACTGGCACCGACCAGGACAAAACCGAGGACCGAGCTGACGCGACGTTCACTCAGGCAGACCTGGACCGAGTGGTCAAAGAACGAGTTCAACGCGAGCGGGGCAAGTTCAGCGACTACAAGGACTTGAAAGCGGCGTCGGTGAGGCTCCAAGAGATCGAAGACTCTCAGAAGAGCGAGACCGAAAAGCTGACGACACAGTTAGCGGAGTCGCAAGAGCAGAACGCGAGACTGCTCGAAGCGCAAACGCAGACAGTGATCCGTCACGCCGTGGAAGCCGAAGCGCGACGGGTGGGGTTCGTGCATCCAGAAGCCGCCTACAGTCTGGCAGACATGGCGGAAATCCAGTTGTCAGACGAAGGCAAGGTGATGGGTGTGGCGGATGCTATCAAGACGCTGAGTGAGACATATCCCGAACTGCTAGCGACCGAGCAACCAAAGATGGCCGCGACGAATCCGGGGCGCACTGCAGAGCAAGGCGAAACGGACCAGGAGCGGCGAGCGAGGCTATTTGGGTATGGTGGAGCATCACCGTTCGGCAGAGGATCGGGGGGTGGTGTTATCATGCCCAAAGAGCTATAAAACGGGCAAGAGGCTAGGACTATGGCTATAGGAAGTTCAAGGGTCCCAGATCTTGCGTCTCTGTTTGCAAACATCTATGAGGACGCCGTTTTTGCTGTGCGGGAGCAAAGCATGGCGACGCGGCTGGTGCGTGTATTCACAAATGGTCGGGGCGATCAAACGCGCGACAACCCTGAGTACGCAAGCATCACGGCCTCTAGTGTGGCAGAGACGGAAGACTTTTCCAACCCGACTCGATTCAGCAAGGCCAGTTTGGCAACCCTGACGCCTGGCGAGATCATGGCGCAGGTGTTGCTGACTGACAGGCGTATCGATACGGACCCCGACAACGCGAGGGCAGACGCTAGCACTGAGCTTGGCGCTGCTCTAGCGACGAAGATTGACACTGACATTCTGGGCAACGCATCGAGCTTGACCGGCGGTACCATCGGCGGACTCGGTAGTGCTGCAACCTGGGGTCAGTTCTACGCTTCCCTGTCCATCCTACGTGGATCGAATGTGCCACCGCCTTACGTCGCGGTGTATCATCCGTATGCGTACCATGCGATGGGCACGGCTGTCGCGGCAGATGCAGGAGTGTCACAGACCAACTCACCTTGGCTTCAGGATGCAGTGATGCAGAATTTCTGGATGGGGCGAGTGGCGCAGGTGGACATTTTCATTTCTTCTAACGCGCAGACGTCTGGCGGCACGGCGGCCTACAACATGATGTTCAGCAGAGACGCGGTCGCATTCGACTTGCGCCGGGATATCCGACAGGAGCCCCAGCGTGATGCCAGCGCGAGAGCGTGGGAGTTGAACGTCACCAGCTTGTACGCGCACGGTGTCTGGAGGCCAGCGTTTGGCGTCCAGATTCTCACCGCCGCGAACACGCCGACAGGATAGGAGAGAAGACATGCTGAGTTATCTGAATCCACAGACTGTCAGTTTCTCCCTTTCTGATCCTGGAGCGGACGTGAGTCTGCCCGTCTGGCAAGTACCAGCACAAGTGACCAAGATCGAGATTCTGGAAGCCTCTGTGCTGACTGCGGACGGACTGGCTGCGGGCACCGTCAACGGAATGAGCGTGCAGCTCCTCGACGGCGGGGCCGCGGGAGCAGGGACAGGCGCCATTACCGATATCATCGGAGCGGTTGCGGCTGGGACTCACCCAGCGTGGACCGCTGTCACGCCACAAGCGTTTTCCATATCCGAGGGTACGCTGGACGCCGGGGACTGGGTTGTCGTGAAATACGACGAGACCGGGACTATGGCGGAGAGCAACATCGTGATCTGGTTCACGTACGTGAGCGGGATTGGCGCGTAATGGGAATCACGAGGCTGGCTAGCCGCAAGGTGAAAAGAGGTGAATCCCCCACCTCTGCCAGCCTCGCAATGGGGGATATCACAAGGGGAATGGGGGCATGAGGATACTTTGGGCCAGTAATGCGCCGTGGACACGTACGGGCTACGGCCACCAAACGCGGTTATTCGTCCCGCGGCTAGAGGCGCTGGGCCACGAGGTGGCAATCTTCGCCAATTACGGGCTTGCGGGCTCGATCCTGAATCTGAGCGATACCATCAAGGTATACCCAGCGGGCCTTCATGCGCACGGCAACGATATCATAGCCAGCCACGCAGCGCACTATAAGGCGGATATCGTTATCACGCTGTATGACTCCTGGTGCTTCACGCCAGACGTGACAGCGCGTTTCCGTTGGGTGCCGTGGATGCCGGTAGGACTTGAACCGCTGCCAGAGCACGTCAAGCAATCAATCCAAACCGCGTGGCAACCTATCGCATACAGCAAGTTCGGGGAGCGGATGCTGACAGAAGCGGAGTTTGAGCCGCGTTACGTGCCGCACGGGATTGACACTGAGGCGTTCAAGCCGGGCAATAAGACGCAGGCACGGAAGCGATTCAACTTGGATGATGACACGTTCCTGGCGGTGATGGTTGCTGCGAATAAGGGCTTCCCGGCGCGTAAGTGCTTTCCAGAGGTACTGTGGGCGTGGCGTGAATTCGTGAAGAAGCGACCAAACAGCTTCCTCTACATGCACGCGCACAGCGGGCCAGAGCTCCAGGGCGTGGACATTCCGCTATTGCTACACAAGCTCGACATGCCTGACAAGGTGGTTGGGTTTTGTGATACCTATCAGAACAGCGGGCCCGGCTATCCCGACGTGTACATGGCGGACATATACAACGCGGCCGACGTGATGCTCAATCCCAGCATGGGCGAGGGCTTCGGACTGCCCATCTTGGAAGCGCAGGCGTGCGGGTGTCCAGTGATTGTCACGGACGCCTCCTCAATGTCGGAGTTGTGTTTTGCGGGATGGAAGGTGAACGGACAGCCGTTCTGGTCGCCGCTTGGTGCGTGGTTCACCATACCCAACATCGAGGAGATCATAGACGCGCTACAGATGGCGTACAAGATGCGAGGCAGCACAGCATTAGCGAAGGAAGCACGACACGGCGCGGAGCCGTACAACGTGAACCTGGTGACGGAGGAATACTGGAAGCCGGTGCTGGCGGACATTGCGGCGGAGTTAGGCGAGGTGGACGTGCTACAGCCCGTGGGGGCGGAGGGGGTGCTGTGAGGGCACATCCATTAGGATTCTGGGCAAGGGTGGACGTCGGAGCGCCGGGTGAAGATTAGACTGTACAATCCTCCAGTGTTTTACTACTCGAATGTTCACTACCGCATGAACCCGCCGCTGGGCTTGCCGATACTGGCAGCGGTGCTAGACGAAGCAGGGCACGATGTGAGGGTGATTGACCTTGAGGCGCAGATGGTGACTCCGACGCGGCTGGCTGAGGCGTATGCGGATGCATCGCGGGCAGGTATAAGCTGGCCCGATGCTGTGGGGCTCACCGTGACGGTTCACAATGAGCGAGGAGCGAGGGAGTCTGTGGCGGCATTACGGGGTGTTGGGTATGCGGGCCAGATTCTAGTCGGGGGGCCACAAGTGACAGTTAACCCCGGAGTGTGGCGCGGGTCTAGCGCCGTGGGCGTAGAGGGTGAGGCGGAAGGTAACATCGTAGAGATTGTAACCGAACAGGCATTTGACGGATGGTGGGAAGGTGAGGGATTGCCCATAGAATATGTACCCGCTCCGCTGTGGTCCAAGCACACGCCGCAACCGACACAATACGGCGGCAACGAGCCGAACATTGGGCGGCCAGAGGGTATCGCAATGTGGTCGAGGGGATGCCCGCACAACTGCATCTTCTGCGGGAATCCCGTCTTCGGCCACCAGAAGATACGCCGCGCACCGCCTGAGAATGTGCGGCGGGACATGCTACAGCTCAAAGAGTTGGGATGCAAGACGGCCTTCGTCTATGACGATGAGCTGGTGGGCGTGGGAGGGAAGCACCATGCATGGCTCAGGGGAGCATGTGAAGCGGTCGCCGATCTGGGCCTTACCTGGAAGTGTCAGGGTAGAGTTAGCTCCCGATGGGTCGATGCTGATACACTGGGATCAATGGCGGCCGCCGGTTGCAGAGCGATTATGTGGGGAGTGGAATCTTTCAGCGATGAGGTTCTGGGCGCTCTACGAAAAGGTACATCCGAGCGTGATATTTGGGACACCTTGCGAGTGGCAAGAGATGCCGGGATCGGGAACTGGCTTTTCCTCATGGTCGGAAACTACCAGGAGAGCGCCAAAGAATTGGCGTATACTGAGAAACAGATTACAAAGGCTGTGGCGGAGGGCCTGGTCCAGTGGCGACAGGTGACGGTATGCACGCCGATAGCGGGCACGGAGTTGTACAGCAAGGCGAAAGAGGACGGCTGGTTGGTTGAAGCGCCGCAGACTGGGCCACAGATGGCGCAGGATTACGCATCTACGCCGTGGCTGAGTCAGAGAGAGATCAAGCATTGGCGACAGAGGCTACTGAGCGCATGAAAGTATTGGTGACGGGGGCAAAGGGCTTTGTCGGATCGTTCTTGTGTCCAGGGCTGGAGGCGGCGGGGTATGAGGTTGTGCCGTATGACCTCAAGGATGGGCAGGATATATTCAACGGGGAGCAACTGAGTGAGGCGCTGGCTGGCTGTGACGCGGTGGTGCACATGGCGGCCATACCGCACTACAGCCCGACGATACCGCCGCAGGAATACATACGGCTGAATGTCTACGGCACAGAGGAGGTGCTGTGGGCGGCAGACTATGCAGGGATTCGCCAATTCGTCTACATCAGCTCTGGGGCATTGTACGGTTTTGGGACGGGGCGGATGGACGGCTGGACGGAGCCAACCATCTGTACAGACGAAAGACCCGAGAGCGCTGACTGGGACAGCATAGACATATACGGTGCGTCCAAGTTGCTGGCGGAGGACATAATAGACGACTTCACGCAACCATTTGAGACAGCTGTGGAGTGGCTAGAGACCAACATTCCCGTAGCTGAGGAATTGCTCATGAATTGCGTGAGCCTACGGCTGAATTGCATCGAACCGCACCATGAAGGCGCAAAAGATCAGGGACATCACTGGGGTTGGTGGTGCTCGCAGGAACTAATCACCAACACGGTCAACGCGGCGCTAGGCTATGATGGGCACGAGGGACAGTTCACCCGAGTAAACGTGGCAGAACCGAACGAAAACATGGGCCTGACTGACCTGTATGGGTTGCTGGGAGGCGTAGTGTGCGCCACTACCTGATTAACCCGACATGGCACTGTCAAAACCAATGCGAGTATTGCTGGGTAGAGCGTACCGTAAGACTGCGGCCAGAACTGTTCAGAGCAGAAGAGCGGCCAGTGAGAGACTGGATCAATGCTATCAAGCGTGATGATGTGGAGGTGGTAGACATTGCGGGCGGGGAGCCGCTTCTAATGCCCTGGATTCTTGCGCTGATGGAAGAGTGTCCAGACACGCGATTCGGCTTGTCTACCAACGGCCTAAGCCTCGCGGGGATTGAGGCGTTCGCCCACGCCAAGCCTAGCAATCTGGTAGCTATCAATGTGAGCTATCATCCAGGTTCCAAGAAGCCGCGGTATCGCTATGATTGGATGCGTGCGGTCATGGCCTTGCGCAATGCGGGCGGGCGACCACACGTCAACATTGTAGACTATCAGAGCAACGCCGCGGAGTCGGAGGACGTGATAGCGTGGCTCAAAACGGTGAACGTCAAGTACGAACTGTCGCCCTATGAGGACATGGACGTACTGACTGAGTGGCAGGAGCAGGGGTTGTGCTGCAAGGGCGGAGAGCAACATCTAACCATTGCCCCGGACGGTACGGCGTGGCCGTGTCTATCGTGGCTCAGATCGCCGCACTGGGAGGACTGCATACTGGGCAACTGGCTGGACGGTGAGATTGACGTGAGCGTGAAGCCGCAGCCCTGTCATCTGTTCTGCATAGACTATCACATACTCAAGGATAGCCATGAGGCGGGGGATATGTGGTTGGTAGAGGCAAGACCATGCGAGTCTTGATCGTACACTACAACGCATCGCAAGGCGGTGGGGCGGAGTCTGCCATACAGGACCAAACAAAGGCCCTCGAAGGACTGGGCCACGAAGTCAAGATCGAGCACCTACAGCCGGAGCGGGCCTATGTGCGCTGGAAGCCGGACATCATCCACTTTCACACGATCCACGTCGGCATGAGCTTGGAGATATTACAGTGGGCGCAGGGCAAGGGCATTCCGCATGTTCTGAGCCTTCACGACTACTGGCCGTTCTGCAGTGGGAGAATGCTCCTCGCGCACGAGGACCAGCCATGCGCGGCGGTGGCGGGGAAGTGCGACGGGGCTTGTGACGGCGCACCATCTGACTGGAAGGTGACGGAACTAGTGAACGACTCGCCCACGGTGACATTCAACCCGTACAGCGCACACATTATGGAGAAGCACGGCGTCAACGTGACGAAGGTGATACCGCACGGGATTGATACGGACTACTTCTCGCCGGGCGACACAGAGCCGGAAGTTATGGTGATGACAAGCTCCGCATGGCCCGAATACCCGACGAAAGGGATGCACGTACTGAAAGAGGCGCTGGTAAAGATCAAGCGTACGGCCATGATAGTGGCGCACCAGCCGCGGGAAGTCGTGCGGGACGAATTGCGGAAACATGCCGTCTTCGTCTTTCCGAGCTGCTACGAAGAGACGTTCGGGTTGTGTCTCACAGAGGCGATGGCGTGCGGGTGTGCGTGCGTTGCGTCCGACGTATGCGGGCCACGTTACCAGATCGAAGACGGCGATACGGGACTACTTGTTCCGCCTCGCAGTAGCACGGCGCTGGCAGGGGCAATCGAGGGGCTATTCGTCAACCACAAGCTGAGGCGCGAACTGGGGCAAAACGCCCGAGCGTGGGCGGAGTCATGCGCGACGCTAGAGCGGATGGGCAAGGATTACGAGGAGCTCTACGAGGGGGTGATCCGTGGCAATGACAGAGGCAGCTAGGTGTAGTCATTGCGAGGCTGGTCGCATGGGCGACGACATAATAGAGTTGAGCGACACCAGCTACGTGATGCTGTGCAAACAGTGCTGGGATGCGATAACGGGCAGAATACTCAGAGCGATATTCGCCAACTCTATCGAACTGAGGGTGAAAAGCGAACTGGGCAAGGTGACACATGGCAGTTAGAACGGGAATGGCGAATCTCATAGCACGGACACGGCGCATGGTGAATGACGCAGGTTCGGCCGTGTGGACTGACAATCAGAACATTCAGGACGTGCTAGATGAGCGCAAGGTGCGGATGTACCGCGAGCCGTTGGAATCTGAGCAGACGCTAACGGCCGGCACTGCCTACGAGTACAAGCGATACCACAGCCGATACCGCGACTTAGAAGAGGATACCAGCGGCACGGCCTATTTCCAGCTAGAAGACTCGACGGGCACCCAGCGCGGGACCGCTGACTACACGCCGGACTACATACGCGGATTCATCGAGATGGCGGCGGATCAGGAAGGCACCGCGTTGTACCTGAGCGGGTGGAGCTACGATCTGAGCGGCGCGGCGTCGGACTTGTGGCGAGAGCGTGCGGCGGCGATGGAACAGAAATTCGACGTATCTGTGGACGGCCACACGTTGCAGCGCTCGCAACGTATCAAGCACTGTTTTCAAATGTCAGAACACTACGCCAAGCAATCGAAGCCCATCACGGTACGGCCTTGGCGTGTCGGCGACTTTGGGATGGAATGATGGACAAGAAACACATCCATATCGCCCTTGCGGGGGGCACAGTTCATCACTTGGAAGCGATCGCGGCCGAGTACGGCTTGCTTGTCACAAGCGGCGGGCACAGACACGGTAAGCCGTCTCTTACTCAGTTGCTAGAGGACATAGCCTCTAGAGAGCTGGTCATTATCAAGGCTGAGGGGTAGACTAATGACCGGACTCCTGGACGCGATAGAACTGGAATGTGTGCGAAACGACCTTGAGGCTACGCTATCCGACACATGCACCATCGCATACGTCACGCGCACGGCTGACGGGATGGGCGGATGGACAGAGGCATACACGAACCGCGGCGCGTCTATAGCGTGTCGGCTCATGCCCCTCAACTTTGGACGGCGTCCTGGCATATCGGCAGAGCAACTGAAAGAGGGAAAGGTGTGGGTGCTGAGTTTGCACCATGACCAAGCTGTGGCGATTGATGACAAGGTGACGCACACGAGCGACGTCTACCGCGTGCAACAGATCAACGCCAACGAGTCGGAGATAATCGCCAAGCGGGTGCATCTGGTGAGGTGGGAGTAATGGCGGGAAAGGTTACCATGGTCGTTGATGATACGCGACT
>Ga0209434_1000985_pt1 | contig 13073 bp, 6 predicted proteins | sample ETNvirnome_2_300_FD_184068 | JGI IMG/M metagenome (GOLD analysis project Ga0209434, IMG submission 184068) | Marine viral communities from the Pacific Ocean - ETNP_2_300 (SPAdes) (version 2) | ecosystem: Environmental > Aquatic > Marine > Oceanic | place: Pacific Ocean | collected 2013-06-22
AGGGCACTGACTGCATACGTGTAAACTCTACCATATTTTACTTCTTTATCTAGATAACTGGTGGCTAAAACGGGAGTGGTGCCACCTCGAATCACGAATTCTCGTTTGAGTACGGTCGTGATACCCTTGATGTCTGTAACTGACTCGTGACGCGTAATAATATATCCGGATACGGCACCATGGAAGAGACCGGGCTTCCAGCTATGATGTGCGTTGCCGATGCGCTGTGCTGCTATCGAGGGGAATACTTCACTCTCCTGAAGAGCATTTTCGATACCAGTTTTCGGGGCTCCTTTGATGAGCTCTTCTAGTTCAGCATTCTCTAATGGACTCACATCGTTATAACCATAAAAGATTGCCTTGTGACCTGAATCTGCATGCATGCCAATTGAAACTGAACTAGCGGCGGTGAGTCTATCATTCGGAGAAATAAACGTATCGTTGACCAATACTTTCTTGGGATCGTTAGTTGGCAAAATAATTGAAGCAATCAGATCTTTCAAATCTCCAGTAGTTTTATCATCTCCATCATCTGTCGTCGCAAATTTACCAATATCATTAGCCAGAATAGTGGTTTGGTCTCCATCCGCATCAGATAGCCCGAGTAAGTTTGATAAAGCATTGAGTTTAGCAGTTAAACGTTCACGAATTCCAGGAAATCCAATTCTAATCGGCTGCAAGCCGGTAGTTGTAATTGCAAGTTCATCTTGCAAAATTTTGTCATTCTTTAGATTGTAGTTACCAGGTAAAAGTGTCTGGGGCGTGTCACCGAGTATGAAAGGCACGGTCCAATTCAGCATAATAAAACGAGGTAATTCGAGCGAAGTTCCCTTCTTAATCTGAATTCCGACACCTTCGATGTCGGTTTTACTCAGTTTTTCGATATCAGACTTGTTCTTTACAGCAGATTTAAACTTACTGGGGGAGGTCGATTCAGTGATGCGCTCATTCGGCTCGAAGTAGTTGTAGACGAACTTGGCTTTCATGTGCCTTGGATCAGGTACATCAAACGTAATTGCTCTTTTGGAACTCAATGTCGCAGTCATCATCTATCCTTGCATTTTTAGATTTGTGTAATTGGAGAACGTCGCGATGCTGGGAAAGCTTTCGGGGTTGATCTGCTTGCCATTTTTTGTTTGGAGAAAATCTCCTGTCTGATCGATCCAAAGTGCAAATGTTCGATCGGAAGGTTTAGAGGACAGTTTGAGTCCAATGATTCGATCAGCAACCACGCCGTCGAAGAAAATCATCGAACTGAAGAGATCAAAAAACATATCTCCGAGTGCTGTCGTCATTTTGAGCTCTTTCATCTTGTGTCGATCGATCTTGATCATACCATTCACCTCGATGAAAATACTATCGAAAAAATTCTCTTGAAGACCAGCGGCTGTGGCAACTAAACGCGCAAACTGTTTTGAGCTCGGACTTCGACGTGCGGCCAGCTCGAGCGTACCAACTTCGGGATCGCAATCAAGAGGCGTCACCAAATTTAGAAACTTCTGCGTGAAGAATGAGATGATTTCATTGTGCAACGTCTGTGTATCGACCGCACTGTTCGACTGAGCATGGGTACCATCGATGAGCATGATGGTATCCATGGCCTGTATCAAGGTGTTGGCATTAGAAGCTACCTCGAACGAACTTTCGGCTTGTTTTTCGGGTGGTAAGGAAGAAAAAATGGGCAAGTAGAAGAAATTCCTCTTAAACTTCTCATACTCCACATCAGTAATAAAGTCTTCTTGATACACTTCATACACGAGCGGATTTTTGACTCTTTCTGCTACAGTCAAAGACTCAACACGCTGCAAACCTTCAATCAAATTGGTTTGAATATAACCCTTACGCGCACTGCATAACAAACATATCTTAGCAGATACTCCCGCGTGGATGGTGCCTTTATTCAGCACATCTCGCAGCACCAATCGGCATAACCTCTGTTCCGCTTTCGACAAGCGTGGGAGCCTGTAACTCGGTTGCTTCAAGGCTAATTCGAACGCTCTTAGGCGAATGCTTGCTTTTTCATAGGAGAAAACGTTAGCAGTCTTGAAAAAATTCAGATAAGTTAAATCCTGAATGAAGTTCAGCAGGTTTTTGATATCATCACCCTGATCAGCTACTGGTGCCTTGAATTCGTTTCCGGTAGAGATGATAGGCTGCATAGATTTGCCGGCAGTCTTGATCATTGACTCCAAGAGAGCCACAGCGTTAGAATTGACATTCTGATCGAAGATTAAATCCTCGCATACTTGCTGAATGGTGGCAGGCGTGATGCTAATATCACCAGCCATGGCTGAATTCATCAGTACCGAAGTACCATTAATCACTTGTTTTCCAGGCTTCGATGGATGGGCTTTTGCAAATTTAGAAAAATTACCAGCACGCAGATTACCCGCAATTCGCGCCGCAACCTGAGGTATTCTGGCAGCATAGCTTGAATCTAAATCATAATGTACAACCCTTAATCTGGTGAGCTCGAATTCTTGCCGTATCTTGTCGATAGTATTCGGCCAGTTCTTGATATATCCGTCCGTGAATACTCCCATAGTCATAGTTCTTTTTGTAAAGTCAAGGATTCCAAGCCAAGCCAAGGGTTGAAAAATATCTGTCAGGGCTACGTCCTGCTTGTCAGCCGGTTCTTCCGGAGCTGTCCGACCAAAACCAAGTTTATTACCTATAAATACCGATGCAGTATTACAGACAGCTTCGAAGTAAAGACCGCATAGCTGCGCGCCGTTCAAGCCTGAGTGAATGGTGAGTCCTGCATTGTTTGTAAAATCACCGTCTGCATTACGAGCCTTCTTCAACATGGCCACAATTGCATTAGCCATGCTGTTTAGAATTGAATTAGCACCAACAAAAGAGCCCATTGAAATTTCTGCAAAGAAACGGGAATCTCCCTCTTTCTCTTTCTCAACATATCGAAGGCTTGAAGAAGCAATATTGCCGACGTAATCACCAGACCCTTCCTGCAACGGTATTCCCAGATCCAGAAGCAGACCAACTGCAAGTTCGAGCCGGCGCATTGTTGCGATATCGACTAATTTGATGTATTTATTTGGTTTAGCAGAGAATGTAGGAAAACCTGACAATGCTGGTGTGATACTAGAATCAATCGGTATCGTTACTTTGATTTGAGTAGTCTTACCATCTATAGTAACTTCCGACTGGGAGGTTCCAACGCTGTTTTTTAGATCAACTGTCTGGTTCAGAAGACCTCTGGCGACTTTTGCCACAAGCAGATATAATAATTCGCCCTTGAATGCTTTGAGATAAGGTGGAGCACCGACAGCTTTTCCACCCTTCTCAGCATTTGCAAGTGTTGCTAGCGTTACCAGCTGCGCGCGGCCGGTGTCGCCGCCGGCGAAAGTTTTACCAATTGTTTCGTATATTTCTGCCATGGCATTAGCGGGTTTGGCGACTTGATTATTGACCATTGTTTTATACTTTGCCGCAAAAGCATCCAACGTTGATTCTAAATTCTTTGTCGATTGCTCCAGGACAGATAAATCATTTTGTGCTGGTGCGGTTCTAATACTGTTAGCAAACTCCAGTGCATTCTTACGCTTCAGATCCTCAGAGAAATATGAAGTGTCTAAAATCGCCACACCAACTGCGTCTGTATCAACAAACCTAGAGCCTGTTTTAGAAACAACCAGATAGTCTGAAATAGATCCGCGCACGTTAGTCTCAGCTCTACAATCAGCTAACCCTCTCACTCCCAGAATTCTATCAAAAAAGCCATACTGATCAGGCCTGAATTCTTTTGCAAATGGATCATTCAAATCACCAGAAATCTTACCTAGACCGACTGATAAGTTAAGCTCATTTACAAATAATGATGTAAACAGAGCAGCTCTTCGAACTGGACCCAATTTATCCAGCAGAATTTCCTGATCACCGACAACCTGATCGAGAAAATCATAAAACAAGGCATCGGTATCGAGTTCCAGCAAGGGGTTAGTTCGCAGACTAAGACGACGAAGATCAAATGAAAGCTTTTTTGCGCTGAAGGGTTGACCACCGGTAGGTTTTTTAGAAGTATCTGACAATGCGGGTGATGTAGCAAATTTATCCAAGTTACCCTGATGTGCAAAACTCAGTTTGGCGACAGCTCCACTGCCTGTTGAAAACTTGAAATAGAGTAACTGCAGCAACAGGATCACAATTGCAGTGTTTACCCGATTGGGCAAATTGGAATCCGGAAGAAATGAAGATAGCAAAACCCTGGGATCCGTATACGGTTGATATCCTGTATCAAAAATGTAAGGTGCCAATCGTTTAAGCACATCATTGCCTACTGCTTTTGCAGCTATATCGGGATCAAGACTGGCATCAAAATTAGCTAAAGACGATGTCACGTTCTTCAAAACTACTAGAAACTCTCTGATGTTGCTCAATTCGGTTTGCATATTCTGCAGCCTAGTTTTCATGAAATCGGGCAGATTTTTTTCAAGCTTAGCGAAAATTGCCTGTGAAAAGACCTGTGAAGTTGCATCTTCCAGAATTGCAGCATCCAGCAGACTCACTAAAGCATCCACATCTTCGGGATCAGTTTCAAATTTGAGGCTTGCGATGATTTCATTTTTCACCACATTCGGAACATCCGCCTTGTTGTTGACAGGCGCAGAATTATAATCGATAATATTACCAACTTCATCCAAGCCACCCGCCATCGCTTCTATCCAATTTATAAAATTCTCGGCCTCTGCTTGCATTTGCTCCGAGGTCGGCGATGCCACAGTATCGTAGTCGGTTTCATTCGCGGTCATTGACTGAACGGTCAAGTCACTCGACTGTGCGGAATTGCCACTATTTAACCCCAACATTACATCTGCAGATTGCAGCCCGCTGTCCTGTTTACCGCCGTCGGATTTGGCGTCGGGAGTCAGCGTGGTGCCGGCGACGGTGTTGGTGGTCATTTTGTTGGGAAGTGATACCATCGTTTTTCCTATTACCTAATCTCTTATTCAAATGGGGGTATGACGACTTCGAATGGAGGTAGGGCGAAAAACTTAGTCATAACCAAAGAAGATTTTTTTGATTGCATCTTTACAGCACCACTGCCTTTTTTAAACTCTAGCTTTTGTGGCACTGGAATTGCTAACTTGGTCGGTGATGTCACCGGTGATTGGACATCCTCGGACAACATGTCATCTGCAGAAGGCATACCCGAACTAACAGTATCTAACTTCCCCAATGTCTTTACTGATTTAATGATGCTCATTGAGGAAGGCTCTCCTACCATATTCGCAACCCAATTGTTGTTATTGAAATTAGAAGTGCTCGAGTCGATCTGCTGTGCAGCATATGTGTTGACTAACGGTTCATTCGTTTTATTGAGGTGCGCTTCAGTTGTTGGGCCAGAGATCTGTGTGCCATCAGATTTCAGGATATCGATACTATATTTCACTGTACCCACATTACCTGGATAAATCTTGTCAACATAGTAGAAATTTTTTGCATCGTTCGAGTAAGGTAACATTCCCACTGTGTGTACAGCAGTATCAACAATGGCTCGAACTAGGAATCCTTGGATCGACTCACCAAATGGTAGGTACGTCCAAGTGATGACAGCAGTATCTGGTAACGAAAGAGGAAAGATTTCTTTGTTCAAATTGTTGATTTTACCAGGTTCACTGTTAGTGCTCATATATATCAACCGGTCCTGCCCTGTGAGAAAAAATTCTTTAATCAAACGCTCATTGGACAAAAATGATGGTGGGTAGAGATGTCCATGTTTAGCACGATTCTGGCGCGCAAAAAGAGCACCGTTGACATCTATAAGGGTTGTGCCACCATCGGCTTTCTTGTGCTCTATCTGAACTGCAAAATGCGCTTTCAAGGCATTGTGCGGATAAACGCAGGGTTGAATCAAATATACATAATCTCGCCCGGGCATGATCGATATATCAACAAACGTACCCGGGCTATTGAAACCGCTTACGCTTTCAAGTGCAATGGATGCTCCGGTTCGCATATCAAACCTAGTAACCATAAACTCAGCTACATCCGATTTAGAAAATTCTACTTTATCGCCTGATGTTTGTCCAGCGCTGCCAGCAGATCCTTTGGATTCAACCAGCGGATTGTCTTTATTTTCTGCACCGAGTTTGATAGTGACGTTGTTTTGGTCGGCATGAAGGACGGCTTTCCCGATGTTGAACTGAAATGGGTGACTGGGGTCGAATCTTCTGACAATGTTAGCAACAACAGATGCAGATTTTTGCACATTTTGCATAAAGCATTTGCCCATAGCACCCATTGTTGAATTGAACTCATACTCGATTGAATACTCATAATTGTACCCGAAAATTGTTGAATCATCAAGCACAATGAAATTATTGCTGTCAAAATCACCCTCAGGTTTTATAAATACCGGCTCCCCAATTTGAATCCTGTCGCTATAATTGTTGGCACTATTGCGTGTTCTTCGATAGACCGTGAAACTCCTCACCTCAGCCTCAAAAAGAGTGACATGCACTGCAATACCGGAGTCGGTATTTCTGGCAACGATAAAGAATAATTTGTTTGGAGTGGGCTGTGGATACGCTCGCAGTGCGATTGGCATTCTGGTACCCTGCGCGGTATAAGACGCAAACTTATTGGAAATACCGAATTCGCTGGTTTTCGGAAAAGCCCTGTAGATGATTTTTTTCGGAGAAAATACCTCTGCAGAATCAAAAATGACAGCTCGATTCGTTGAAAGCTCAGTTGAAACAGCACCAACCAATCTACTGCCTTCAGTTCTCGCAAATTCTGAATTGTAGGTAGTTGCAGTGACAATGTAATCCATGATGATCGGATCTCGAGCAACTACCTCAAAGTTGTAAATACCATTGCCCACACCCACCGGCTCGAGCAACGGGGCTACTGCATCGGCGAACAATATTGCTACTTGATCATCGTGATTAGAGATATCAATTTCCATATCCGTCTCACCGAGAAGAAAGGCTGTGTTACCACTCCACTGTGGTGAAAAAATTGTAGAAATGCTAATACGGAATTTGTCTATCTTCCGGAGATGCTCTGCTGGAATCAGCATTCTGATTGGACGGCAATCAACAGCAACGACACCGGAATTAGTCGTCGTTGTTACGTTCTTTGCTGGACTATCATTTGCCAACGTTGATGCTATCAAATCATCAAAAGAGGTATTTTTAGCCGTGGCTGCACTATATTTAATTGCTGCTCTAGTCGCCACCAAGCTCTTGTAACCAGCCGGCACAACCCCCAGCGTTATGTAATCTGAATCTGGAGTTTTCTCACCGAGCGAACTATCTAAACTCGCTTCAAAAGTCGATGATGTCATGGTCGGAGGGGCTGCATTGAACAATGCCATCGGATCCTCGTTGGACTCAAGTAACATTTTTGCTATAACAGCCTTAAAATTCGTCTGGTACTCCAGGTTCTTCACATCGGTTTGTTTGATTTTCTGCAATTCAACCGAAGTGGAATCAACTCCTGCTGCAGCTAGCTGTGCATCGGTTGCATGAAATAGTATATTTTTAGATTTGAAATTATTCTGTCCCTGAGCGCCGGTTTTCTCAAATCCATACGAATAATTTGCTAACTTCCAGTGCGGTGCAAAGGAGGTCGTATGAAGTACGAACTGCAAACCCTGCAGTTCAATCGATTCCTCAGTCTGCGACCCGAGGACAGCAGTGGGGGTTTTTGTTAAATCTGACAAGTACATACACATCTCATACACGAAAAAGCCGGTATCGAACATGTTCGGATCGTCATTGCTTCGATCGCGCTGATCGAAAAAATAATCAACTAACTTCACATCCTTAAATTTCACATAATCGTTTATATTGAGGCCAAATGCCCCTGCTGCAACATTAATAAACATTAGTCGAACACCATGGTGAATAAGTTGAGGAATGTTTCGCCGCCGGAGGAATCTCGTCTGAATTTACCAACGAAATAGACATGTTTACCGGGCGAAAGTGGATCATCATCAGTGACTGCACCGAAATCAACAATCGACAACTTTTCAAAAGTTTGGCCGCTGAACTCGAATACTTGCGCAACAATGTTGTTGTTCTTGCTCGTATCAATGAATTTGATATCAATCCGAGGTGCACCCAGTTGTTTCATGTTATCCACCAGGGTTTCATAAGTGAGTACTCCATTGTTTCGGACGAGCTGCGGATATCGCCCCAGCAATTTACCGATACGTTGACCCTGTGAACCGGTCGGCGCACCTGGTTCTGGATAATTCTCCGGTGGCAAATACTTGAAATTCGGATAATGACCGAATCTGTCGTCTAGAAAGAAACTGGGTGCATTTTCCAGGGCTACTATATCACCTTTTTGTGTCTGGGCAAATATCGTGTTGGCAGTCACATTAAACTTGATTGCCTCCACATCCACCGCAAATTTGTCATTCAGTGCGAATTCATCTTTGGTACCGATGATTCGTAGATCGGTGAAATTACTGACCAGAGTATCAATGCTTCCGGTTGCCTGAGCCAGGGTGACCGGTTGCTGCTCATGAAGCAAGCCTTTCTGCTGGATGGCACCTGTCAGCACGGTGTTGCCCGTAAACATGTATTCGCTGGTTCTGAACGGATTCACAGTGCCATTCGGTCCGATTTCCGGCACAATAGTATCCTGAAATCTGCTGGTTGCTTCGAAGAAAATTCTTGCGGATGCATCCTCGGCCAGATTTTTCACCTCAACAGTACCAGAACGCGCATAGAACGTGTGGTAGTCTGTAAATGATGCAAACTTTGCCTGCAGTTGCCCAAGTGCTGCCTGGGATCTGCCGTTCTGTGTGATGATGAAATCGAGCATCCGCTCTTTGTTGTTCAGTATTCCAGCCATTATCTCTAAATATATCCGCTTCCAAGTTCAGGGGATGCTCTCTAACCGATGCCCCACTTGTCCTTAAGATAGTTTGTAACCAATGTTCGATTCGCATCACTCAACTTGCCGTCGTACAGTAGGACCTCGTAATAGGCCCTGTTGACTGGCCTTGCGTTCTTGGGCCACACAGAACCACCCAGCCTCAGCCTTTGATTTCCAGCCGCTGACAGAGAGAAGGGATTTGTCGACGTCGACTTGTCGAGGATGTTGTCGGAGCCGCCATCGACCGCCATCGTCAGATAGTAGCCGGTCGCGCCCAATCTTTCAAATATGACATTGATAATGTAATTTGTGCCTGAGGTTATGGTGTCAGTCGATCTGACCCAATTTTCCCAGTCAATATCGGTCTCGTCGAATCTAAAATAATCTTCTGTTTCCCCGGACTGGCGACCACCGACAAGCATATAAGCGTCGTGCTCTGAGGTGCTGATATTGGCATTGGAGTAGGCATAAGACGACCCGGCGGAGTAGGGATTAGCCTGAACAGCGAACCACCAGGAAAAGCTGTCCGGCTTGTTTGAGCCCGCATCGGTCAAAAAATCCCTAAAGTTGAAAGTGGACTGCATGTAACCCTGCTCGAAGGTGCCCGTTGAGTACAGGATGGCGGATCTGCTCGTATTGATATAATTGGACTGCAGAGTGACATGAAGATCTGACGCGCCGGACACAGATCCACCGACTGATTGAATTCTATTTGACCAGGTAGCGACTTCACCGCCCGACTGCGTAATGTGGCCCGAAGAATTCGCATCCAGCCAGACTTTCAAACCGGCCACATCGTCCGGCTGGAACGTGGAAAACGCGTCGTTGTCGGGCCCGTAGTCGGAAACCTGATAGGAGTTGTTGGTGCTGATTTGACGAAAGATGCTGCGAAAATGAGACATCACGCGATCCTGTTGACGTATCCGAAGATCACAATCTTTTCATCAGATCCCCCAAAGGCCGACACGGTCTTGCTAGCACCCAAAATAAGACCGGGCACAACAATAGTCAGACCGGTTTTGGACGGAATGCTCTGTTGAATGATCAGGTTGGCCGTCGTGCTGCCGTACTCGATCGTGAGATTGACGGCCGAGATGTCGTTGTTGGTGGCATAGAGCCAGATCTCGTCGAACGTGGTACGTGATGTTGTCGCGTGGACTGTGGTGGTCGTGTCGCCGAGCAGAATTCCTTCGCCGTTGGCATCGCCAGATAGTGCCACTTTTGTGAATGTTGCCATGAGTTTCTCCTATCCTATCCGAACACCTGGCCGGCAATGATCCCGCCGGCGTCGTCTCGAGCGACTCCTACAGTCGACGATGAGTCCATCGGACCGTTAAAATAAATAACCCCCTCGGCCGCATAAAGCAGGTTCGTGGTCTTGGCCGGTGATTCGAAGAGGTTTGGTAATTTGAGGCCATGATTGAATCCTTCAATCTCGAGACCGACCTGTAACCCATTGGGAAAGATCACATTCTCAACATGATTATTGTTGGTGGTACGCACCACGAGTTTATCTTTTTGCTGTAATTCATTCTGTGAAATTTTAGGCATGCTTACATCCTAGAGTAAAATTATGTCACTTCATATGGTCTGAGGGTCACATCCGGATCATCAGGCCGTTCGACAGCCAGTCCATCGTAGTAAGGTTTGGACGATGTCGCGTACACACTCAGGTTTTGTGAGTGGGTCTTGTTCGGGTCTTGTGCTCCTCGAAGACCGGTATCGCTGTTCACGCTCGATCCTCTGAAATTGATCGACAAGGGATATTCGACACCGCCGTCGACGGTGATTGCAGCAATTCTTCTCTGCTCGAGCATATCTCTGAACTGTCCATACTTGTCGCGTCGGAAACGAGCATCCAAAGAGGAACCGAAGAGACCACCAAGGCCGTATTTATAACCACGGATACGCGGTACCACGAACGCGGTAGCCCAGTTCACGAACGGATCCGGCGATGTCACCGGTGCATTATAAGGAGCATCACCGAAACCGAATGCTGCTTTGATCGAATTTCTAAACGATACTGAATTGTTAATGTTGCCTCTGCCATCCGAGATGGTCGCGCCCCTGGTTGACCCGGTGATCATGAATATCGTATTCGTTAGCCCAATATTTTGACGCGCCTGCGAGACGTTGGACAAATTGAAGGTTTCTACCGCGATGTTCTTGAACGATTGATCGGTGAATCTGACAGCGCTGATTTCATAAGCAGTACGCAAGTACCAGTCACTATCGCTGCCCAATAGAGGGGCGTTCGTATAATCCGGTGTGCCGACACTCAGCAACGGCTCCCCGTTGGATGCTGTTATTATCAAGCCCCGGTTCAGCTTGTTGAGCAGCACGTTTGCCAAGCTTGGTGGATAGCTATCGTAAATCTTCCCGCTTGAATCTGTCAACCGCACAAATCTCTGCAACGATCCTGTTGTACCAGCCTGTCCAGCAGCAACAGAGGCTTGCACCTTACGAACACCTGCGTCATACGGACCCACCGGTGTGATGGTCACTTTACTGGCACCGAAATTGGAAGTAACATGGACCATCGAACCGGTGATGATATTATCGACGTAGGACCCGGTGAACGAAGCACGAGGCTCAACATCAAACTGGTCGTATACCGGATTATCAGAGTGCAGTGCTTCGTGTATGGCATTAGAGGTCAGAGGCTGGTTGAACTCAGGATCCACAGGCAGGTTGTTTCGGAGCAGGGAGCCGAATAGAGTTAGTTTAGAAGAATCAGGTGCAATTGTTAGACGATCACGACGAGCATTGGCACCTTCATCGAGGTATATGGCCGCGGCGGCAATCTGGTGTATTGCTGCAAAGACTAATTTGTCGCTTGGAAGCAAAACAAAGGGCGCAGTCCCAAAATACGAAACGTACTTGTCAGCTGTGATTCCGCCGGTCCATGTGTAAGATGATCCTGTTACCTGGGATCCCATGGTGCTTTTGATGAATGATCTTCCGTTACTTATGTCTTTTAGAGACGCACCTCCCACTGCATTTCCAACAACATAATCATCTCCCACAAGTGCGTCGACTCTATTATTAATCATAGGGCTGGAAAATGGTGCAAATCCACAGACTCGTGTCGGAGCTTCAAGTCTAAAACTTCCTGTGGGGTATCCAGAGATGGAGCCGACCGACGGCACCCAAAGATCTGCCGATTTGAAAATATTAGGAAACTCCTCTTGAATGTCGGCCGCTGTTGGAAAATCATTGTCCTCGTGGCAGGCAGCTCTTCCAAACCACACAATTTCTCTGTGTTTTGAAGTTGTGTATGTGTTTGACGTCGTGATGATAAGATCGGGGGTTGGATCCCTGTCCAGATACTTCGATGTTACAGTGAAAGTACCAGCTGTGGGTGCTTGGCTTTCTCGCATCAGAACGAAGGTTTGAACAACCGGCTCTGTAGGGCTTCCACCTACTTTATCAAAGGCAGGTCCGGATATCGTGCCTGAAAATTCGAACACCACCTTCTCCACTAAAAATGGTGCCGTCATCGATGAGGTAAGATGAAAATGTTGGCTTCCTGTGGCGTCGAATTTTGAAGCAAAAGGATATCCAAACGTACTGATTGGTAGGCCGAACGCTGTTTCGATTGGTAGATCGCCGCCGGTGGATTCGGGATGCGTACTTGGAACAATTGAAAGTAAGCTGCTAGCAGCTGTTGAATAATGTTGATTCAGATAATCGACATGACTTCCTGACGTGAGATTTCCAATTGACTGCCACGCGCGATCTTCGAAGCTAAAATAGGAGATGCCGGAGCTTACTCCCTCATTAAATCCGGATGCGTTCTTCACTGTGCCTGTTGACCAGAAAATCTCACCCCTACTTTTGGGCGTTGTGTCAATCGTCAGTATCGTCTTGGAACTCAAACGTTGCGAGAAGCCGGGCAGCACGGACGGTGCTGTTCCTGTCAGGTAAAACGGGCTGGAGCCGATGAGCACTCTGCTCTCGTTAAAAGGCGAGATATTTTCCCCAGGCGTCAGCGAAATATGCGCATCTGCGACACCGGCACTGCTGGTACCAGCACCTATCAACCCCTGCAGGGTATTCGGTGTTGCGACGCCTCCTGATACGAACTTGCTAGTTGATCGGAGATTCGTCGGATAGACGAGATCAGCACCCTCGAAAATGATCGTATTGGTATCATCGAAAGGAGAGATGTACCTGCCTGTGAAGTCCGGATCACCCGTCCTGGCAATGGTGGGGTAGGA
>Ga0209434_1000986_pt1 | contig 13071 bp, 14 predicted proteins | sample ETNvirnome_2_300_FD_184068 | JGI IMG/M metagenome (GOLD analysis project Ga0209434, IMG submission 184068) | Marine viral communities from the Pacific Ocean - ETNP_2_300 (SPAdes) (version 2) | ecosystem: Environmental > Aquatic > Marine > Oceanic | place: Pacific Ocean | collected 2013-06-22
TTTTCCCAGGGAGATAAAAGAAAAATTATCACAAAAACTAAAGTCTTCTGGGGGACTATATCCCAATACTTTAACCTGCTGGTGACTTCCCCAGTACTTGTTAAAAAAATACTGAAAGATCTCCATCAAAAATAAGGTTTTGTCAGAGGTTAAAACATAAACATCCATATCTACCTTTTTGATTTTAACAATCTTCAAAAAAAATTAAACGAGATAGTGCTTAATAGTCTTCAAGAAGAGTTATAAAATCACTACAATATCCTATACAAGATTTTAAGTCCTCTGTGGAAAAATCTACAAAATTAAGATTTAAATTTGAAGTTTTAAATCCTAGATCTAGTCCGGGTATCTCTTCAGGTAGGACACATATAGATTTTTCAGTAACTTTTTTTCCTGGGTATGTCCACAAAAAACCACGAGATGTAAGAGTTACATCATCTTCCTGATGCCAAAAACAATGAATTTTAGGATTAGAAATAAGGCTAGACAAGGCATTTACATTTTTAGCATGACACCACAGGGGAAGTCTCTCTAAAAAACTTAAGTTAGTTTTATACTGGGGATTGTCATGACCTAAAAAATACTCTCCTTCTAAAAACCAAACATCCACCTCCACATCGAATCCTAATTTAATGGCTGATTCGATATATTTTGGATTGTTTTCTAAGTCTGGATTTAATCCTTTAGTGTTTCCTCTGTGAGATATTAAAATCTTTTTGTTTAGATTTTTTTTCAACACAGGACCTTTACCCCATAAAAATCTTGAAACTCTTTAGCGTGCAATTCATTATTAACAATAGGTTGTCCTTTTATATTGAGGCTAGTGTTTAATAACATAGGGCATCCAGTTTTCTTATAAAACTCATTAATGAGATCATAATATCCTGGATTGTCAGTTCTTGATACCGTCTGAACTCTACTAGTGTTGTCAACGTGACAAATTGCCGGATACGCATCTGGTAGTTTGCATTCACAGGCAAATTGCATGTATGGAATTTTTTTTATAGGTAGTATAAAAATATTTTCTGCAAAATCTTCTAAAACAGAGGGTGCAAAAGGTCTAAATTTTTGTCTCTTTTTAATTTCATTAACTTTATCCTTTACCAAGGGACCCCTTGGATCTGCTAACAAGCTTCTATTTCCCAAAGCTCGAGGTCCAAACTCGGATCGACCATTAGCGATTCCAACAATTTCTCCTTTTAATAAAAGATCAAGAGCTTCCTTTACTGGGTATTCTTTTTCGATGCGGGTTCCTAAAAAAGGAGACTTCCAGTTGATCTTTTTCCCATAGACAAAAGCTGCACATCCCAGGGAAGATCCAGCATCTCCAGGATTTGGCATAATCCAAACATTGTCATAAATCTTAGAAACAACATTTGTGTTAGCCACGCAGTTTAATGCGACACCTCCCATGTAAACTAAATTTTTAACGTGAGGTAGCAACGACTTAGCTTTAAGAAAAATTTTCTCTAACAAAATCTCAGTAACTTTTTGTGTACTAGAAGCAATGTCAAAATCATCTAGATGACTCTTGTAATTTCCAACCCCCTGGTGAAGATTAAACTTAGTTCTAAGGATTTCATCCTGGTCAAAAAAATCTTCAAACATTTCTTTATAATGAGTTGGACTACCCCACCCTGACATTCCCATAAGAATATACTCTTCTTCACAGGGTTTTAATCCAAGGCTTTTTGTCATGGCAGAGTAAAACATTCCAAGAGAGTGAGGATATTTTATGCCCCACACCTTCTTAAGCTTGTTTTTTTTACCATGCCAAATACTACAGACATCCCACTCTCCAATGCCGTCGATGACGACTACAACAGATTCGTCAAACGAAGATGTAAAATATCCAGATGCTGCGTGGCTTTTGTGATGGTCAACATAGTGGATTGGTCGTGAACCTATCCATTTTTTAAGGTATACAGACGGTATGTTTGAAGTTGAGAAAACTTCAGAATACTGTTTTGCATATAGTTGCCTAGATTTTTTTAGCCATGGTTTCTCATAATATGCAATTTTATCAGGTTCACCATAACTCAGTGCTTCAGACATTATATCATCGTTAAGATACATGTCGTTCTTACGTCGACTATACCTTTCTGAGTGAGCTGCAAAGACAACATTTCCATCTTCTACAACAGAAACTGCTGCATCGTGGTTTAAACAATTGATTCCTAAAATTCTCACTAAATTACTTGTAGATGAAAGGATCGTTTCTTCGAATGTCTTTCATTCTTTTTTCAAAATTCTTAGATTTTTCATCTTTGGTTTTTTTTGTGAAAGTTCTTCTTACTAGGTTCAATAATTTAGAAAAAATTTTCATAACTGTTCCAAGATTTCTTTTTCAAATCTAGGCTTGATAAAGGACTTAAAAAACTTTTGTTGTCCTTCATAAGATGGGTGATGATCACCCTTAGAGATGTACCACGTGCTAGGATCTGAAAGGTTGTGTTGGACCCACTGTAAAAGTCCTCCATACTTTATCTTGTCATTTTCAAAGAATAAAAATCTTTCAAAATCAATCATGTCCCACAAATGGGTGGACCACTTATGCTTATCTTTTAAAAGATCGTAGTTGAAATTGTAATATATTACATCGTCCCATTGGTGCGGGTTGTTATGTGAATCTTCATAGTTCATTTTTCCTAGATAGGAAGATGGAACGTATTCAGGGCACTTTGTGAAAATATCCCACCCACAAAACATTAAGAACTTCACGTTATTAGATTTTAAAAACCACTGGGTTCTTAAAATATTTTCTAGTGTTTCAACAAAGGCACACTCATCTGTCCAATAGTCTTCATAAAATCTACTCCAAAAAGGAATATTGTTTCTCTTTCCCGCATCCCAACATAGCTTAGATCCACCTTCTAAGTTTTTTAATTCTAGACTAGAGTTGCACTGGTTCCAGTCAATAGAAGATGGAGGTGAACTACCATCCACTATGAAAGATTTTCTAAAAATCCCCGTCCATTGTACAAAGACAAATATTTCATCTGGTTTGATCCCAGAATCTAAAAGAGACTGGACTTGATTAATACAAAGTGTTGATATAACGTAATTTCCAGATCCACCAATTGAAGCATTATAAACTTTTTTATCTGGAAAAAAATCTTTCAGTCTGTTAGACCAGCTTTCATCTCTTTGAGTGAAACTACATCCACTAGCAACAACATGTTCGTACACCTCTAATTTCCCCTATATGCTCTCAGATTTTGAATCAAGTCATCTTCATCAAATTCAAACACGTCTGCTACTAAAATTTCTTCATCTCCTAAAGTTAAGACCATTTCACAAACGATAATCCCACCAATATCTTCGTGCATGTGTAGAATTTTTACACCTACGTCATCTTCTGATTGAAAAATGTTAGAAAAAACTTTCATAACACTATCTTTTCCAATAACGAGACCTAGATTCCAATCCCGCAAAGAACACGTATCAGAAAACAAATTTGATATACTTTCTAAGTCTTTGTTTTCAAAAAAATCTAAATAATCTTCAACAGTTTGAGATCTAATAATGTTGTCAATAACTGAGTCACTCATCTTGTCACCTATATTGAGATGGTATTTCTATACCAAAAAAGTTATAATTTTTATGAACATACTCTTTTTCTCCATCGTCAATAGCATCTTCCTCAAATTCATAAATTGCATCAGGTGGACATTCAGATAAACATGCTCCACATTCTATACATTCAGATGGATCAATATAAAGTTGTTTTCCTTCTATTTCCCCGTTTTTTCTTAGATCAATGACTTCTTTTCCTCTTCCAGAAATGTTTATTGGCCCATGAATACAGTCAACTGGGCATGCTTCTACACAGCCGGTATCACACGTGCTTACACATTTGCTTCCTATAATAAAACTCACGAATTACCTTATTTTTCACACATTCCCTCTACAGTTCTAATCACTGATTCATTACCTGGGTACATTTCTTTTTTAAAGTCATTTTTAGCTTTTCCCAGTGAATCTTTGTCGTGAAGAGGAAAAAATCCAGCATCTCCGGGACTGGTTGAGGGAAGTTTAACCTTAGAGTTAACTTCCTCTCTTCCTGAGATGTCGCTGGTCCACCACTCTGTTTTCTTTCTAAAATCCCATTGAGACTCCTTGTCCTGGATTTTTTTAAACATGGGTAGAAGTATTTTTTCACGAATTAACTGAGCCTCAAGTGTTGATTGATCTTCTTGCATGTGGATTAATTTATTATACTTTTCAGGAAGTTTCATGTACAACTGAAATGACTTCATAATATTCTTCAGCTCTTGTTTAGTAATCTGGGGCATGTCCAACTGTGAATCTGACCTGTAAACATCCTCGTGTTTTCCTTGTTCCGGATCGATGTAACCTCTTTCAACACACATGCTTCTTAATGGTGCACCTCTGTACGGATGAAAAAATGTCACGGTCGCGCTGGTCGGATTGATCTCCCTGTTAAGGCTTATAGTTTCAAAAATATCGGATCGATCTTCTTCCGGAAGTCCAATAATATTAAAAGATGAACACCGTATCTTGTGCTTGTGAGCCATCCTAAAAACTTTCTTTACGTGTTCGTCATCATAGTTTCTTTTCAATATTTTCCTTCTTACTCTTGCTGATCCGGACTCAACCCCCACGCAGATGTTTCTCATTCCGGCGTCGACTGCCATAGAAAAAAGGTCCTCCCTGACAAGCCTAGGTTGTAGGTTGACAGAAAAGGGAAGATCAACATGTTCTTTATAAAGTTTGCAAAATTCTTCTGTTACTTCTGGTTCGTGAAGAGGAAATATGTCATCTACAAACATCAAAAAATTTAAATTAAACTCTTTTTTAAACCTCGATAGTTCGTCGACCAAAAGTTTGACATCCTTCTTCCTGTAGTACTGTCTGGCTGTTACATTTGCCGCCTTGTAAAATGTTTCATTTGCACAGTAACTACATCTGAAAACACATCCTCGAGTCCAGATAACAGTTGCCATGTTATACATTCTTCCACCTAAAGGTCTTAAAAAGTGACGGGAGTCATATATCGATAGGTTAGGAGAAAGTCCACTAGTAGGATCTGGTAATGTCACATCGTTCTTATGAACAATTCCGTTAGACTTAAAGTCTTTGTCTTTTACCCAAAGATTAGGAATATTGTATAAACTTTCCCATCCAGATGTAGCAACGTCAGCATCGTCTCTAGATAGAACATTAAGAAGAATTTTTTCCTTTGATTTTTGAGAAGATTTTTTCCTTTTACTTTCTGTAGTTGGGTACTTAATCTTGTGGTACCTGTTACAAAGTTCGGCTAAGATTTCCTCACACTCTCCTCTGCCAACTATGTCAACGCACTCTTCCACTATCACGTCGTCTGGTACTAGAGTAGTTAGAGGACCTCCAACAATAACTGGTATATCTGGCCTGATATCTTTACAGTACTTCAGTAACTGAATTCCAAAACTGTGGTTTGGATCAACCGTAGACATTCCAATCATATCTGGTTGGAAAGTTTCTATCTCTTTTTCCAAGGCGGCGTAGACATTTATGTTTTTTTCTACAAGTCCTAATTTTTCAAAATCCGGATTTACCACTTGGAGATTTTGTTCTCTTAAAGCGTCGTCACTTGGACATTCTCCACAGCTAATAAAGGTAGTATCGAACAGTTTAAACTCATGTCCAGCATCTTCAATATATGAAGCTAGATATCCAATTCCCAAAGGAGCTCTCGTAATCATAACCTTGTTTGGATATATCATTAAAAATTTCATTACACGTTCCTCAAAATCTACTTTTTATTCTCTAAAAACCTACTAAGATCTTCTGGAGTTCCTATTCCCCACATTTTATCAATGTGAAATGTTTTAATCTTCTTTCCATCGAAAATAGCTTCGTTATAAACAGGGCACACGTAGAATTCATTCTTTACCCTGACGTTATTTTTTATCATTCTTTCAGTGTACTTGATGTAATCGGATCCTTTTTTCCAATAGTAGATTCCTGTAGTTGCAATGTTACTAATGGGTTTTTTCTCAGCTACTTCACAAACAAATCCATCATCATTTAACTTAGCAAAACTCCACTTAGGATGAGTTGAAGTAAAAGATAAAATCCCTCCGTCAACCTCATCAGCAACCATGGAATACATAAACTCATTGCTATTCCATTCGACATACTGATCACAATTTGCAATCAAAAGGGGATCATTATTATCTATGAACTCTTTAGCAAGAAGGGTCGTACATGCAGCACCTTCAGTCACTCCGTCAACCGTGATCACTTCACAATCAGGTGAAATTAGGTTAAGCATATGCCTTAAACTGTACGCATCATGGTGAGACTTTTGAACTATAAAAATATGTCTTGCATCGATGTTGAGATTCTCCACCACTGCTTGAATCATAGGTTTTCCATTGACCTCAATCAGAGGTTTAGGAAATGTATATCCAGCTTTTTCAAACCTGGCTCCTGCTCCCGCCATAGGGATGAGAACATTCATTTTTCCACCTTGCCATTTTGGGTGGAACTCCTCATGAGAATCAATTGATTTTATGCTTTCGACAATTCTTTCGTATGTGACATCTTCTGGATCTCTGACACCACAAAGATGAGCCCCACTTTTAAACACTGCTTTTCGACCAACATGAGAGTCTTCAATAATCAAAGTTTCTCTTGGGCAGGAATCTGCTTTTATCATGCATTTAAGATAAATTTCCGCACTGGGTTTTGGATTTTTAACATCCTGGTTAGAGAAAAAGAAATCGACATATTCTAAGAGACCCTTTTTGAGAAGCATCATTTTAACAGATTCTCTAATTGAGTTAGATGCTACGCATATTTTATACCCATCAAGCTTTAACCTTTTTAGAACAGAGACCATTCTATCATCGTAAGACATCCCGTCTCTAATTATCCTGATAGTTTCTAGTTGCTTACTTTCCCAAACAGTTTGGTAAAGCTCTTCAGGAAGCCCTTTCCTTTCAGTTAAAATAGTTAGCTTTTTAGATGTTGGAAGACCGTCAAAAGTAGATAGATGCTCTTCCCTTGGAATCTTATATTTAGAATCAATGTTACACAGAGCCCTGTTTAAAGCTTGATAATGAAGTTCTCTAGCATCAACTAAAACACCGTCTAGATCAAAGACTATTAACTTTATTGTCATTTTAATTCCTTTCTATTTGGGTTTAGCGAGTTTATTATTTTCATACCGCCTTCGTCAACAGGATGGACATTCCATTTTTTACTTGAAATAACCTGAGCTTTACAATGAGTGTTAATTGAAAAATCGTGATTATCTCTAACTCTAAATGACCATTCAACATCTTCACTTTCCCTATGCAACAAATTTTCGTCAAAGGGAAACTCTTCCATAAATCTCTTTGGAGAAACCCAGTATGCTCCACTAATATACTGATGCTTACTCATGTGTGTTACTGAATATGGGAGGAGAATTTTTCTCAATTGATGATAATCTGAAACTGACCAGTATGGGTGTGCTGGATACAGTGGGTTTGTGGCGTTACTCCACACGACCCAATCTAAAAACCTGTCACCGTCGATATCAATCATTGGACTTATCATTACTTTAAAGTCATTTCCGAACTTTAGCATTCCCTCATACCACCCTGGACAGAGAGCTACATAGTCAGTTAAATAAACGATGTAGTCATATGATGCATTCTCAGTAATTAAATTTTTCTTTCTAGTTATCCACCCTTTCCTAGCATTCTCATCAAAATTAATAACCGTAGTTTTATCTCGATTTATCTTAGAGTCACCTACAATTAAAACTTCATAATTTGGAATGTTTTCATTTTCAATAGAGTCAATAACCCTGTCGATTCTTTCTTCTTGCCCGCCAGCTGTTATGATCCCAAACGTAAAATCCATCATTTTCAAACCTTTTATGAGTTTATAATGTCAAGAATGTATTTAATTCTCGATGTTCCAACATGATTATTTTTAACAAAATTGTACCCATTTTTTCCAACTTGAATACAGTCTTCTTTATTTTGTAAGTACTTTCTAATCTTAAGCTCAAATTCTTCAGGTGTCGAGTACTCAACATAGTGTCTTCCATCTAAGGGCTTGTTGGGAAAAAGAATCTCTGTTTTCTGTGCAAAACAACAAGTTTTATTAGCCATTGATTCCCACATTCTCATACAACTGTTTCCAGCTCCCCATGCTGACACTGAGATGTGTGAAGAAGAAAGTTCTCTTAGGTAGTCTTGGTGACCCAGACCTTTGATGAACTTTACTTTAAATCCTTCTAATTGAAGTTTTTCGCAAATATTTTGAACCTCTATCCTTAGCCCGGTGTATACCTGTCCAAACGAACAAACTATGTCGATTTCTTTTGGAATATCGATTTCTCCAAAGAACTTTTTTTGACAAGCTATATTAAGAGGTATAATCCCACTCTCTAAATCTTGAGGGTAACACTCTCTTTTAAAATACCACCTACATTTTTCAAACATTTCTTTGTTGATCCAGGGTTCTCCTCGACACCTTAAGGGATCAGATTTAGCCTCGACAATCTGCCTAGGTAAGTTCATTTTTGGCAAAGGAGGAAAAGGTATGATTTCATATGTTTCTGGATGGCCGGTTGATGTCCACTCACTTCCGTCTATGTAAGCGGTTTTTTCAGGATCGTCTATCAAATCTAGCAAGTAATATTTAGGATTCCTGTTAGTTCCGGAGCGTGGCCACCTACTATCAGGGCCCTTTCCCCACAAGACAAATATAAAATCTGAATCTTTTGCGTGAGAAATAAAATCTTCGTCATTTTTAACATCTTGGGGTCTGACGCCATTTCCAGGATCGCTAGCTATGATTTCAATTCCCAGATCGTACAAGCCTTCTATTATGACAGGAGCTAAGGCATCAGTTTTTTTTGAAGGCGTTATTAGCGAAATTTTCATAAGATTATTTTGTACTTCTTAAGATGTGAGGTGGTATTTGAATATTTCCCATCCCCATGGAGTGCTCATAAACAAGTCCAGGTCGAGCAGGATTAAAAGCAATGTTAAGTTTTTCTCTCACCTCTGATTCTAGCTTCCCTCTTTCTTTTACAATATCTTCTGAGGATATATTTTGAGTCCAAACGTATGAAACATACCCATCTTTGGGATCTCCTTTGTAGTAATCAAGATCTGATAGATAATCAATTGAGGCTTGATAAAGCTTGTCACCGTTTTTAGAATCTGTATAAACGTAGTGATTGTTCTCTTTTCTTGCGTCGTCAAAGTATGGAGAACCTGGATAGGTGGTAATGATAGTACAGTCAAACTCTTCAGGTTCAACCTCTAACAACCAGTTTTTTGTATTTTCAATACTCTCAAAACTCTCTCCCACATGACCAATAGACATAAGAGCTTTTACTTTTAGTCCGTGCTTTTTAGCTATTTCAACGCATCTCGTGTTGTCGTCTTTAGTTGCATTCTTCCTAATGTTTTTAAGTATCCTGACATCTCCAGATTCAAACCCTGTTAACAACCATCTAAATCCAGCTCTATACATAGATTTAGCTTGCTCATCGTTAAACAATTCCGCTTTAACAAAACCTCTTAGCCTGAATTCGACTCCATTCTTCTCTTGATAGTCAGTTATCTTGTTCAACAAGTCTATAAGTCCCTTATTAACATTTAACTCATCGTCATAAAACATAAAACCCTGGTATCCATAGACCTTATAAAGATGATCAATCTCTTGTAATATGGAATCAGAAGATCTTTGTCTTATAGACCTTAAAAAAGGAGAGTTTCTTCCACTACAAAACGCACACCTAAAAGGACATCCAAGTTGTGCTATTAAACTAGTAGAATTAAAGTTTTCAATCGTATATTTGTACGTGCTTAAATCTACCAAGTGCCTGGCTGGAAACGGTAACTTAGAAAAGTCTTGATTACTGAGAAACATAGGTGATTTTCTATCATCAGCATCCACAATTTTCTGGTCAAACTTAAGAGCTTCAAAAATTGCAAACTCTCCATCTCCACAAACTAGAACATCGAAAATGGAACTTAATCTTTCAATGTCCTTTGTAGCACGATCACTTATCTCTAGCCCTTTTAATCTTTCCCTTTTAGATGCCGTGTGCATTAAAGTACAATGAGGTCCGCCTAAAATCACCTTGCAATTATCAAATTTTCTAATTAAATTACAAACTTGAACAGAATTTGGAATCTGGGGTGTTGTTGCAGTGATTCCAAAAACAATCTCACTTTCTTCTTTGTTTGTCTCAATATAGTTTTCAACAACGTCCAAAAAGTTTTTAATTCCACTCAGGTCGATGAAATCTACTGAGTACCCTTTTAATTCCAAGCTACTTGCAACTTTTAAAATTCCCAAATGAAGAAATACTCTTTCATCAAGTAAAAAAGGAGAGGGAGGAGTTATTAGACAAATTTTTTGCTTAGTAGGATCTTTACTCTTCATTTTACCACCTTCCTTGAGGATCTGGGTGTACTCTCCATGGAAGTGGGTGAGCCGTTATTGGATCCTGATCGTGGGCAACGTGATTCTCTCCCCAGCTTCTCCTGACAAAAAATCTTAACGGTATCTCATAAGCTTCTATGTTATTTTCCTCAAGATATCTTTTTAGAACGGCTTCAACCCTAATGTTGGGTGTTTCTTTTAGACGAATAGAGTGATTTACAAGGTCACAATACAAAGACATATTTTCAGGGCTTGAAATAGCGAACGTGTCTTGGTAGCCTCCCCAAACTTTTCCAAATCCCACAATTCCCATCTTTTTAGGATCAAGAAGAAAAGTACTGTCAAATTTTTCCACCACCAAAAGATCGGGTCTCATTCTAATAACTAAATCATACTTTATGTTATTTTCTCTTTCATATTCTTTTCTAAGAACATTAGCTAATTTTATTCTTCTTAACATGGACTCCCTATTGGCTCCCATTTGATCATTTTTCTCATCAATTACAAATTTTTTCGGATCGTAGAGATTAAAAATATCACTAACATCCTGCTTAGAAAGAGGCCCACATTTGTGATCGGGTAATTCGTATCCTCTGTTTCTAGGTTTTCCATCCTCGCTGTATGGTCGACCACATAGATCACAACACATGTGACTTGAAGCAAGCCCCCATCTCCACTTTTTTCTATCTAAAACCGGTGCAGTATAAATAAAAAAATCATAGTTTTCACAAATCTGATCAAGAAACAACTCTTTAAGGGGTGTTGCGGTCTCTCTAAATGTTCTCATATGACCAGACAAGCAGACGGCCACATTTTTAAATTTCATAACAAGATCCTCATCAACAAAGCTTTACAAGAGATTTCATGGTGTTAACATACTGTTCACAAACACTTTCCAGTGTTTCATCATACTCTAAAACTTTTGATTTTAACCTTGGATAATTTTCCTTAGTCTTTTTTAACTTTTCAATCATTTCTTCAAAAGATGAATACCCATATCCGTAATCTTCACAAAAATCAACAATTCCTCCACCAGAGGTGTGATAAATAACAGGAAGTCCGGATGCGAGAGCTTCGACACAATGGTTTCCACCGGCTTCCTCAATAGAAGCAGTTAGATAAACATGACTGTTAGAAAGATGGTAGGAAACTTCTGAAGCCGGCTGTGGGCTTATGTAGGTAGAATTTTTAAATTCAACATCTGGGGATATTCTTCCCATAAAAGTAAATTCAAACTCCTCATCTTCTTTCAAAAAATCATCAAATTTTTTATAAAAATTCCCACCTTTCTTTGGATTGTTAGACCAGTGATGAGTTATCACTTTAGTCTTTTCTCCAGGTTTAAAATCTTTCTTCCTACTACCATAAAACATTTTAGGTGGTGCTAGATAAACAACCTCTTCGTTATCATTGGAAGAATTAATTTTTTCTCTTGCCCAATCGCTTATATGAAAAACAAAATCTGATAACGGGATCGTCGTCCTGACAAGATTAGTTAAATCAGGTTTGCTATGAGTTCCAATGTCTCCAACTCTTTGAACTATCTTTGATCCAAAATTATTTCTATAATCTAAAAAATTCTGATACCATTCTCCCGACTCGTTAGGACGAGGGTCGAAACAAAATAATATGTCTATTCCAGGACGGTCTAGTTTAAATGTAACCTCGTGGCCATCATCTATTAGGGACTTATACAGCATGCCAACAGTTTTAATCCCACCACCCCACGGTCCGGATTTAGGTTTTCTATTTAAATATACCAGCATCTTACCACCACCTCACGTTAACTGAGAGTAATTCCAAGCTCTTTGTCCATAAAAGAAATCCAGTCTTTAAGATAAACTCGATCAGGTTTTCTATAGGTTCCAAAAGATTTTGGAATACCTCTACTCAGGTGCAAAAAAATTGGCTCTCCGTCATCGTCAATGCAAGTTGCAACGTTAAAAAATTTAAAAGGTTCGGGAAGTTCTTCATGAAGCTCTTGGTCCCAAGACGTGTTCTTAAAACAATATCTACTAATGTTATTTTTTCTACAAAAATCTGTCAAGGAATCTCCAGCATCCCACCTCATAAGTCCATTTGAGTATGTGGGATGTATGCTTACAGATTTGGCAATCTGAGTTTTCACCATTAGTCCTAAAATATGATACGCTCTAATTCTGTTGACACATTTTAACGTTCCAACTAACTCATTTCCCTCCTCTATCTTTTTATCAATTTCACTAAAAAATTTTTCACTTACAACAGCGGTATCACAATGAGCAATAAAAACATACTCTGTTGTAACATAACTCAGTCCTATTTCTATTCCTTGAGCATTTGCAGTTGATCCAGTTTCAGGCTTAGAAACACCATCGGGGGCATCTTTATTTTGAACGAACGTAACATTCCCAAGTTTTTGTAATTCCTCCTTGTACGTCTCATCATCTGAGTTTTCCACAATGACGTAATGAATGTTTAAACCATCCGGTTTAAATTTCTCAAAACTTTTAACAAACAAGATAGCTAATTCTCTACATCGAAAAGTTGGAGACACGACAGAAAATTCTTTTAAATGCACTGCTTTATCCTCCACCAAAGTTAACAATAGAATTAGTTTGAGCCGATTGCTGGATTGCTGACATTAAAAGATTATCTAAAAACCCATCCTGACATGTATGTAAA
>Ga0209434_1000988_pt1 | contig 13059 bp, 15 predicted proteins | sample ETNvirnome_2_300_FD_184068 | JGI IMG/M metagenome (GOLD analysis project Ga0209434, IMG submission 184068) | Marine viral communities from the Pacific Ocean - ETNP_2_300 (SPAdes) (version 2) | ecosystem: Environmental > Aquatic > Marine > Oceanic | place: Pacific Ocean | collected 2013-06-22
GTGGTTGAAGCATTGGCAAGGGATGGTGAAGTTTTCATCAGACTGATGAAGGGGGTTGAAGACAATCCTTTCCAGTTCAGTTTGTGGGTTCTTGAATCAGATGCATTTCCAATCCAGTTGAACAAAACCCTGGATTCTGAAACTGCAATCATAATGGGCATTGAACAAAACAGATTTGGAAAACCCCTGGCCTACCATCAGACCATTACAAACCCTGGGATCAATCCAAGCAATGCCCCTGGGAAACTAAAAACAGAAAGGGTTCCTGCAGATGAAATGGTTCATTTATACATTCAGGAAAGACCAGGACAATCTAGGGGGGTTCCCTGGTTGAACACTGCAATCAGACCCCTGGACATGCTTGCCCAATATCAACTTTCAGAATTGACAGCATCAAGGGTGGCAAGTTCCAGCCAGGGATTTTTCACATCAGAAGCATCTGATTCCTATGTTGGAACAGGAGTTGATGAAGATGAAAACCTGATCACAGAATTTGAACCTGGAACCTTTCAACAGTTGCCTGAAGGAATGGATTTCAAGGCATTCAATCCTGGACATCCAAACACTGCCTACAAGGATTTTACCAAGACCATTTTGCGGTCTGTGGCATCAGGTCTTTTGGTCAATTACAACAGCCTGAGCAATGACCTTGAATCAGTGAACTACAGTTCAATCAGGGCAGGATTTTCAGAAGAAAGATCCCAATGGTTGATGCTTCAAAATTTCATGATCCACAATTTTTGTTCCAAGGTTTACAAATCGTGGCTCCGTATGTCCATCACTGCAGGATGGTTTGAATATGATGATCTGCCTAACTTGCCCATGTCCAAGGTTACAAAGTTTGAAGATGTCAGATGGATTCCAAGGGGTTGGGAATATGTGAACCCCAAACAAGAAATTGAAGCAAAGGCATTGGCAGTTCAGTTGGGTGTTGAAAGCTTGACTGATATTACTGCAAACAGGGGGAAGGAATGGGATGAAGTTATCAATCAGGTTGCAAGAGAAAGGGACATCATCAGGGATCTTGGATTGAAGGAAAACACCCCATTTGGTGGGAAAATAGATTATGGGGAACCTGAAGAAGTTGATGAATAACACACAAAGGAAATGACCATGGAAGAAACAAAAGTGGAACTTACAGAAGAAATTGAAACAAAAGAAGAATGGCCTGAACTGAGATATGCAGAACCCCAGGATGAAAAGGATGAAGATGGTTTTTTTGATCCTGAAAGAAACCTGGATGATTTTGAAATCAAGGAGGTTCAGACAGGAATGCTTTCAAGGGATTTTTCCTTGGTTCAGGAAGTGATCGATGAAGAAGCAAGAACAGTTGAAGTTATATTTTCGAGTGAGCAACCAGTGGAACGTCAGTTTGGCAATGAAATCCTAGACCATGACAGGTCTTCTGTTCGACTTGGTAGGTTGGAACAAAGGGCACCTGTTTTGTTAAATCATTCATTTTCAGATCAGGTGGGTGTTGTTGAATCAGCATCAATCGGACCAGATAAAAAAGGAAGGGCAAGTCTGAAGTTTGGCCGTGGCAGGTTATCTTCAGAAATCTTTCAGGACATTGTGGATGGTATCAGGTCACAGGTTTCAGTCGGATACAAAATTTTTGAAATGGAAAAAACTGAAGATGAATCAACAACCCCAACATACAGGGCAACAGATTGGCAACCCATGGAAATTTCAGTGGTTCCTTCTGGTGCAGACCCCCTGGCTACTGTTGGCAGATCTTCAGATCAGAATCACAAGACCCAAATTCTTGAAAGGAAGAAAGTGGAAACAGTACAAATTGTAGCAGAACCAACACCAACCCCTGTGGTTGATGAAGGAAAACTAAGAGAAACAATCCAGAAGGCAGAACTTGCCAGAATTTCTGAGATTGAATCGTATGGTGAAGAACATGGGGAAAAGGATCTTGCCAGAAAATACATTGTTGATGGCAGAACAGTTCCTGAATTCCAATGTGAGATTCTTGAAAAAATCAAGAACAGGAAACCTGAAACAGTTCATGCCATTGGAATGACCCCAAAAGAACTTCCAAAATATTCTTGGATGAAACTGATCAGGGCACTTGCAAATCCTTCAGACAGGAAATTGCAGGAAGATGCATCATTTGAATTTGAAGCATCAAGGGCACAGTCAGACAAAAATGGAATTGATCCCCAGGGTGCATGGGTTCCATCAGATGTCATCTATGGACAGCAACTGGAACAACGTGCAGATTTGATTGTAGGGACAGATTCCCTTGGTGGATATACAGTTCAGACTGATGTTCTTTCCAATAATTTCATTGATGTCATGCGGGCGAACATGGTTTTTGGTGATGTTGGAGTCACAGAACTGAATGGACTGAATGGCAAGGTTTCCATTCCTGGAATCAGTGCAGGAAGCACAGCCTATTGGGTTGCAGAAAATGGAGCAATCACAGAATCCAATCAGACGTTCATTGCCAGAACCATGGATGGAAAAACTGTGGGTGCCTTTGTTGATATCGGTGCATCCCTGCTCAAGCAGAGTTCAATGGATGTTGAAGCATTCGTCAGAAATGACATTGCCAGAACCCTTGCTGTGGAAATTGAAAACAAAGGCATTGTTGGAGATGGAAGTAGTAATACTCCTACTGGAGTTAATTCAACCAGTGGTATAACAATGGAAACCCTTGCCACTGCAGACACCCCTTTGCAGAGTGATATTGTCAACATGTGGAAGGGATTAGCAAGTAACAATGCTTTACGTGGAAACCTGAATTGGGTGGGTGCATCCACTGCATTGGCAAACATGATGGCAACCCCCAGAACTACAACGTATGGGGACATCATGATCCTTGATCCAAACACAGCAGAATGGAGACTGATGGGGTATCCAGTTTATGCATCTGAAAACTGTGTTTTTAGTTCAGTCAATAAACTGTTTTTGGGTGACTGGTCTTCATTAGTTTGGGGAAGTTGGGGGAATGGTCTGCAGATAAATGTAGATCCCTACAGCAATTCCACAACTGGTGCAGTCAGAGTGGTTGGATTGTATCTCACAGATTTTTGTGTGAGGAATCCTAAGTCATTTGCTGGAACTACTAATCCATAATTGAACCCAAGGGAATCCCCTTCAAGGGGGGTTCCCTGCTTTCAAGGAAATTATGAAAATTAAAATATTGAAAAGTGTGGTTGCAAATAGTCAACCCCAGAAGGTTGGAAACATCATTGATGTTGATGAAGATGAAGCAATGGAACTGATTGGTTTTGGTGATGCCCAGATCCATGTTGAAGAAGAAAAGAAATCAGGCAGACCTAAGAAAAAATAAACAATGGCCTTGGAATCTGCTTCTGACCTTGCATCTTTTTTTGATACTGATGCCCATGGAACTGCAGTCACTTACACCCCTGCAGGGGATTCAGGAACCAGCATCAATGTCATATTCAATAATGAATATGTTTTGATTGATGAAGGGGATGTGGGGGTTTCAGGAACTGTTCCTGTTTTAACCTGCAGAAGTTCTGATGTTCCATCCATTGCAGTGGATGACACCTTCCTGATTTCATCCACAACCTATAAGGCAAAGATCATCAGACCAGATGGAACAGGTATCACAGAAATTCAACTGGAAGCACAATAATGGCAGACCATATTCGGGAACAGATCAGAGATAGAATTGTTTCCAACTGTACTGGATTAACAACTACAGGATCAAATATTTTTGAATCCAGGATTTATCCTTTGGAATCAGGGGATCTTCCAGGATTGCTCGTATATACAACTTCAGAAGAATCTGAACCTGTAAGACTTGGACCAGATAGATTGTTGGAAAGAAACCTTTCTTTAATTGTTCAGGGATATTGTGAAAGCAATTCTGATTTTGATGGGGTTGTTGACAACATCTGCAAGGAAGTTGAAGTTGCTTTGTCAAGTGACCGAACAGTCAATGGATTAGCAAAGGATCTATACATCTCATCCACTGAAATTTCCTATGATTCTTCAGGTGCCAAACCTGTTGGATATGTGACCATGCTTTTTGCTGTCCAGTATTTCACTAATGCACAAAGCCCAGATGTTGCCCAATGATGAATATTAATCTTCAGGGGGATTTTAAAAAATTCAGTAAATATCTGAGGGATTCCCAAAGGAAGCATCTGCCATCGATCATGAGGAACACCCTGAATGGAATTGCCTTTGAATGTCAAAGGGCATTGAAAAGCAATCTTCCTAAACAAGTTCATATGCCAACCCCATATACTTTGAAAGGAATCCAGGTTGAAAAGACTGACAAGAATGACCTTCAATCCAAAGTGGGGTTTGTTTCCAAATCATTTGGTAAACCTGCCAGGGGTGCAGGAATTCTTCCTGCAGAATATATGTCCAGGTTGAACCTGGGTGGGGTTCGTATTCCCAAGAAATCTTCCATTCCTGTTCCAATTGATAGGAACTATAAGACCAACAAATTTGGAAATATCAAAAGAGATGCAATCAGCAAATTCCTTGGAGATGATAAAAAGTATTTTTCAGGGGTTCCAAGGGGTGCAAAAAGATCAGGTGGGGATGGGATCTGGAAAAGGATGGGACCAAAAGGAAGAAAGAACATTGCCATGGTGATTTCCTGGAACAGATCCACCAAATATAACAAGACTTATGAATTCGGACAGGTGGTAAAAGACAAAACCAGGAAGGTTATGAAGAAGGAATTTGCAATGCATTTCAAGGAGGTGTTGAAGAAAAAAGGTGTTTGGACAAGATATACAACCATGTAAAGGAAACCCATGATCATGACATTAAAAGGAACTGATGACATTGATGTTCATCCTACTAAAGTTGAAGAAATGCAACGTAAAGGCTGGACATTGGCAGAACCTGAAAAGGGTTCTAAAAAATCCACCAAATCTGGTGGTTCTAAATCAAAACCTGTAGCAGAAAAGGAATAGGAAAATGGCAACACATAAAGGTTCAGAAGGTCTGGTCAAGATTGGATCAAATACTGTGGCAGAAGTCACAGGATTCAGTTTTGACGAAACCGCAGATACGATTGAAACAACTGCTTTGAGCAATTCAGCACGAAGCTATGTTGCAGATCTGGTTTCATGGTCTGGTTCCATCGATTGTTTTTACGATGAGACAGATTCAACCGGACAGGGTGCCATGACGAACGGTGCTTCGGTCAGTCTTCATTTGTATCCTGAAGGTGGGGATTCGGGAGACATCGAGTACTACGGGACTGCCCTGATCACAGGCATTTCCAGATCCAATGCAATTGGTGCAATTGTTTCTGCCAATTTCAGTTTTCAAGGAACTGGTGGAATCACATCTGCAACCATTTGATAACTAAAAAAGGGAAGGGGATATGGAAATTTTAGACAGTGCAAAGTCACATTTTCGGGAAAGGCTTGCAGGAGGTTTGAGGGTTCTTGAAGTTCCTGAATGGGAAGTCAATGGGGAACCTTCAAAAATCTACTACAAGTCTTCCTTGAATTTCCAGCAACAGGAAAAAATCCTGAAGCTTTCAGATGAAGGGAAAAAGGCAGAAGCAATTGTCATGGCCTTGATTGAACGTGCCCTGGATGCAGATGGAAACAGAATATTCAGACAAGCCAACAGAACTGAATTGATGAAAAAAGTTGATCCAGAAGTCATTTCCAGAATTGTTGGTGATATGTCTGGGGATGATGATTCAATGGATGAACTGGAAAAAAACTGATCAATGATCCTGAAGTTTATTTTTTGTTTCAACTTGCTGAAGCATTAAACAGGACTTTGGAAGAAGTTATGGAAATGCCCAGGTTCCAGGTTTTAGGGTGGTTGGCATATTTCAGGATCAAGGATTCAAGAACCAAAAAATAGGATCGATCCTAATGATATCAATGGGTTAGATGGCAAATACACTGGATTTCACCTTCAATGGGAAGGACAAAACCCAGACTGCATTCAAGAGTCTGAACAGGTCTGTTTCAAAGACCCAACAGAGTTTTGACAAATTGAAGGGTGCCATGAAATGGCTTTCAACTGCAGGGGGGGTTGCAGGTGTTGGGTTGATGACTGCCTTTGCCAAAAATCTGCTGGAAGTGGGAGACAGGATTGGGAAGGTTTCTTCAAAGTTGGGAATATCTGCAGAACAACTTCAAAGGTTTCAATTTTCTGCAGAACAGTCAGGGGTTTCCACTGAAACCCTGAACATGGCCTTTCAGAGATTCACCAGAAGAATTGCAGATGCAAGGGCAGGAACTGGAACTGCACTGAAGGCATTCAACCAGATGGGCATTTCCCTTAAGGGTGCAGGGGGGCAAGCAAAGACTGCAGAAGAACTTTTCTTTGAAGTAGCAGATTCCATGAAAGGAATGACATCAGAAACTGACAAAGTTTCATTGGCTTTCAAGTTCTTTGATTCTGAAGGGGTCAGTCTTGTTAATATGCTTCAGAATGGATCAGAAGCAATTAGAAATCATGGAAAACAATTAGAAGACTATTCAGGCATTATCAATGATGAAGCAATCAAAGCAACTGAAGATTTTAATGATGCATTAAACTTATTCAGTAAAGGGGGAAGGGGTATTTTTGCAAGCATTGTTTTGGGTGCAAGGGATTTCATACAGGCACTTGAAGATATTGGTTTAGTCACAGAAGAAGTTTTCCATAAACAAGGGGATCTGAAAGAAGGTCTGGACATGGATGGATTGATCCAGGCATGGAATGAAGTGGACAAGGAAATCAGAAATGCAAACCTTGATTTAGCAATCCTAAACAAGGGACATGGTGCAATTGCAAATGCTATGATGACCATTGATGAAATAAGAAAATCAATAAAATTAAAAGAAGCTGAAATCTTAAAATTAAAGAAAAAGCAACATGGGATTGAAGGAAAGATGCAGTATAATTCCATAACAGAAATTAAACACAAAAAAGTCAATTTAGATTTAGTCACAAAAACTTCCAAATTAATTGTTGAAGATTTAGGAAATACCAAATTAGCAAAAGACCAAGCAAAAGCAGGAATGAGAATTTCTGAAACAACTTTGCAACTTGATGAAAAGCTTTACCAAGTGACCCTGAAAGACCTGGAAGGAAAAGGGGAAAGCTTGGGGGTTGTCAAAGGATTGACCAAGGAACAGGCAGAACAATTGATTGGGGCAAGGCAAACTGCCAGGGTTCAACTTGCACAAAATAAATCTTTAGAAACTGCAAAGAAATTGACCAAAGAAAGAAAGAACCAAGAAGAAGAAATCAAAAAGTTAATGGGTGAAGGGGTGGGGATGCAGATGTCCCTTTCAGGTTTTATTATGAAAGTTTTAGGATCATCCAAAAAAGTCAATAAGGCATGGTCTGAAATGTGGAATATGTTTGGAAAAGCATTTGATTCCTTAACCACAGGATGGTTGGATGCAACAGATGATGCAGATGAATACAAGAAAAGAATGTTGGAAATTAACAATTTAATTGGAGAGATAAACACCAACATTGATGATGCAGTTGGAACTATTACCAATATCACTGCAGAACAAAAAGCACTCGCAGATATTGAAAAGATTTATGGGAAAAGAAAAGAAGATGCAGAACGGTTGAATGCAACCCAGATTTTGCACTATGCAGAACAGGAAAGAATTGTTGCAATTTTGGCATACAGGGTGGGAGTTCTAAGGAATGCCACCCAGGCATTTGCATCATCTGTTCAGCAGTTTCTTGATGCAGTTTCAACAGAAGGATTTACTGATTTACAGAAACAGTTCTTTTCTATGACCACAGGTTTCACAAGGTCAGTTTTAAAGGATTACAAATTAGTTATAAAGCTTGCTGATGATATCATTGCCAAGGGTGATTCAACTGCAATCAAAGGCAGGGTCACAGATCTGCAGACCACTGCAACATCATTGGGAACTTTTGGAACCATCACAGGTGCAAATGTTAGTCAGTTCAATCAACTGACATCAACATTCTGGGAAAAGTTCCAATCCTTGGAAATGGATGATACAGAAGCAGGAAAATGGTTCAGGAAAAGGATGGATGAATTATCAACCCTGGGTGGTGAAGCAGGATATTTGGCACGTAGTCAAGCACTGGTGGATTTTTCAACAATGCTTTCAACCAGTTTAAAAACAGTTGATGCCCAAATCCTTGCCTATAATGAAGCAATCAAGACCAAAACAAACACTGAAGTTTTGATGGGGGATGCAACCAAAGGTCTGACCATCATGTTGAAAGATACCATCTTGAATGAATTTGAAGCAGGGAAATCAATTGAACATCTGAAGATTGATGTAAATGCCCTGTCTGGTGAATTTGAAAAAGCAGGGGTCAAGCTTTCAGACCTTCTGGAATATATCGATACATTAACTGCATCAGGTGCATCAGGAGGATTGTTCAAAAAATATCCGTATGGGGGGAAGATTTATGGTCCAGGGCATACAGGTGGGGGAGTCAATGCCAACCTGGAAGGGGGGGAATTTGTAATGTCCAGGAGTGCAGTCAATAGATATGGATCTGATTTCATGTCTGCAGTTAACAATGGATCAATGGGGGGACAGGTTCAGGTCAATGTTTATGATGGAACAGGAAAGAAACTTGAAGAATTTGAATCTGGAATCAGGGTTGAAGTCAACCAAAGGGCAAACCGATTCAATGAATTTTCTGCCCTTGCATACTGATGGCAACTGGTGAACTTAGCCTGAAAATTACAGTGGATGGTTCAGACTATTATGTTTCTGATGATGAATTCCTTGCATCCAATGCCTTGTTTCATTATGGGTTTATTTCCAGACCACCAATTGTGGAACTGGCACCTTCCAGGGGGGGATGGGCAAATTTCAGAACAGGACAGGTGAGTTTGGAAAACCGACCCCACAATTCCAATCATCCCTTTGGGGGTTCCAGGTATACAGATTTGATTTCAAATCCTTCAACAACGTATGAATTTGTTTTGAATTTTGGGGTTCTGGCATATGATTGGATCACAGGGGTTCTGGTTCTTGAAAAGGTCAGAGAAGATGATCTGACATTTTCATTGTATCCAAAAGAGTATTCTGTTTCTCCAATTGGAACTGTTTCTGATAAGGATGGAAACACTGTCACAAAACCCTGGTGTTTTGGTCCAGTCACCCATTTTGATGAAATGATCCAGACAGGTTCAACAACTTTTTCAAATCCAACTTTAAACACAACAGGACTGACATTTTATGAAGATGGATCTTCTGAAACAATTGATTCTGCAACCAGTTCCACCATCACTGTTGGAACCTATGGATCAGGGGAACCAGTATTGACTGATTCCAATGCAAAGACCCTAGAACAATTCTTTGATTATGTTGCAGGTTCTTCAGGTTTGAATCTTACCATTGCCACTGCAGAAACCACCAAGGCACCTGATGCATCATCGAAGGCAATCAAAATCAGACAACTTGATCAGGAACCCTTGGTTCATATTGCAGGGGATGTTGCAGAGGCATTCAACCATCAGTTTTTTATTGCAAGAGATACATCGAATTCATACCAGGAAACCTTGTTTCTGGTGGACAGGGGGAACACTCCCGCAGGGTTCACAACCATTGCTGAGGATACCATCATTGATGCATCCTTCATTGTAGGTTTTCCAACTGCAGGAATTTCCACAGATTATAAAATTTCACTGATCCAAAATTCAAATATTGTTAAATACACCCAATCGATCAGGGTAGAAAATGCACCAGTGGGGCAGGAAATCCAGGTCAAGGCATATGCTGATACCTATGCAGACAGGACATCTGTTGCAACCCTTCTAACCAATATTAAAAACATTGAAAACCAGGCAACTGCATCAGTGACTGTTCCAGATATCCAGATTGATTATGCATTGGGCGACCGATTCAAATTTGGAAGGGAGATTGATTTTTTGAATGCAGATATGATTGCAAGGTCACTGCTTTATGACTTCAGAGATAGATCCACCACCATCACAGGGGATGCAACCCTGACAGCTTATATCAGAACTTCAATGTTATGAAAATCCTGGATGAAGATAGAATTTCTGCCCTGACTGCAGGAACCACCCTTTCTGGGTTTCCTGCATCCAATGTGGAAAATGACAGACCCAGACAGGTTTGGATTTCAACCACTCAGTCAGCAGAAACTTTCACCATCAGTTTGACTTGTGATACCAACAATTCTGCCCAGGCTTTGTTCCTTCATGGGTTGGTTGCAGATTCCTGTTCCTGGGTTTTAAAGAATGAAGCAGGAAGCACTGTTGAATCAGGTTCTTTGGATATGGATTTTCCTGCAGAATCAAATTTGTCAGGGAATCCCAACAATCTGAACAATTATTTTGTCAATCAAGCTCATCTCAGAAGGTCTTATTTTGTCGTTTTTGATACACCTGTAACAGACAATGGATCAGTGGTTCTGACATTGACCACATCCCAGAACATGGGGTCTGCCAATGTGGATGGAAATGCAGTTGCTTCATGGGTCAGGGATGCAGATTCTGCAGGAAGGTTGTTGGATTCTGCAGGTGATCCAATCAACATCATTACCAATGGCAGGATCTTTGTTGGTTCACATGTGGTTGCCTTGGAAATAGCAAATCCTTTGACAACAGATACCACTGTTTCAAGTAATACAATTGCAACATCAACTTTTGTCATAAATGCATCCAACACCCTGACCATAAATGATGGGATTTCATTAACTGTTTCAGTTGATCCTTCATCTGCCCAGATTACAAGCATCACTGGTGATGGTACTGCCTCCAGTGCAATTGCATTATCTGCAGACCTTGCCACTGTTTCAATTGCCCAGGTTTACAACCCAATCAGAATTGGTGTTGCAAGGGTTGGAAAATGTCTGGATCTTCCAACACCAAAACCAGGGGTGAGATTTGGGTACAACGATTATTCAGTTAGAAGACCACAACCCACAGGGGGTTATTCCAATTCCCAAAGACCAATTGGAAGAAGGGTTTCTGCATCAACAGTTTTAACTACGGCACAAGCCCAATCCATGCAGAATTTTTACAGGGCATACAGATCAAAACCAGTTCCTGTTCTTTTTGTGGAATCCATGCCTTCTGCCTTTGGTGAAGAAGAAAAAGGAAACCTGTTTTCATATTTCACCAGACCCCCAGAATTTGTTTTCCTGAACAGAGAGTACCAGGAAGTTTCTTTTAATCTTACAGAAGTGATATAGCCATGGGTGATGCAACCGTTAAACCATCTGATGGAGATGACTTAGTCCTTAGTAATAATGATGGTACTTCAAAGCTAGAGTTGAATGAAGATCAGACAGTAAAAGTAGCGACTGGTTCTGATGCTGGTGAAGATTTCATGGTCAACACAACCCAACTCGTGGTTGAAGGGGATTCAGGAAATATTGGTATTGGAACTGCCACTCCAGCATCAAGCCAATCAATAAATAAAGTTTTACATATTGTTGATGCGACTCATGCTTCAATTCGAATTCAAGATAGTTCAGGTAGTAATCTGGAAGTGTTCTCTAACGTTGACTCAGAGATCAGAGTGTCCACTAATACGCAACTTATTCTTGGCACGAATGACACACAAAGGCTGACGATTGAAGCTGCTGGTGATGTGAAATTAAACACTGGCAACTTGGTCATTGGCGCGGCAGGAAAGGGGATTGATTTCAGTGACTCACAGACTCCAACTACTACAGGGACTACTACGGGTGAAATTTTAGACCATTATGAAGTAGGGACGTTTGTTGCCATCCCTGCCGATGCAAGTGGCAATACGGATACAACAGATCAAGTGACAGGGCAATATACTAAAGTAGGCAGGATGGTAACAATACAATTTGGGAAATCAAACGTAGAAACGACAGGATTAGTGACAACAGATGTATTCCGTGTCAATGGATTACCATTTACGTCAAATACTATGGCATCAGGCAACCAAGGGTGGGTTGGCGTTGCTTCAACTGCTAGGATTCCCCATCCAGCTGAGACAGGAATAGTTACTACACCCTACGTTGTTTTAGGGCAGTCCTATATTCAATTTTGGAGATCTCAAATGGATAGTTTTACAGGAGATATTCTTGTTAGTGACATCAATTCAGGTGGTTCTGATTACCAAGTTTCTATAACCTATTTCACAGCATAGATAAAAATGGCACTTACTAAAAAAACAATAGTTGATAAAGCAGAAACTGTTGCAGTTGGCTCACACTACTGCATCCAGGTCAGAGAAAGAAACCAGATTTTGGAAGACGGGAAAGAGATTTCTGCAAGTTTTCACAGGTATGTTCTCCAGCCAGATTCCGATGTTTCAACGATCACTGATGCCACGGCCAAGGCACAGTTTCAGGCAGTAATGACTTCAGAAGTTAAAGCCAGTTATCAGGCTTTTAAACAAGCACAGGAAGCAGAAAAGAATCCTGAATGAAAACCCTTTTTTTAATTCTTGTATCAGGATTATTAAGTTCCCCCATCTGGGCAGATGATCTTCATGCCCAAGGGGATTTCCATCCTGATCAGAATCAGAATTTCCAGTATACCAGGGTGCCCATTGAACCCCATTACCAGGACCAAGGGGATCTTTCAGATAGGGTTCTGGATATCATTGGGGGATCTGATGCCCCATTGCTTGCCTTGATTGTGGGTGCATTGGGTTTGTTTATTTATAAGAATGAACAATCTGCCAGGGCAGATAGAACAAAGCTTTCAGACAGGCTTTTTGAAGTCATCAAGGAATCCCAGGTGGGAATGGATAATGTGACCACTGAATTAACAGCAATCAAAATAACGAATGCAGACACCAATGCCAGGGTGGCAGGATTAGAACGTGAAATGGAAGGAATCAAAGAACGATTCATGGTGATGAAGGTATGAGCATTGACAGACTGAGATGGTTCACCAGACTTCTGATTTCAGTGGTTGAATTATTGCTGATTGGAATGATTATCTATTTCCTTTTTTTTGGTTCAACAGATATGGATTCAGAAAAGACTAATCTTTTATCTGTGATCATTGGCGGTTTATTGTTGAACTTTGGAAAAACTTCAGGGTTTTATTTCTCATCAGAATCTGAGATGGCACCCAAGGATGGGGATGAAAACACCCCTAAAAAATAGGATCGATCCTAATTAAATCAATGA
>Ga0209434_1000989_pt1 | contig 13050 bp, 12 predicted proteins | sample ETNvirnome_2_300_FD_184068 | JGI IMG/M metagenome (GOLD analysis project Ga0209434, IMG submission 184068) | Marine viral communities from the Pacific Ocean - ETNP_2_300 (SPAdes) (version 2) | ecosystem: Environmental > Aquatic > Marine > Oceanic | place: Pacific Ocean | collected 2013-06-22
GGTAATACAACGCTTCAGTGGGCAAAAACATCTTTACAAATGATGAATAATTGGAATGATTATGATAAGTGTAACATTATTGTAACTGAATGTAGAAGCAAATTAGATCTTTTAAAATTATTCCGCAAGGTTTATGAAAAAGATATTGCAATTGAGTCATTTGTTCATTCTAAAACAGTTAATAATAAATGTCTAGAGGGTACAATTAAAGTACCTAATCTAGAAGATCAACTCAATGAATTGAGAAAGTTTTATGGAAAGTAAAAAAATAAAAGCATTAATAACAGGAGGCGCAGGGTTTATTGGCTCTCATCTTGTTGATTTTTTATTAGAAAAAAATTGGGATGTTACAATTGTTGACAATCTAAGTTCTGGTAATTTAGAAAATGTTAATAAAAAAGCAAAATTTCATAAGATGTGTTTGATTGATACAGATTATAATAGCCTCTTAAGTGTGTTTAAAAATATAGACTATGTTTTTCATATGGCTGCTAGTGCTTCGATTCCGGAATCTATTGAAGATCCTTTAAAGTATAATAAACTTAATGTTGATAGCACTATTAGATGTTTAAATTTAGCAAAAGATGCAAATATAAAAAAATTAATTTTTAGTGCTAGTAGCTCTGTTTATGGTGATGCAAAAGAATTACCTACTACAGAACTGTGTCCTGTGGATCCTCTTTCACCTTATGCATTACAGAAGCTAATTGGCGAACAGTACTGTAAGTTATTTTCTAAAATTTATGGTTTAAATACTGTTTCATTGCGTTATTTTAACGTATACGGTGAAAGAATGTCACTTAAGGGTGCTTATAAACTTGTAATACCTATTTGGGAAGATCAATTTAAAAATAATCATCCTTTGACAGTTGTAAATGATGGGACACAACGTAGAGATTTTGTTTATGTAAAAGATGTTGCATATGCAAATTATTGTGCTGCGATAAGTAAAAAGAATAATGGTGAAGTTTACAACGTAGGTACAGGAAATAACATAAGCATAAATGAAATGATTGAAGTATTTGATTGTAAATCTATACACATAGGAAAAAGAATAGAACCACAAGTTATGCTATGTAATCCTTCTTTGGCAAATAAAGAGCTTAATTGGTATCATAAAACAGAATTTAAATTGTGGTTAAAAGAATTTGTAAAAAAAATGAAGCTAATTGCATAGTAAACACAATGATTCAACAGGGTAAAATTAATTTAAAAGTTAGAGGTATGAAATGAAAATAGGAATAATAGGCAATGGATTTGTAGGTTCAGCAATTATGCATGGCTTTATTTTACATGTGGATGACATAATGATTTATGACAAAGATCCAAAACGATCAACGCACTCAATGAAAGATCTGGCAAATGAGTCAGATGTAATTTTTGTTTGTGTTCCAACGCCAATGTTTGAATCAGGAGAATGTGATCTTTCAATTGTTAAGTCAGTTGTAGAAGAATTGTCACAATATGAATCCATTGAACAGAAGGTGATAGTAATAAAGTCAACTGTAGTCCCAGGTACCACAGAAAATTTAGCAGCTAATTTTCCAGAAATGAATTTTGTCTTTAATCCAGAGTTCTTGACAGAAAGAAAAGCAAGATTGGACTTTATTAATACTTCTAGAATTGTACTGGGTAGTAATAATCCGTTGGCAAATGACATTGTTGAAAAATTATATCGATTAAGATTTCCATACACAAAAATTATCAAGACTGATTTTGGAACAGCACAACTTATAAAATATATGGCAAACTGTTTCTTTGCAACTAAGGTGTCGTTTATGAACGAAATGTATCAAGTGTGCGAAGCTATTAATGGTGACTGGGATAAGGCACTAGAGGGGTTTATTACTGATGGCCGGATTGGGAATTCTCATATTGATGTTCCTGGGCATGACGGTGATTTTGGTTTTGGAGGCAAATGTTTCCCCAAAGACTTAAATGCAATGATAAAATTCGCGGAGGCATTAGGTGTTTCACCTGATGTTATGAAAGGTGCTTGGGAAAAGAATAAACAGGTTAGAAAAGATTTAGACTGGTATGACATACCAGGTGCAGTGAGCGTGAGTAAGAAATGAATATTGATCCTAGATTTCTATCTTTAGAAGGTATTTTTAAAGTTATTGGAACTGATAAGTATGAGCATAACTACCACGTTCCTTACGAAAAATTTATGATTGAAAAACGCGGGGAAAATATTAAGCTATTAGAAATTGGTACTCGTGCAGGGTTAGGCATTATGCCTTACAGATAAAGAAATAACTTACCTGGAAGAAAATATTGAAAACTGCTCTATATGCAATGTAAGTTCAAAAGCAGGCATAAGTTCAGGGGGCGGACCAGGAAATCGTCCAATTGGAATCATTACAAAAAAAGGAAAAAATAATGATTAGTTCTCTACATGCACCTGAGAGTGAAATTATTAAAAATTATCGATTTGTTTTTGTAACAGATGACATGGGTTCTATTACTAGTTTAATGAAAACAATAATGCCTGCAAACTCATTAAATTTTTGGGGAGGAACAGCCGGCTGTTATACTAGTCAAACATTTTTAAGTGATTACGTAGCAAGAAAACTATATAATGATAATGACATCATAATACTTTCTAAATTTAATCATTTCATTGACGATAATAATAAAATTCTTTTAGAAAGCCTTGAACAAATTAGAGATAAAATTAAATTTATCTTTTGTGAAGCAAGTGAAGAGGCTTCTTTTTCTATTCTAGATCGTGTTGATGAAAAAGACAACAATTATAATAATTTAAAAAAATTGATGAAAATTATTGATTGCTATCTTTACGAATCAGAACTTCTTAAAGATGAAGTTTCTTTACACTTTCCTGAATCAAAAGGGTTGTTTACACGACATCCTCACTCTAACTGCAGCAATATATTCAATCCTTATTCACCTATAGGATTTAATGATCAAAATTTAAAGTCTAATGAAGTAATTTTAAAAGAAGCATCAAAACAACATTATAAACAAATAGAAAATATTAATATTTTAGGTTATATGGGTAGACCAAAATATTGTCATAATTTAACTGCGTTAAATAGATGTTGTTATGAACTTTCACATAAACTAGGTAGAACTGTAGGGTTTTATTCGTCAAATCCGGGAATTAACAATAATTTCCAAATGAGCCAGATTGTTGATTTTGGTTTAATACATCTTTATAGATTTGAGAGTAATAGAATTTGGTATGATCATAGATCATCAAATAAAATTTTAGCATTATGGTCACTAGGTATACCTTGTATTTTTTCAAAACTTCCAACTTATATGAACATTTTAAAAGAAAATAACTTAGATGAAAATAAATGGTCGTTTAAACATAGCAAAGAAGAAAGATTTTATAATAAAAATACACATCAATATTTTCATCAATGTTCATTAAATGAAGGGTCAGATTTAGCAGAGAAAGTTTACAGTATCGTATCAGACTCTTATGACTTTGAAATTGATAGAAGGAGTTTGTTTAATGCCTCGTATAAGTATAATCCTATTAATATTGCTTGGTTATACGAAGAAATGTTTGAATTTATACTTAGTAATGACTAAAAAGGAGAAACTCAATGAACATACTAATTACAGGCAATGCAGGGTTAATGGGTTCTCGATTAGCTGACTGGATAATAGAAGCTACAGATCATAATGTTGTAGGGATAGATAACTTGTCAGGTGGGTATGAAGAAAACATCAATAAAAAAGTTATTTTTTATAAACGTGATTTAGATAAAGATGATGTCGCTGATATCTTTATTAAGCATAAGTTTGATATTGTTTATCATATGGCAGCTTATGCAGCTGAAGGCTTAAGCCCTTTTATACGTAAGTTTAACTATGTTAATAATTTAGTTGCAACAGCAAACATTGTTAACAACGCAATTAAGAATAATGTAAAAAGACTAGTTTTTACATCAACAATGGCAGTTTATGGTCATGGTAATAATAATCCTCCATTCAATGAAGATATGTTACCACAACCTATTGACCCGTACGGTATTGCAAAATATGGCTGTGAGATGGACATACAGGTCGCTGGTGAACAACATGGATTGGACTGGTGTATTATAAGGCCTCACAATGTCTATGGTGTTAAACAAAATATTTGGGACAAGTATAGAAATGTATTAGGTATTTGGATGTATCAACATATGCAAGGGTTACCGTTAACAATCTTTGGAGATGGTGAACAAAAAAGAGCATTTAGTTTTATTGATGACTGCTTAGAACCTTTATGGATGGCAGGTATAGATGCACGTGCATCAAAACAAATTATCAATCTAGGCGGCATACATGAATATACAATTAATGAAGCTGCAAATCATCTTATTCAAGTCATGAATAGCGGTAATAAAGTTTACTTAGAGCCACGTCATGAAGCAAAATTTGCATTTTCCACGTATCAAAAATCGATAGAAATATTAGGTTATAAAGAGACTACAAACTTAGAAGAAGGTTTGAAACAAATGTGGCAATGGGCGCAAAACCAACCGGTAAGAAAAAGATTTGAATGGGATAATTTTGAACTTGACAAGGGAATCTATGGTTTTTGGAAGAAAAAAGATGAGTAATTCTAGAATTTGTTTAATAACACCACCGTCACCTTTTTTGTTAGATGAAAGAGTATTTATGCACATTGGAATACTTAAAGTTGCATCATCGTTAGAATCACAAGGTTATAAAGTAGACTTTCTTGATCTGAGTGGTATTGAGAATTATTTAAAAGTAATCGAGGATTATTGCAAAAATAATGATGTAACTACTTTTGGATTAACAGCATCTACGCCTCAAGTACCGTTTGCAGTACTAATAGCTAATAAAATTAGAAAATTAAAAAGAAATGCAAAATTAATTTTAGGTGGTCCTCATGTAACATTAATGAATACTGCTTGTAAACGTGAATCAAAAAAAGGCTTGCACTTAAGTGATAGAGCGACGCAAGATATAAACAAATTAATTAGTATTTTTGATGTACTTGTTTGTGGTGATGGTGAATTAACAATATTTGAGGCTTTAAAAATCAACAAAGGAATAGTGGATGCTGATAATAGAAAGTCTCCTTATTTCTTAACAAACAAGCAATTTTCTGAACTTCCTTTTCCTGCCAGGCACTTGTTAGATGTAGATTCTTATAAATATTCAATAGAAGGAAAAAAGTCTACAAGTTTAATAGCCCAGCTTGGTTGTCCTTTTAAATGTTCATTTTGTAGTGGTAGAAACTCCCCATTTTTAAGAAAAATAAGACAAAGAAGCTCAGATTCAATAATAGATGAAATGAGAATGCTTTATAAAGATTATGGTTTTACCGGTTTCATGTTTTATGATGATGAATTAAATGTCAATAAGGGATTGATTGATCTTCTGAATAAAATCACCGACTTACAAGATGAATTAGGTGAAGAGTTTAGATTAAGAGGTTTTGTAAAAGCAGAGCTATTCAACGAAGCTCAAGCAAAAGCTATGTATAGAGCGGGCTTTAGATGGCTTTTGACCGGATTTGAATCAGGTGATGAAAGAATACTAAAGAATATTAAGAAAATGGCAAAAAGAGATGATAACACTCGTGCTGTTGAGATTGCAAAAAGAAACAATCTTAAAGTAAAAGCTTTAATGTCTATAGGTCATGCAGGTGAAACATTAGAAACTATTGAAAATACAAAAAAATGGCTTCTAGAAGTTCAACCTGAAGAGTTTGACTGTACGATTATTACAACTTACCCAGGATCGCCTTACTTTGATGATGCAGTTAAAAAAGACGACATTTATGTATACACATCAGACCTTACAGGTGATAAGCTTTATCAATCAACAATTGACTACCTTTCCGAGTTAGATTATTATAAAGGTGACCCTGAAGGTGGTTATGTTTCATATGTGTGGACAGATTATTTATCACCAACACAACTAGTTGATGCAAGAGATGAATTAGAAAAAACTGTAAGAAACAAATTAAATATTAAGTTTAATCCTTCTCGCCCTGGTATAAAATATGAACATTCTATGGGTATGGGTAATGTAAAAATACCAGAGTTTATATTGAAAAAATCTTCATAGATGGAAAGAGTGTTATGAAAATAATTGCGATAACGCCACAAGGAAAGAAAGATACATTAGCATCTATGATCATTGAAGGGTTTAATGATTTAAAATATGAAGTAATTGCTTCTTCACCCGGGAATAATGTTATAAAGTCATATGGCGACAATGAAATAATAGCACATTCACAAGACGCAGATTACATTTTTGCTTTTTGGGGAAAAGTTAAAGGAGTTCCTCCTCCCAAGTACTATTTGCTTAACTATATTAACAAACCTGAGAAGACAGTTTATATCGATGGTAGTGAGTGGACTGCTACAGGTTTTACTGATAACAATAAACAAATTTATGCATCATGGTCAAATAAAAACATGGACATGCAAAAATTTGAAGCTAAGCATGATTCGAGAAGATGTAAGGGTACACCCTGGTTGAACGAAGAAATGCACGCTTATTGTAAATGGTATTTCAAAAGAGAATGTTATCCTGAAGACAGGGTAGAAAGAAATGTACATCCCCTTAATGTAGGTTGTAATAATAATTACTTTGACATACAACCTAATAGCAACAAAGACATTGATATTTTATGGTCTTTTGGTCATATTGACACCGGCCTCAGGAGTGATGTTACCAAAGTTTGTCTAGATTTGAAAAAAGAAGGTTATGCTATAGAATTCATTGGTGGAGGGCTAGATATAGCACCCAGGGTTTCTAAAGAAAAGTATAAAGAGTTTATCCAGCGATCACATATTGGCATATCTGCTTGGGGCGCAGGTAATTCTTGTATGAGATTATTTGAAATATCTGCAGCAGGAACTTGCTGTTTTGCACAGAGAACAGAGATAGATTTTATTAATAAGCCAGCTGATATGAAGGATTATGTAGAGTACTCAACAATTGACGAATTTGATGCAAAAATACGAACATTATTAAATAACAAAGATCTCTGTCGACAAATAGGTACCGCGGGAAGACAACATATGCTAAAATTTCATTCACCTGCAGCGAGAGTTAAACACATTATGGGAATAATAAATAGATGAAAGTATTTTTAAATAGGCGTGTACATATAGGGCCGTGGGGCGGAGGTAATAGAACAGTTAAAACATTATGTGAAAGATTAGAAAACAAAGGACATTCATTTACTTTTGATTTGAGTCAAGATATCGATGTAATTTATTGTCATGATCCTAAACCTGATGGATCTACAGGTCTACTATATGATCACTTACTTTACATGAAGCATAATTTTAATATCCCAATATTTCAACGTGTCGGCGATGTCTTTCACCATAGAGGAAAACAAACAACAGAGTATCTTAAAAAGACACTAGTTTATCCTGACGCAATTTCATTTATTACTGATTGGGCTGCAAATTATTTAAATATGGAAATAGACAGTTCTAGAACATTTGTTCATGACCTACGCTCACCTAAATTATTCTTAAGAGAAAAAAGAGTTAACAAAAGTAATAACAAGAAAATAAGATTAATAACACACCATTGGTCAAATAACAATCTTAAAGGAATGATGTTTTATAATAAAATTGATCAATTGCTAGAAGAGGACAAATATAAAAATTTAGAATTTGTTTACTTGGGAAGAATTCCTGAAAATTTTAAACCGAAAAATATTATAATATTACCACCACAAGACACAGAGGGGGTTATAGACGAATTAGACTTAAGCGATATTTATGTAACTGCATCACAATATGAAACAGGTGGCAACCATGTTGTGGAAGCAATTTCTAGAGGGCTTCCTGTACTTTACCACAGTAACGGAGGCGGCATTTGCTCTTTATGCAAAAATAACGGGTATAAATACACGTCAATTGAAGTGTTTCAAAATGTATTAGATCTCGCAATTAATGATAAAATGAGTAGTAAAAAATATGAAAAGTTTGTAGACACTCTTGAAGATGTTTGCGATGTGTATATTTCGATTATGGAGAAATTAGTTGATGCAAAATAATTCATTACCGGTCATTGCAATTACAGTACACTCTTCAGACAGTAGACCAAAAGGATACGATTATTTAAACAATCTATTGAATTCTATAAAAAGAATTGAAAAATTTGTAAAAGGTGTGGTGATTGTTGACAATCAATCTAGCATGCCTATAATTGATTGTGAATTTTTTAATGACTTTTGTAAAAGTACAAATACAGATGTTATTCTTAAAAGAATTGATAATCAACTTGTATCTGGTCTTACAGGTGCTTGGAATGTCGCAATTAAAGAAGGTTTTAAAATGGATACAGACATTGTTATTAATGCTAATGATGATCTAGTATTTAATGATACATTAAAAAATTATATTGAGTGGTATCGAAGTGTCATAAATACACCTTTTATATGTGGGCCAATTACTGATGACGAAGGAACTGGTGATAGACTAAGAAAGTTATCAAATACAAAGTTTGCTAAAGAAAGTAATTTACCAATTAAAGACGTAAGTAATTTTAAAAATCCTCTATACGAGGAAAAAGCTCGTAATAAATGGTTGGCGTCACAAGATTGGGTTATTGATGCGATAGATAGTAAAGATAAACCTTGGTTAAATGGTTTTTGTTTTAGTTTAAATCGTGTTGCATATGAAAAAATCATGCAACTAAATGATAATGAATACTTTTTTCCAATTGGTCAATGTATTGACAATAATGTAGATAAAAATGGTGTCAAAAAATCACGCTGGGGAGGTCAAGAATATTCGTTTTGTAGCTGGCAAAAACTTTTAAACATAGAGATGAAAATTATCGGTAACTGGTATGTTGAGCACAGTAAGGATGAAAATAAGTTATGGAGAGTTCATCAAAGTAGAGAAAAAAATTAGATATGAAAGTTAGTTTTTTTTTAAATCAATTGACATTTTTAAAGATTTACGTACCTTTAATAATGGAATGCAAAAAAAGAAATGTGGATGTAGATGTAATATTACATCCATCAAATAAATATAGTTGCCCATTTCTTCCTCACAATTATAAAATTTTATCAGACTTGTCATTAAAATTAAATTTTTCATTATGCAACTTAAGTAATGAAACAAAAAAAAGAGAAGGTATAATTTTTACTGTAGAAAGAAACTTAACTGAAGCTGATCCTCCTGTACCTTATTGGAAATATACTGAATTTTTTGACTATTCTAAATTAAAAGTTATATCACTTACAAATTGCACAGATTTTCGTGCTAAGCATTGTGGTCACCCTAAGTACATACAATTGGTAGAAAATGCTATTTTTATTAATGAGATGTATTCAAACTATTATGATTGTAAGTCTCAAAAAAATCTTTACTTAGGAAGTCCAAAATATGATTTTATGCTTTCTAAAGAAGAAGTATTAAAAAAGTACAATATGAAAAATGATAATTATTGTCTAGTTATTGCACCTAAGCTTTCTGATCTTAATACATTTTTACCAACTTGGCTAGGATTTACATCAATAATAAGGAAGTTAGGATACAAAATAATATTAAAGTCAAGAGCAAAGGATAGTTATTCACAATTTGGAAAAAATTTAAAAAATGTATGCGATCATTACTATGAAGATACTAGCTGGTTTACACATACAACCATAGATTTAATGACAGCTAGTAAAATAGTAATAAATACTGACTCTACAGCCATAGAAGAGTGCACAATGACAAAGAGGCCGACAATAAATTTTCAATTAAAAGGAGGAATATTTCTTCCATTTTTATATTCAAATGAAGTTTCTTGGCAGTATAGTTTAAATAAATACAATCCACAAAGCTTTGTTGATAATGTAAAAAGATTAACACAGGGCAATCTAGATGATAAGTTTAATAAAATTATTGAAGATAAGATGTATTTCGGAAATTCTAGTAAAGCAATTTTAGATTATTACTGTAGATAACAATGAAAGAGTTGGTTAGTAAAAAAATAGTTGCAATAATACCTGCCCGGGGAGGCTCACAGAGGCTTAAAAACAAAAATATTTATCCTCTCTGGGGTAAACCTATGATTTATTGGGCAATTAATGCATGTTACGAAAGTGCTTATATTGATGAAGTATGGGTAAGCTCAGAAGATGTTAACGTAATACAGACTAGTAAAAAATTTAATGTAAAAATACATGTCAGAAATCATGACTTGGCTGAGAATGATGTGTATAAAATGGCTGCGATTAGAAATGCTGCAAAGTACATTGAAGAATTAGACAGAGGTAAAATAGACATTTTTATTTCATTGCAAGCTAATTCGCCGCAAATTACAAGTATAATTTTAGATAAGGCGCTTGAAACATTTGAAAATTTTAAAAGGAACGAGCTCATAAGCGTAGATAAAAATTTAATGCAAAATGCTGCGTTTCGAATTCTTAGAGGATCACACGTGTATCAGCGTGAATTAAGTACCAAATGTGGCGCTTTTAAGTGTGATCTAATAGATGTGCACACTATTGATGATGTTAATTATTTAGAGACTTTGAGATAAAAACATGTGTGGTATTGCGGGAATAATCAATTATAATTCTGTAGAGGCTTGTGACAAAGTATCAAAAATGATTGATGTTCTAGAACATCGCGGACCTGACGACCAAAGAATTGTATCATTAAAAGGTGCTGTTTTGGGTTTTGCGAGATTGGCAATTATTGATTTAGACAGCAGGTCTATGCAGCCTTTTAGAAGTGAATGTGGAAGGTATACTATAGTTTTCAATGGTGAGATTTACAACTACATAGAATTAAAAAACATATTAAAAAATAAAATAAATTTCAAAACAGAAGGAGATGCCGAGGTTTTATTAAATGCTTACATTTTGTGGGGTGAAAAATGTGTAAATAAAATAAACGGTATGTATGCGTTTTGTATTTATGACAACATAAAAGAAGAAGCCATTCTTTGTAGGGATAGATTCGGTCAAAAACCTTTATTTTATTTTCTACAAAACAAGAAATTATTGTTTGCTTCTGAAATTAAATGTTTTCGCAAAGCAGGTATGAGTCTTACTAGCAATATTGACACGTGGAATAAATATTTAAGAATGGGTGTCTATGATGATTCAGAATACACCTTTTTTAACAATATTAAGCAAGTCAAACCTGGGCAAATAATTCGATTTAAGGGGGGTATATTAGAAAGTTATTTATATTACGACATAGAGCAAATTAGTAGTAAACAGGGGCGATATAGAATTAATTCTAAACAAACGCAAGAAGACTTATTTAATTTGTTGTGTGATTCAATAAAGATACATACACGAACTGATGTGCCATATTCAATAGCATTATCAGGAGGTTTCGATTCTTCTGCCTTAGTATCTTTAATCAATGCAGAAAAAATAAAAAAGCCGGCTTCTTGTTTTACTTTAGACTTTGAAAATCATGAAAAGGAAAGTATATGGGCAAAAAAAGCTGCAGCCTATTTCAATACACAGACAATTGTTACAGATATAAATATTGATGATATGATAAACAATTTTGAAAATGACATTTATTATCAAGAATCACCACTCGGCGGACTAATGAATATGGGACAAGCTTTAAATTTTAAAAAAATAAAGCACAAAAACTACACTGTAGTACTTGATGGCGCAGGTGTTGATGAAATATTTTGTGGTTATAAGTCATTTCACCAAAAGTATTTAGTTGATAATCTTCATGGCGATAATTTTGATAAATTATTATTAGAATACTGTTCATTTTGGAAAGAAGACGTGGCGAGTATGAAGAATCAATTAAATATTAAAAAGAATAGAATGCGAACAGAAATAGATGGAACGTTTTCTTCAAATAATCAATTTATTCAAAATCTTCCTGAAATTACTAATTTTAAATACACACACAAGACATTGTTAGAAATGCAACTTGATTATTTAAAATATTTTAAATTAAACAGAGGGTTACGAATGAAAGATCGATCAAGCATGCAGCACTCTGTAGAATTACGTGTGCCTTTTATAGATCACAGAATAGTAGAATTTGCATTAAGTTTACATGAAGATTGTTATTTCAAAGAAGGTAGATCTAAATCTATTATTAGAGATGTATTTCAAGGTAAAATGAATGAGAATGTAAGGATTGCTGACAAGCGTAGTATTAACGCACCACAGGGGGCATGGTTACGATCTAAAAAGGGGAGGAGGTTTGTTGAGTCTATTATAAATAGTAATTCATTTAAAAATCGCGGCATATTCAATGTAAAAAAAATAAAAAATGTGTATAATAATTATTGCGATGTGCCAACTCATAATAGCTTTTTTATTTGGCAGTGGATAAATTTTGAATTATGGCATCGTGTGTTTATTGATAAAGTAGGCTAATATTATGTTTCCACGTAAAGAAAAAATTACAATAATAGCAGAGCTATCTCCACAAAATGAAGGGGATATGAGTCTTTTAGAAACTATGATAATGCAAGCAAAAGTTGCAGGTGCTGATATGATTAAGCTACAGCTTTATGATTCTGTTAAGCTTTTGGGTGACACAAGAAAAAAATTTGCAGAAATTACAAATCAAGAATTGATAAGAATAGTAAGATATGCAGATTTAATTAAAATACCTATTTTCGCTTCAGTCTTTGATGAAGAAAGATTAAGCTGGGTGAATAATATTGAAAGCATAAATACAAATAAAATTGCCAGCAAAGTTCATCTTAAAGATGACAGGCTGTGCAGGCAAATTTTAGATAATGGTGATGTTACATTTATATCTAACGGTTTAGATCAAAATAATTTTAAGTACGCAAGCTATGGCAATGCTAAATATTTATATTGCGTAGCTAACTATCCGACGTATCTTGATGATATATGTTTACCAAATTTTAATTCACATAAAACTTACGTAGGGATAAGTGACCATAGCTATGGTTTAACAGTTGTAAAAGCAGCAGTTGTTAGAGGTGCTAAGTATATTGAAAAACACTTTACGTTATCAAAAGGTATGCAGTCATCTATAAATAAAGCACATTATGGATCTATGGTGTTTGAGGAGTTAAGAGAATTGCGAACTTTTTGTGATGATTTTGTAAGGATAATCCTTG